>JAAUXT010066998.1_pt1 | contig 17725 bp, 9 predicted proteins | sample 7278171 | NCBI WGS metagenome assembly JAAUXT01 (sample SAMN14350112, study PRJNA611818) | marine sediment metagenome | isolation source: surface marine sediment (1.8m) | place: French Polynesia: Moorea | collected 2018-08
CACCAGGAGTAATCACCAGGAGTAATCACCAGGAGTAATCACCAGGAGTAATCACCAGGAGTAATCACCAGGAGTAATCACCAGGAGTAATCACCAGGAGTAATCACCAGGCTGGCTGGTGTGGACCACAAAATGCCAATATTTGGTCAGTTTCTGTTGGAAAAGTCATTGCAATTTATTTCAAAGTCTGGTGAGGAACCTCATTGAAACCAGCTGTGTGTTTGTACAGTATTTTTGGAATCCAGTGCACCTGTTAAAATGCGCAAAGGCAATTGCTTCGAACCCTTCTTCTTCTTCTTGGGTCTTCTTTGCTCTTTTCTGCCACTGCATCCCCTCTTGCTGCTTCAGGAAGGAAGGGTAAAATGGCTTGCAAAATTGAATTAGTTTCTCCTGCCTTTGGCCTGTGTTCACACATTGAGAATTCTGGGAACCACAGAAGGTGATCAGCTGCTGGTATCTGTTCAGCCAGATGAGAGTCAAAATCATCAGGGCATGCTGGAAAATGGGAATAACCCCTGCCCCTGCACACACACGCACACACACACACACACACACACACACACACACATGATTCTTGGTCGCAGGGGCAGTCTTCCAGGGACAGGGCATACTTTGTTATCAGTCCATGCAGTGCAACAAGGCAATGGACAATGATGGGTCCCATTGGTTCTTTCCACAAAGACAGTACACTGGGCAGTGTTCAATCTGCAAAGTCCACACAGTCTTGGATTCCTGCTGAGGTCCTCCTCTTGGTGTTCATGATCAGACAAATGTTACCAAGAAAAGTAATGACATCTTTGAACAAGAAAACAAACACAAAAGGACAGGAATACCCTCAAGCTTTACAGTTTGTCTGGATCATCTGCCATGCACATTTGAAAGGAGCAAACTTGACACCTGCAGTGTTCTCTTCTCCTTCACTCCTCCTCATCTCTTGTCAATCATCTGTGGGATGATTTTTCAGCCTTCTCCTCTACCCATGGCTTCCTCACCCTTTTGTAAGAGAATTCTTTCTGTGAGTCTGTGGGTATTCTCTGGCTCTAGATTTGTTTGATCACCTCACACCATCTTTGTCAAAGGAATATTGCTGTGACTATTCTTTTTGGACAACCTCCTATTCTGGTTGTATCCAAAAAGGGGCTTTGTGCAATTTGCCTTGAACTGAGCGTTTAATTTTTCCAAAGCAGAAACATTCGAGTGCTCTGTACCTTGCTCCACTTGCAACAAAAGAAAGCGACATGACAGGAAAACTGGTAGAAATTTTATGTTGCAAACAGAAGGCAGTCACTTGAATCAGAAAGCCCATGTTTTTGTTGTGTGACAACCATTTCAGTTTTTTTTCACTCTGTTATAACCTTTAAAAGTGAGACCATAAGAAGGTGTGACAACAGCCAAACTCCAGACTAATATCTCGGGATTCAAATTGGAAGTGAGATACAGAAGAAAAATAATCAAAGAAGGCAACCAAGTGAGCAAATAGCAAAAAATATTCAGGCAGGTATTGATCAGAGGGATTCTTAGTTTATTTTGTGAATTTGTTCTGGCAGTAAAGCCTGCAGATTGCCCACTCTTGTAGGTTTTATAAAGAATTGAAATGTACAAAAAAGGAAGCAACACGCTTGTTGTCAGACCACTCAGTAATATAATGGTGTCAGCCATGATTGAAAATGGGCCTTCAGCTGTGATTGAAATGCAAAGTCTGGGGAATGATGATGGGGAAAAATAAACAGCCAAAGTTGTGAAGAAAGCCAGAAAGACACAGAATGAATTTAAGCACAATATCAGCTCTTTGGCAAACCTAATTTCCTTAAATTTTGTCTGCATTGGATTCCAGACTACCATCAACCTACATATTGCAAGGGAGAGGACAGAAATGGGAAGAGAAAACATTGAAAGTGTGAAAAGAAAGTACAAAAAAGGGCACAACATGCCCTTTCTCCATGCAGTTTCAAAAAATGCAATAGATTTTCCATGAAACAAATCTAAGCAAGAGATAAGAAGAAGAAAAGAACCATATTGAATGTTACAAGCTGAAATACATTGAACAAAATACTGATACACAATTTTGCCTTCATTCATGCTGTTTGTCATTGGAAATATTACAGTTTTGAAAGATACAGCATTTGCAAAACACACAAGTCCACCAACAACAACTGCAACAATGGCAATTACTTGTTTCAGCAGCAGAGATTTGCAAAAGATGGTCTCTTTGGTATGATTTGTTGTTGTCACCTGGGAGTTCTCAATGCACAAAAATCCCATAAAAGAGGAATTTACAAACACATTGCTTCTGAAAACAGGATCCTGAATGCTCTCAATATTATTTCCAAACAAATTCAGAAATTTCAAAGAAGCCAAGTTTTGGAAGTAACATTTTTTCAACTCAATAAATCTGTTGTGTGATAACACCAAGGAAATTACCTGGTTTGTTCCAGAAAACAAACAACATGGAAGTGTGGAAAGATCATTGTGAGAAAATGATATATACTGTATATTTGGTGTGTGAAAAAATATCCTTTTTGATACATCATTTAGCTTATTTTCTGTACAAAGAAAAATGTACACCAAGTTCATTTGGTTTGGAAAAACTATTGAAACATGTTCAATATTTGTTTTTGCTATTCTGATAAGAACTAATTTTTCAAAATGAATTTGCAAGTATGTGGTTCTTTCTGTGTTTTTTGTGTATGACACATGTAAGTATCTGAAAGGACCCCTGGATAAAATTTTAGTATGGTTACAAAGAACATGATACACAATACAGAAACAACCAAATGGGCAATATGCCTTGTTTAAATTACACAATACTTCTTCATTTCCATTTGGGCAGTCTTCTTTGCCATCACATACATTCTTGGGTAAAATGTGAATGGATGTGTTTGTGCAATGAAAAAATCCTGGTTTTGGTTTTTGAGCACAATCATCTTCATCATACCCAGCTGGGCAATCCCAATATCCATCACACACATATTTCCATGGGAGGCAGTAGTAGCCAGGACATTTGAACATTTCGATACATTGATGTTGTTCACAATTATCCAAGTTGGTTCCATTTTTGCAATGCCTCAGACTCCTATTTTGATTTTGGTCTTCAATGTCATACCTGCATTTTGTGTTTTTACTGAAGCAATTGTATGTTTCTAGTTTTGTTGTAATTTCTGTGGTATCAGTTGCCATGCTTGGTAATTTTGGAGCCTGTTCTGATAGATTTGTTATGTGGGTCAACCTGAAGTTGAGCCATTTCTCCAAACTGAGTTGAAACAGCTTCTGGGCACAGAAAGTTTTGTCATCCCCAAAGTAGCAATTGGACTTTGTATTGCATAGGGTTTGAACAGAAATGTAGTGATCTTGGTGACATATAAAAACATTTGAAATTTTAAAGGGAAGATCTTTGACAACTTTTTCTTTTCCAGAAACATTGTAAGTATTATTGACAAGGATAACATTTAGTTTGTTGACTTTTGCACAATAAACAGCAGATTTATCTAAAAGCTTCTCGTCACAAGAAACTTTTGCCCACTTGAGGAAAAACCTGTTCCACACCAGCAGCATTGTACATAACCTCTCTGTGACACTCAAGTTTGTCCCTTGTTGAACGATTTTGTTGATTCTTTGTACTTTTGCCCACACTGTGGAAACATCTTTCCATATTGAACGTTTATTGTGGAAAAAGATGGTGCTATTTTTACCTTCCAAATGTCGAAAATGAGGTGGATCCTTTTGAATATTTTCAAAATACCAGCTGATGTATTTCCTATAAATGGCCCAAGAAACAATCATGGAATTGTCATCTTCTATTGATTCATAGGATACTGCTACAGGGTACCCATTGGTCCAAAAGTGTTCACCATTCTGAAAAAGAGGAATAGATCAACACAAACCATTGCTCTCACTACCCACTACAATTTGACAGTTTGTGCTGCAGAACAATAATTTGAGCAAAACATTCATTTGAAGTACCTGGGAATGCAGACCAAGAAAGAGACCAATAGTTTGATACATTACTTGTGTATTTGAATGGAAAATCTCATCTTCATCAGAGAGTGTACTTTTGCATTTGTAAGTTTTCAACTGATACTGTGATATTTCTGCTTGAAATCTTTCCAATTGATCAAAAATATAGTCAATATCTGCTTTGCTGTGAACTGATGGCAAATGAAGATTTTGTTGTTTGCAGTGATCAAATACATCATTCCAAGACATTAGAGTTGTAAAACATGAAAGCTTTACCTGGATCTCACATTGAGGTATGAGAAATACATGGAAAGGAGTTCTGTGGTATTCTTTGTGTGAAATGTTTATGATTGAAATGTTTTGCTTTGTGATTGATGTTGAGGGATGAAGTAGAATATGCACTTCCTCACACATGTGAATTTGTGGGTATTGGGTTCTGCTTGAGAGAAAATTCAAAATGGTATTGCTTATATTTTCAAAGCACTGAGTACATTTTGGAAATGAGGTAGAAGGAATCAGAATGTGGGTATTTGTGTTTGACAGGCTGAAGGAAAATGTTCTCCTTGTTTGTTTAACTGATGCATACACAAATGTTATTTTACTGAAGATGGTGTTTTTATACTTCAAGTAAACTGCTGTGGAATGAGCTTTTATTCTGTGAAAGGAACAGGATGGACAAACCAATTTGTTGAGAAAAGCCACTTTGTGTGGTGGCTTATTACATTTTGAGATGTTTTGCTGAAGCATTTCCTTATTTTGTGGAGGACCACTCATGAATAGAACCACACTTTTTGGGCAAAACGGTTCAAATATATTGGCTGCATGAAGTAAAGATTTGAGGAGTTTGGGATTTTCCGGAGAGAGAATATTTATTGCCACAGAGGCCCAAGCATAAAATAAGTGGTCAAGGATGGGGCTAACTGTTAATCTTATGTCATTTTCAAGAAAATAGCCGCTATCAAACGCTCTCACATACAGCAACAACTGATCAAAAGCATGCAAATCTACCCCATCCTTAACAGATGCAAAAAATAAATCTGGCTGTTTGGTGTCTGCTTGACCCCAGGCCAATGTAGATGTGGACTTTCTCGCTCTTCCTCTGTCTAAATTTATCATATCATGAAAAACAAGGTCCACCCCAAGAACTAAAAGTGAGTGCCAGAACATAAAACCAAGGTACTATATTTCCTTCAAGTAATTTCTGTGTGCTGGAAAACTTACTGACAATGTGTGGGTAAGTGGAAACTCAGAACAAAATTCCTGGTAAATATGGTGTATGGTAAAGTTTTTGACTGACAACAGGTTGTTGAAAATGGAGATCACAGCACACTTGTGAGTACTCCTCATTTGAAGCAATCCATAATTGCCAGTCAGAGGCTTGTCAACCATTTGAATAACCTGTACACAAGGAGAGAAGGAGACATAGTGGCCCACACAATAAGTTGGTGACAGAACAAGCTTGGCACTCAATGATGCCTGTGATGTATAAAAATAGTGAACAGCAACAACAAATTTTGTGTCCAGTTTGGTGATTATCTTGTATTCTTTCCTCCTGTGTCTTTGCCTGTCAGAGCTAATTCTGATGAAGGAATGAGATAAGTGTAATATTTCTTCATTTTCACCAGACCAGTCAATAAAATAGATTGAAAGCCCACCATAACAAATAAATTCCCTGGGTTCCTCAGGTCCTGTATAATTCACCTCTTCAACAATGTTGATTGATTGATCTGGAGGCTGCAAGTACCATATTACAGATAGACTTATGGGATTTGATGTTCTGGCTGAAAATTTGAGCACCAAAGGAAGGTCCAAAAGTTTTGGCTTTTGTGCAGCTGAATATTGCTTTGAGTAAAATAAAATATTTCTTTGCTCATTGTTCTGCATGTGCAGAGAATGGACCAACAATGTTGCCTGGAATGTTGACAATTTTAAATCTCCTTCACCAAACCTCAACTGTGAGCTACTAATTCCTGGCCCATCATGAACAGCAAATACCAGATTTTTCAAACATTTGGAAAGACACAAAATGTGATATTTTGGCCCCTTCACATTGATGATGTTAATCTGCCCAAGCCCTTCTGTATATATTTGATTGGTCAAGCAGAAATATAGTTCCTTCCCTGCCAAACTCACCAACAAATTTTCAAGTTTATTTCCCACACCACAGCAGTTGGTGTCTGGGCAGGGATCAGGACACAAATGAAAGGATCTGAAATTTTGTGATGATGTGATATGAAAAAATACTTGAAATGTAGATGTCATCCCACCCACAGCAAAAAAATTTAAAATGTTGCTGGTATAAAATATCTCCAAAGGATTTCTCTTGCCACAAAATACCATCAAAGGATCATTTGGAAAACTACCTTTGAATGTCACATGTTCAGAATAACATGAGTAATCAGCAAGAAACTCAAACTTTTCAAACATCAGATGAAGATCAAACACTTTATCAACAGTGATTCTGAGTGTTAAGATAAATTTCTGGGCAGCTGTCCTCTCTGGATCACATATTCTACCAAACAGGGAATTGTCTACAAAATTATCAACATCCACTAAATTGTTCAAAAAGTGGCATCCAAAATAAGGAAATGTTCTTATTGTTCTCAACAATGGATTTTCTGTTCTTTCAGCAGGCACAAGACTTATGTTATTCATCAGTAGACACTCTGATGACAGGCTCTGCCATTCCAAAAGGAAACGTTCCTTTTCACAATGCATGAAGGAAACAAATATTTTTGGTTTCTGTGGAGTGATTTCTGTCAAAATGAGAAATACATGATTTGAGATGACATAGTCATACACAACCCTTTCTCTGTTTGTTATCCCTAACACTGTTATGTATCCAATATTTGCATCTGTACAAGGGAAAACAACCACAGAGATCACTGTTAATTAGTTGATGATCTTGGATCTACAGTTTTGCCACATTATGGTTCAGGAAATATCACCCACCAGCCAATATTTACATCAGTGACAGTGTGATACTCAACAGAAAATATTGTTGACACTGCAGTATTTTGTAATAAAGTGCTGCTGGAAAGCTGCAGTTTTAGGAAAATACAATGAATTGGTCATCAGATTTCTTCTCTTCTTTGCTAGTCTGATGAATATGTTCAACATGTTTTGAATGAAACTGTTTGCCCTTTTCATGAGAATTGTTTCTTGCACAAAAGTGTGAGGTTACAGTGGCAAAGAGGAAAAAATAGGATGCTCCAGTTGAACAGTTTTCCTTTGGAAAGGCACTGTTTTCAATCATTACCAAAGTCTTCCTTCTCTCAAGACTCAACTGCAATGAATAAGTGACATCTCTTTTTGCTTCTCATAATTTTAAATACTTTGTGTTCCAAATGGAAATCTTTGAGTACTTTTTCAAATGCAGTGAAATAAAAACCAAATGAAGTTGTAACACACACATTTGTCTCAGGACTCCAAGAGTGAACAATGTTGATATCAAAAGATCAAAAGACTGGCAACAAAAACTATTCTCCATCACAGGCATCATCATGTTTCCTTCTCATCTTGTCAAGCTCAATACCAATTGCTCACATTAAATATTGAGGAGCATCTTGGTGTCAAGGACTTCACAATTGTTATGCCTCAAGAGATAGGAGCAAGCCAGATGTAAGTAACACCCTGGACTTTCATATATGCTTTGAAAAACTGAACAAAAAATATTTGTCTCTGTCTTTCCACAACAGCATAAACAATGTTGTTGAATGTAAGAAGATGCAAACAAATCATTGCAAAACAGATACCAAACTCCAAAGCACTGATAGCAGGTTTGCTTGGTGCAAGGAAGGGTTAGTTGAACAACACACATGTGTGATGGAAACAGTGAAAGTAAGAAATCAGATGAGGATTTGTGACTGTGGTTCAGAACCTATCCATCCTGCAACCCAACAGGTCATAGAAACAATACACAATGCTTTATCTGGACAAAATAATTTCTATTTCCACATTCTTGAATCAAACTGAAATGTACACCACAACTGTCACAGTGACTTTCGCAGACTGCCACACACAATGGCGTATGTCAAGATTGACAACAAGGAACAGACCAACCTCCTTGGCATCAACACATTGGAGAGAAATGTTCACCAGACAAAGGTCAACCTTGACATGTTTATGTGTGTGATGCCAGTGTGTCTCTCAGCCTCAAGAATGGATTGATTTGTGAGTCTCATCAGTCACATTGGGGCAATCCCATTTTGATCTAATCGTGGAACACAACAGGATATTGGGCATATCAATGTTGTATTCATTTCAGACTGACTACAGTTTGACCCCCATTTTGCATGCAGATTCATGTGCGAAGTTAACAATGCCACGTGCATAGAATTTTGTGATACATTGTGACATTTTGAATGCCATAGTTTGTGAGCCAACACAATTGTGTATTCGTGTTGACAGACAATGTTTAATCCCTGAAAAGGAGAAGCTGAGCCAGACCAACACCCTGAATGTGGAAAAACTTCTCTTGAGACTTTCAAGAGTTTCCCTTTCAAAACCAACAAAAACTGACAACGTGCAAGAAAAAACACGCCATAAAAACTTTGGGCTGTGACAAAGGTTCAAATGAAGGGAGGTTGGTCCTGTTTTGACATCTGAACACAGAATAAGAAAACACCAACAAAACACCTCCATCGGACTCGGAATCAAAGTCCCACTTGGACAGAAAGAACAGTTGTGCTGTGCTTGATCGTTCTTTCATCGGGAGAGCGTCGATCGTCGATACATGAAGGAACCACATTTCTATTTTGTGAAAATGTTTTATTGCTTTGTTTCACTTTGTTTCAAAAATTTTGCTGAATCTGTAAATTTTCTCCAAATTTTGAGTTGTGTAAACATTGAGAGTTCTGTTCTTCTGCGTCTCAATGTGTCGTTTTGACAAAACCTGATTTGTTTTTGGTGTCTGGATTGCCTGCTTTACTCGTACATGAACAACAATTGAATATGATCGGGGGCAAGTTTCTCATTGAATATGAACAGTTCATCCACCATCACACTGGTAGTATTCAGTCCATCTACACTGGCTCCAATAGAAATCACATCGGTCTGAACAGGACTTGGAACACTGTCACGAATCATCTCTGATTTTACCACAGCCCCGTTGATGTGGAGCATCAGTTTCTCTTCAAACTCCAGTCTGGTGATGGTCAGAGCCAGGTGGAACCAGTCACTAGGCATGTCTGTGGTCAGCAGCAGCTCGCCCTGCTCATGGTAAAGTGTGACTCTGAAACGAGAAACCACGAAGGATTTCTCATGTCAGACATTCCTGCAATCCTTTGCCGTCTCAAAAATAGAAATCAACATGGAAATTTTGGATGAAATTGGTTCCTGCAGAAAGAGGACAAAGCTTCAAAGAGTCACTCACAGAAAACCTCCGTTCCAAGAACAAGAGACAGACAAATATTTCCCAGTTGTCATATTAAATCCATCTATTTCCAGTATAGTTCCTTGATCACAGACATTCACCTTGATCCACACAGCAATAGTCTGCTTGCTTTGTGCACAGGGACTCTCAGAGCCAAAGCATGGCAGAAATGACCCCCAAATTTGACCATAACTTCCCCTGTTCACCTTGGTTTGCAATCCTTTGTTCACCTGAAGCATGAAAAGCTGAAAGATTAAAAACCAGGCATCCAAGTAGAGGACACAAAAAGTGACCCCTTCAGTGCAATTTCCATTCATTCCAAGTTCACTGCAGAAATATATTTGCAGGATTTCTGTTCTGGTTTCTCTGTCTCGTTCTGACCAAATTAGGTATGACTTGTTTGGGCAAAGACAAAGCGACAAATGACATGTACAGTTCCACCACAAGGCAAACCTTTCCCCCATCCACGATCACAGCTTCTTTGATGAGATACATGCATGGATGGAGCTTGTCAAAATTATTGTAGAAATAAGCATCACTGGCTGTCCATGCAATGGGCTTCGATGACCAAGGCAAACTGTGTGGACATTCTGTGGAAACACAAGTGTAAAGCACAGAAACAACGAAAAATAGGAAATTCAATTTTTATATTGAATTTCACCAGAAACTGAAAAGATTCTGTGCATCACCATGTTGGCACTTTGCCCCATAATACAAGATGGGGCAATCACAAGAATAAGATAAGTATTCATCAGTGCAGCTTCCACCATTTTGGCAGGGACTGGACTGACATTCATTAATCTCTGCCTCGCAGTTGGGGCCCTTTGGGCAACACATTAAGGCTGGAAAATAGAGAAGAAACTCATGATCTATTTTGTCAGATCTTCACCAGAAGTACCATGTTGTGAAAACAGATTGTTTCTCTGGTTTTCAGTTTCTTTTGGAATTGCCCAGAAGAATAAGTTTGAAAGAATTGAAAATCACAAAACTGGTTTGGGCGTTGGCAACTGAACCACACCAATCAACCATGCTGCCGAACTGCAACAATTCGTGAGCCTTCTTACTGATACTTACATTTTCTGTAAACAGGGGCGAAAGAGAATGATTCGAAGACTTGAGGGGAAAACAAGGACGGAAGTATTGTCTCACACAGTAGAACATCATTTTCAAATCGAAATGCAATGCAGGAAACATCCTTCCAGCAGCTGTTGGATGAAGAAAAACAGGTCAAGAAGATTCAGCTCTTGGTCCTGGATTCCTGTCCTATATGGTGGGCCTGATTCTGAGTTCTGGATTGGGTGGAACCTATTTGAAGTGCAAACTGAGCTGGGTACATGGGGCCTGGACCATGGTGTTGCATCACAGATACTTTTCATGTTTCTTGAGTTGCCATTGGATTGCAGACTATTCACAAAACCAATCATTACCTAAGTGCACATTGATTGAAATTTTTATCCGTGAAATAGTTCCCTGATTTTCCTTCAACACTGGAGACATGTGTGAAATATTTGTCAATCTGTGCAGCATGGACAACACAGAAGATGAAGCTGAGGGACACAAGGGATGTGTGGAGTCTGGGCTGCCTCTCCATCTCCCTGAAAACACGAAATACAAGCTTCCACTGTATCTCTGCTCTCTCAATCTATCTTTGTTTGGTTGAATATTTTCCTCCTTCTCCTTTGGCAGTTGATTTCGTTCAGATGCCAGAATAATTTTGGTGATTCAAGATGGTCTACCTTGTGCGATAAACCACCAGAGATTTTGTCCAAAGAGTGCTTCTGTGGAAAGATTAAAATCTCTATTGCCACGTGCCATCTATTTTGTCACAATAATATGATTTGGATATCTCATTTGGTTGGTTTTTGGTTTTGTGAAGACACCGGATTTGTGTGACAGATTCTAACAAACTTACCTTGTCTGGTAAATTCTGGTTTCAAAGCTGAACAGGATTCCTTTTGGCCAGTGAGTGCCTTCCTGAAATGATTCAGGTATTTGCAAGTGTCTGCTTTTGAAAAGACCTTTTCAAACCAGTTGAACTTGTCTGAACAAAGGCGGAAACCTTTCCAAACCTGTCTTCGACTAGTGAGTAGGTTTTGCCAATCTGTCAGGCAGAAAATTTCTGAAATTTTTACTGACAATATTGACTGCCGAAGCAAAGCTTGGAGGGACACTTTGAGTGCAGCCGATACTCAGCATTTGAAACTGAAATTGGATTGGAATGTCACACTTTTGCTGGAACAAAAGGAAGTTGTGTTTGTGGCTTGTCTCTGTGACGCACAGTGACGTCTCAGCTGAACCGTGTTTAGTCGGCTTCCGGTGCCAGTATTTACTGCAGCCACTGGAGCGTCAGGCCTTTGGTCCTGGTTCCCTCCAGCCTGCACAAAGAAACAACTCTGCTCTGGCGGATCCAGGGGCCCTGCGGCAAATCCCCACCCAAAAAACAATCCACTAAAATTTCTGGGAGTTAAGTGCATTGGCTGTTTCAACAGAAATTTCTTAGTCAGAGAAAAATACGTATCAAATCATTTGCGTTTTACCCTACTTCCCCAGTTTTCACGCGTTCCCTTCGCGCCCCACGTATCCACTTTTTCAGCCAATCAGAGGACCGAATTTTCCCATTTGCTGTGGTTTGCACTGGACGCCATGGACGCGCGTCCAGAACGAGGTGGAGCCAGCAAAGCCAGGTGTACGAGCCCCACGCCCCTCAAACAAACCCTGGATCCACCTCCAGGTGCAGAATTCGGCCGGGGGGGGGGTTGTCTTGGTGCGAGAAAAACGTGAAGCGCCTTCTCATTTCTGGCTGTGTTGATTTGCATGTGCATGCAGCCAACCGAGTGAGCCAAAATGGCTGAACTCCAAACCACGTGGGAAGTCGCTCGACTTCTCGCTGCGGCGCACGCGCAAGAGGAACGTGAACTGGACACAGTTGCATCCACCCTAAACCCATGAGATTTGGTCCCGTCTGATCACACCCTGAATCCAGCTCTGCCCCCTACAGGTGTAACGCGTGTCCACATGTCTCCCATGGTTGTTGTTGCTGTGACTCTCCCCCCCCGACGCCCAGACGGGCATCCTCAATAGCGCATCCTGTGTCTATGGCAATGCCCATCCAAACTCCCCAGAACAAGAACAATGGGAGATGCTTCTCCATAAACCTTGAATCCAGCTCTGCTCCTTCTGATCTGACCCATCGCAAGCCCAAAGACCATCGCAGCTGAAGCTTTGATATGAGTCTCCAGGCGTATATTCGGAAGGACATCCTGTGACCTTGGCTGTGCCGTCCAAGCTCGCAGAGCCAGAACAATAGCTGATACTTTCCTCTCATCTGCGTAGCTCATCTGTGGGATGCACTGCTTTTGTCCCTCCGTGGTCACAAAACACAATAGATAGACGCGTGCATGAAATCCTGAAAACGTTGCCACGAAAGTGCGTCATCAGTTGGACGCTCTCCCCGGCCCCGCCACAGTTTACTGGCTTCTGCATCAGCGCGCAACGTTCTGTCTTCATACAGGGAACAAGCTTTGTGAGTCTGTATTATTCCTCTCTTTTCAACGATTTGCAGTTGCAGATCTTATATGTCTTTTCAATGGCACAGGGGAGGATCACTACTTTCCTTCTGTCACCTGACTGGAGTGCAAGTTTGATTTTGCACTTCTGCAACCGGCCATGCAGAACACACTTGTAAGACAAAACAGGACACAGTACTCGTTGTGTTCCCCCATATTTTTACGTTGGAGAGACGCATTTCATGATGTTTGCTTCTTGTTGATGCAAAGTCGTTTCTCTCCAGTTGACGTGATCTGGAAATCAAGTGTGGTTCAAAGTTGTTGATTTGATTGTGTTCATTTACGGTTGCTTTCTTGTTTCACTCAGTGCACCACAAAGACCCTTTCCTTTCAGAAATCCTTCAGCCGAACGTAACGTGTACGAGTCCAAGACAGCTGAGGCCAAAAAAAATCTGTCAGCAAAAGGTAAAATCAAAGTCACAAAAAGTGGAGCAAGAGTGCAGCACATCTGCGCATCAGATTTTTGTCGCTGAGCTCGTATGTTCATCAAACCAATAGCTACTGAACTCGACGTCTGTGTCCAAACATCTACAGCCAGCAAGGTGGAAAAACAAGGTTTGTTTTCAGCAGCGAGCTTGAAACTGGCTGTTTGATCGAATTCTTCAAAGATAGAAACAAGCAGCAGCCACCTTTGTCTTCTTGTTCTTCAGAAAAAAATGAATTTTACAACTGAACAACCAGAAATATTTTATAGCAATAAATCAACAACCAAAGGAAACCAAGAAAATGGGACTGTTTTGCAAGTGTTGAGATACTCCTCACTGAAACTAACTGAAGAAATTCAGCTTTATGGCTCTTTGGCATTGACAGTTATTGGTTTCATTTTGAATGTTCTGTGTGTGATAATATTTTGCAGAATGAAAAGCTTCAAATCACCAACAGGATTGCATTTGATTTTTATAGCTGTAGTTGATAATGTGACATTGGTTGGCTTGTTTGTGTTGAACAGGAACCATGTATCTTCATTTGAAACTTTCATTCCCAATATAATGCTGGTGAATAAGCATTTTTGCAAATATTTGTCATTTTTAGGACCATTTGGTCTGAGTATGAGCAGTTTTTTGTTGGCATCAGCAACTGCTCAAAGGTATGTTTCCATAGCTTTTCCACTAAAAGTTCAAGCCATGAATTTACAAAAACTTAACAGATTTCTGTTTCCAATTTATGCTTTTTTGGCTGGTATATATGGAGGGATATTTGTCTACAAAACAGTTTTTGCAGAACCACTTTCACAAAAAGTGTGTTATTTTGTGTATGATAATGAATTTCAAACAATTGAACTTGTTGCATATTATTTTCTATCTTGTATAGTATGCTTAACAATTATCCTTGTTTCCTCCATTTTGATTGCCATCTGTCTTTATCAGTACAAAGTGAGAAGAAATGCACTGTCATCTTCAGAAACATCTGACTCAAACAAGGAGTTCAGGATAAGTTTCATGCTTTTTATTGTTGCTGTAATTTTCCTGGTCACAAGACTGCCAGAATTGATTGTTTATCAAATTTTGAATTTTTATGCAAAGAAGCATTTGTTCACTCACATAAACTACAAGAATAGCTTGATTTTGTTCCCAATAACACTGTTATTGCTTTTTGTAAATCATGCTATGAGTTTTTGTGTCTATTTTGGTTTCTTTGGTGAATTTAGAATTAATTTTGTCAGCATGTTTAAAAGGAAGAAAGCAACTGCTCTGAATGTCAGTAGAACATCCAGTTCAAATCTTTCCATGTGTGACAGTTCTCTATGAAGCTTTTGCCCAAACAGCAGCCAAATATATTGATCGAAAGTGAACAACTTTCTGGTTTGCTTGGCACAACTGTGTCTTTCTGTGAAACAAATGCCTGCAATCCCACAATATTCTGTGCATTGCACAGTGTCATGCATGCACTTCCTCTGGCTTTCACTGGTTCAGTTCAGAAATACAAGTACCAGAAGTTGGAGTTTGCATAACAGTGGCTTTGTCTTCCTCCCAACGCCCGGATGATGTAGGCTACGCCCGACACTGGGGTGGACGCCGCCGTGACGTCACAGAACCACGTGACGGTGCGCTGTCACGTTGTGTGTTCACCATGGAAACGTCCTCGTTTGTTCACCAAACGAAGAAACTGGAAAAGACACAATGTTCACCAGCCAAGCGGCATTGTATCAAAAACGAAATTCAACGGCACAAACAAAGACAACAACAGCAAAAGAACTTCTGTTCAAAATCCCAAACATGAGAAATTCCCTTTTCTCCTTTTCAGGTTTGGCACAAATCGCATGTTGTTCACAGGTGCTGTGTAACCAGATCAGACGGACGCGCGATTTTGAACTGACTTTGAGGCTGCTGGACGCATCTGCTCGTTGCTGCCACAAGCAACGGGCTCGACCACAAGATTGCACAACAAAATCAACAAGAACGCAACGCTCAGAGAACCAACCCTGTTGGCCGCTGTCAACAAACCCAGGTGGGATCTGGTCGGATGTTCTCGTCCTCCTCCAGACATGCAAACACATACAGGCACACAGACATACAGACACACATACAGACACACAGATACACAGACACACAGATGCACAGACAGACACACACACTTGCAGATACAAACACAGACAGACACGCACACAGACACATACACAGGCACACAGACAGACAGACAGACAGACACACAGACACACAGACACACAGACACACAGACACACAGACAGACACACAGATACACAGACACACAGACATACAGACACACCCATACAGGCACACAGACACACAGGCACACATACAGGTTCACACACAGACACACACACACACACACACACACACACACACACACACACAATCGTGACTGGACCAAGCCTTCGGATCGCTGAATGCAAGGCCCACTCGTGAGACACTTCTGTTCCTCTGCTGCTTTGATTTCCAGACACGCGAGTCGGGGCCTGCGGTGTCAGACCGAGTTCCTGCAGAGCATGTGATGGGTTCAAACTCAAAACTGTATTCTTCTTGCTGCGTAAATTCACTATCTGTGTCCACACATCTGCAGGTGGGGGAACAGCAAAGTTTATTGTCTGCAGCGCGGCTCAATGTCTTGTAATTTTCCAGAAGAAAAAAGAATTCCACAACTGAACATCCAGAAATATTTTATGGCAATGAATCAACAACCAAAGGAAACCAAGAAAATGGGACTGCTTTGCAAGTATTGAAACACACATCAGAGAAACTAACTGAGGAAATTCAACTGTATGGCTCTTTGGCATTGACAGTTATTGGGTTCATTTTGAATGTTCTGTGTGTGATAATATTTTGCAGAATGAAAAGCTTCAAATCACCCACAGGAATGCATTTAATTTTTATAGCTGTAATTGATAATGTGACATTGGTTGGCTTGTTTGTGTTGAACAAGAACCATGTGTCTTCATTTGAAACTTTCATTCCCAATATCATGCTGGTGAATAAGCATTTTTGCAAATGTTTATCATTTTTAGGACCATTTGGTCTGAGTATGAGCAGTTTTTTATTGGCATCAGCAACAGTTCAAAGGTATGTTTCCATAGCTTTTCCACTGAAAGTTCATGCCATAAATTTACAAAAACTTAACAGGTTTCTGTTCCCATTTTATGCTATTTTGGGTGGTATATATGGAGGAATATCTGTCCACAAATCAGGTTTTACAGAAATACTTTCACAAAATGTGTGCTATCTTGTGTATGATGATGAATTTCAAACAATTGAACTTGTTGTCTATTACTTTCTGTCTTGTATAGTGTGCTTAACAATTATCCTTGTTTCCTCTTTTTTGATTGCTATTTGTCTTTATCAGTACAAAGTGAGAAGAAATGCACTATCATCTTCAGAAACAACTGACTCAAACAAGGAGTTCAGGATAAGTTTCATGCTTTTTATTGTTGCTGTAATTTTTCTTGTCACAAGACTGCCAGAATTAATTGTTTATCAAATTTTGAATTTTTATGCAAAGAAGCATTTATTCACTCACACAAACTACAAGAATAGCTTGTTTATATTCCCAATAACCCTGCTGTTCCTTTCAGTAAATCATGCTGTGAATTTTTGTATCTATTTTGGTTTCTTTGGTGAATTTAAAATGAATTTTGTCAGCATGTTTAAAAGGAAGGAACCAACTGCTCTGTATGTAAGTAGAACATCCGGTTCAAACCTTCCCAACTGTGACAGTTCTCTGTGAAGCTTCGTTCAAACAGCAACCAGATGCGTTCAAACTGAAAACTGTCTGGTTTGCTTCATGTTCTCTCTTTCTGTGTGCCAAATGCCTGCAATCCTGCAACATTCTGTGCATTGCACAGTGCCATGCACTTCGACACAACAGATTGTTTGCACTGAGATCAGATCAAATTAGCGGTTCAACCTTCGCCTTGCAAACTTCATCGAAAGTTGCTCTGTTTACTTGTTCACATCAGGCGCAACACCATGGTGTTTCTCACAGCACGTCAAACAAGAAGGCTACCGCCTAGAAAACGCGACCTGCTTCGAGCCAGTCAGTTTCTCGCTTGACCACAGTGCTATGGCCATGGTTGAGTTGCCCCTGGGGTAACTCAATAGTTGAGTTACCCAGGGGGGCAATTTGAAAATTTGGTTGAGTTGGCCCAACTCAACTGTTGGGGGGGGGAACTCAACCTTGCCAGAAATGAAAGTTGCTCAAAATGGCCATACAATGGCATAAAAATCATTTCTAGCTGGTTGAGTTACCCCCCCCACCCGTTTGTGTGTGGTGCCGGGGCAAAAATGGTGGGGGTGGGGCAATTCGAAGCCTAGTCTATTTGTTGGAGGGGTTTTAGGGTAAGGGGGGCGCTAGGAAATTGGGAGGCGTGGTGTTTGGC
>JAAUXT010049755.1_pt1 | contig 17723 bp, 13 predicted proteins | sample 7278171 | NCBI WGS metagenome assembly JAAUXT01 (sample SAMN14350112, study PRJNA611818) | marine sediment metagenome | isolation source: surface marine sediment (1.8m) | place: French Polynesia: Moorea | collected 2018-08
CCAAATTTGACCTTTTTGACCTCAGAAACCTAAAAATTCAAATTTGACAAATTCCTTCCTCGCGCATTATCCCCAACCCAAAATGAACCAAAAGAGCCCAAAAGTTCTCAAATCAATCCTCATCTTGACCATGAAACTGCTACAGACATACTTTTAGAAGACCCTGACTATAGGTGATTTGATTTCACTTGCTCCGATTTCGCTCGCTTTTTCCAAAAGCTCACAAATCGGACCAAGCTCCTCAAATCACCTAGAAAGGAAAAGACACGAATTTGCAGCATTAGTGTTTCTGTGCAACAGCTCTAAATTTCTCCTGGTGCAGAACTTCTTCTGAAGTCTTTTGTCTTTGACAGAGTCATTTGTAGGAAAAGCAAACACGTTCAGTCACCTGCTTCTGCAGCCACTGATTTCTGCACGTGTGCGCGCGAGGTTTGCGCGCCTCAGCAGAAGTGAAGTGGCAGCAGGAACTGCGGCGTCTGGCCCATTGTCTCGCTTCAGGTGCGTCTCGGTGCGAGACAAAGGGTGCTGCGGCCGCCGCGCCCCGCCACGGGGGGAGCTGCAGGGCCGGGGAGCGGGGAGGGGGGCGGGGCTCGGTGACACAGAAAAACCCTGGGTCCCTTCCTCCCGGCTGCAGCGCGTCAACCGCAGCACTGTGAAAATTCTGCGCGCCGCGCCTTCGACGGATGGATATCTTCGTATGGCGGCAGAAAAATGCACACTCGCGCTCCAAAGCGCCAACCAGAAAATTTAAAGATACGCACACCAGTACACGGACGTCTTTTGGGGCGCCGTGTTGCACGAGAGTAACTTTCACTGCACATTAAAAATGGATTCCACTGATCGCAATCAGGAAATTGCGGCGATGTTCCGTCTTTATCGTGGGGAGAGTCCAAGATTTTGTCGCAAGAGGTTGGACGCCGATACAAATGTCAAAAACTTTTCCTCAACAAAACAACTCCGTGGAAGGTGTTTCGAAAAGGCAAGCCGAGATTTGGGTGGGTTGGGGTCAAGGGGCAGGGTGGGCGCGAAGCGCGAACGCGCGCACTTACACATGCGCGCAAAAACATCCACCAAGGTCAGCTGATTCCCAGCGCTGCTAGATCTACTCTTACGTTCAAAAGTAAATTCGCGTTTCTCCAAAACAAATATCAGGCTGAATTTCTTTGTGCTGAACAAACCAAGCGCGCTCGGTTGGTGTCGAAAAGACGGAAGGCGGGCAGGTGTGTCTCACAGTGTCAGCGCATCGATCACTTCAAAGCAGCAGCCGCCCAGGTGTAACAGGCTCCCGTGTGCCGGTAGCCACGCTCTCAAAAACGTGCGCAACGAGTCTGCCTTTCTGACGCCTTTTTGTGGCATTCGTCGTTTGCACGGTCTGTATCGTGGGATTGTTGTGTGTTTGTAGATAGTTGTTGCAGTAAAACGCTGGAAGTCGTCGACGCGTCGTGATTTTGACATTTCTAGTTGAATACAAAAGTCCCAGATGACGTGAGAAAAAGCTGCGGAATGGCGCGTTTCTGAGAGTGCACTGCCTGAGTGATGCGTGTGGCTCCTTCCCACACAGGTGAGAGAGACGGGGAACTAACTACAGCAACAGCGCTCAGACTGAGGCTGGATCTCAGTGTGTAGAAACAACCAACGAGGATTCCCCCATGTGGAGCGCAGACCCACCACAGTGACTGCCTGGAGAAGCTCCATACTGGGGTAATGGGCACTCTGCACCCGGTGTCAGGCAGGAGCGTGTGACAATTTGCGAGGAGAACCAGAGGTGAGTTGTCAGTAGTTGTCTTGTGTTTTCTGGGGACTTGGTTGCTTGGAGACGGATGCGCAAGATTTCTGTTTGATGACACGAACGTTGGATCTGAGAAATGGATTTTTGTTTGCGAATCCGGGTTGACTCCGGTGTGTTGATCTGGATTGATCGCGGGTGAAAAGGGGTTTTTGTCGCTGTCAAATTAGTGATGAGGTCCTGAGGGTTTCTGTTGCAGCGCATAATGGTCAGAATGTGCTGTGTGAGGGTCATTGATCAATGTCCTGATTTTGAACACGGTGCTTGAAACAAAGGTTGGATCAAAAACCAAAATTATGTAGTCTTGCCTGTTTGCAAGAAGAAAAAGCAAGTCAAACAATTTTGACTAGTTTCGTAAGGGTGGGATTGAAAACGACCCTGTTGCGGTGGTTGATTTCTGACTGTGGGAAAGGAAGCAATATCGACACAAAGTAGATCTATTCTTCGAAGTAATTGGTGTCTTGACATCAATGTGCATTTTGTAAGTCTTCATAATAACCTCATTGTTTTCTTAAATGTCTTCGGGTTTGTGCACATATTTGCTGGGCAAAGAAACTGGTCAGACAACGGAGGAGGGAGGAGGGGTTGTGAAGAACGCTTCTGCTCACAATCGTGACCTCAAAACAACAGGTTTGTTTCCCTTCGTTTGACGAGCTTGTCTATGAATGCTCCCCGTGCATAGTTTGTACGAGATAAGAGCACCACCTGTGAGTGGTAAATCTGACAGTTCATCTGTCTTCAGCTCAGAAGGAATTCTTACAATACCACGAAGACATGTCTGCATGCAGTAAGAATGTGCAGGAGATTGAGAGACTGGTGTTGTTCGCCGTTTGTGAAGCGATACAGACTCCCACGCACTTGGCCCCCAGATCCGTGCCCCCAATCAGACCACCCCGCAGCACGCGCGACACGACAAAATGAACAGGCACGGCGAAGTTCAGGACCGTGGCATCAAACTCAGATTTGGCATATTTGGCATGCACACATGGAACACTCACCAGACAGTACAGGGGCGGAGCAAGAAGGGGACCCAAACCCTTCGCGAGTGGTGATCCAGATCAGAGGGTGGGCCACCTGGATCTGTCCCTGGGAGAAATAGAGAAGTGTCAGCGGGTGGCGTCCCTCCTATGATCGACGTGCATCGAACGAGTAAACAGACGAGATTAATAAACCTCACATTCCACTTCTGCTACAGTGAGTCCTTTTGCAGAGGTACACGTGTTCCGTCGCACACAGATTGAGTTTCTTTTCAATATTTGCGGGGCTGAACGAGGCATTGTGTGCGGAGCGTTTGTAATGTGAGTACACATACATCAGACTGTGTGCGGAGACAGCGAGGAATTGCTGTGCGCTGAACAAGCCACGAGACAGGGATGAATACTTTTGTACCTGCTCACGGTGAGGTGATTTGGTGGAAACAAGATAAGGTGCTCAAAAGACTCGCCTGACGGGTGTGGTCAAGGACATGCTTCACACTGGATGCGTCGTGCGTCCAGTCTTTGTACAAAGTTTCTTGGTGCTGCGTCGTCAAATGCAGCGACGCAATGCTTGTCGCACCCAGTGTGAAACAGAACCTTGCTTCCAGAGTCACAGGTCAATACAATGGAGGATCTTCACTTTGTTTCCAGATGGAATTGTCACAACCAAAAATTGGTTTTGATCAAGGCGATATTTTTGACGAGATCTGTCCACCGTGGGAATGGATGGTTCACCTTCGAACATAAAAATTCGACGTAACAGGGGAGATGAGTCACGAATCGGTTTCTCGCTTTACGAGTTTGGCTCGCAGCGTGGTTCTCACCGCTGGTCGGCGGTTCTGACGCTCGGAGAGGCACCGACTCAGCGGGAGGTGCGGGGTCCGACCGTAAACTCCAGCCCGTCCGAGGCACGACGAGGTGCGACGAATGGAAGCACTGAATGCACGTGCGGAAAGGTATTGCAGGGGAAAGAATTTGTTCAATTGTGCAAAAAATGGACACGCCCACTTTCTCAACCGTCTGGGACCAAATGTCTCATGAAGGACCTGGCCCCACCGTACTCGTCTGATTTCCAAGTGGAGTCATTTTTGAGTCAAGGTTGGTGAAGTCAGTGAAATTTTTCGTTGCCTGTTGGAAAGCAGTCATGATTTCGAAAAAGTGCAGTTCGGATTCGGAGGGGCAGGTGTGTCAATGTCCTGGGTTTTCCTCTAATTGCCTGAAACAAAAGCCTTGACTTGTTTGCTGAACTCAGTTTTCATTGATTTTGGCAAGTGAATGGGATGTTTCGCAGGTGGGGATTTTCACGTGCATGCACGCAGAGCGGGTTCGGGGACGATGACGACACGAACCATGCGAAGGGAAACGTAAACTCGTGCACGGAGTGGAGCGTGAACTGCACGCTCCACCGCAGGAGCGCAAACAATGAAAGTACAAAGAACTGCTTTGAAAAAATGCTGTGGAGAACAAAGCATTTCATGCAGGTTGCTATTTCAAGGGCAATTGTGCACGTGCGTTATTTGGTGGACACGTTGCGGGTCTCAAGTTGCGGATTGTTCTTCCATCTTGGAATGAAGCAGAGAAGCAGCAGTCCTGACACAAAATCACGCAGAAAGCGCCGTCCCTCACCTTGACCTGCAAAACACTGAAGAAAACATTGGTGTCAATTTAATACGTTCTGAGAGCCTCATGCAGGGAGAAGCCTTTTGTGCGCTCACACTCCCTCCAGTCTCCCTCCAGGGGTCCTGAGGCTGGAGGGATGCAAGGCTTTGTCAAGTTGCGCACAAACGACTTTTTGCGCTGCGGTTTTGTCACTGCGGTGACTGTGGTTTCGAGGCATACTTGTGGTCTTGTACTAACACATTAGTTTTCGCCTGACAAAACACGCCGAGTGCCATGGCAGACAGAGACTGTCACAGGTTCAGTAGCACAGTGCAGTTTGAGTCCAATTTATGCCCATCTTCAAGATTTCCTTTTGTGAAATCTGCGTGAGTGACAACCAGTGACAACAAGCACAATGTTGCGGAATGAGAGAGGAGGTGTCATCAGTTTTGGGTTCTCAGAGGCAGACCCAGGGGCCAGAGACTAGGCCTTCCGGGACCCCCGAAACAACTCACAGCCCTCCCATGACTTTTGCGTTCTTTTTGTGCAAATTTAGCTGCAGACTCCACATTTCTCGTTGTGGGTGGGGTTCCCCTATCCACTGGATCCGGAGCCCCTGTTTCCCCTGGATGACCCATGTGACTTTTGCTTCTGGATTCCCAGGGTACCCAACTCACCATTGATGAAGTGGTGTGCGTACACCTGAGCAATTTTGATTGCGAATCTGTTGAAATGCTTGAAGGTGCATGAGAAGAATGCACACTGCTCAATGAACTGCAGTGTATTGAAACTCCCGCATGTACACAAGCAGAATATGTGGAGTATGCAGTGCATGCAGCTGCGCATTGTTCGAGGCATGTTCACTATTGATTGTTACCATTGATTTTGACATGCAATTTTAAGTGTTTCAACAACAGCTTGAATTCCTATGGTTACGTGTGTGGCGTATTGACTTTGTGCAAGATCAACAAAACAAACGTTGCAGCAACCTGATATGCAAAATTTCACAAAGGTCGCACACCAGTCAGGACCTGGTCGAAGCTCCCATTTCTGGATCCTCGACAGAGATTTGAAGTCACCAGTGATTGTTCTCCAGGTTTCTGCGGTGTGGTTCAATCCACATTTCACTGGGTGAATGACCACACAATGCAATCTGACCCTGATCCCTGCTGTACGAACTGAATTCCTGTCAGGCATGAAATTAATTCTCCTTCATTTGAGCTTTGCAGAAAGAGCGTTAATTTGCACCTGATTTTGAGGGAGATCCACGGAGTCGATTGTGAGTGAATAGAGTCTGTACACAAAGCCTTGGTCGCATGAAACTGACTGATTCACGACGTTTTTTCCACAAAATTGGGCTGGCAAAACTTCAGGAGGAGTGGCCTTTGGCCGTTTGCACCAAAAACACGAACAAAATTGAATTACAACAGCCACACCGTGTTTGGCGCTGAGCAGCAAATTCTTGAGCGAGATTTTGGGCGAAAGAATTGGCAACAGTTCCCAAAACACGCAACGGTAGAATGGGCTTTAGATTGAGCTCAACCACAACATACTAAAACGCACTGTCAAACACAAACACAATGTTTCAGGTTTTCTTTGCGAATAGCTCCAAACTTGTCAACCTGTGCATGTACACAACAAGGACAGTTGTCGTTCGTACTTTGCCGTCACCACATTGTGTCGGAGATTGCTTCCTCGCGTGTGTCACACACACACACACACACACACACACACAGAGTGTACGAGGGGTGTACCAAAATAGACCGATCATCGCAGATTACTCGGAGTATGTTTTCCGGATTTTTGTCTTCAACCTCTGAAGGCCTCCGCAGACTGCCTCTGCAGGTCGACATGGTTGACTCAGTGGAAAAGCGCACTCCAGTGCGCGCAGGTGAAGTTCCAAATTTGACTATTATGTGGAGTCATTCGATTGGAGCCTTCCGCAACTCTGTCAATTGCTTCCAAGTTGCGCACAAGTTCTGCAAGATGCAGTGCCGACTTGAACAGCGCGCTGTGATCAAATTCTTGGTTGCCCAGGACAAGTCACCCATCCAGTGTTGGCATGACCTGCAGGAGGTGTATGGGAACAGAGGACTTGGCAAGACGCGTGTCTGCCACTGGCACAAGCTGTTCAAAATGGGAGGAGCTGACACACCAACAGCAGACAAGAAGCACCCTGGCTGCAAGCGATCTTCAAGAACAGATGCCAACATTGAGAAGGTCAGAACACTCCTGGACGATGACAGGCGCAAGACGATCCGCGAGCTTGTGGTGGAGTCAGGATTAAGCCAAGGAACTGTCCACAGGATCATCCAAAAGGACCTCAAGTTCTCCTGGATTTGCGCAAAGTTCGTCCCCAGACTGTTGACTCCACCCCAAATGGACCACAGAGCTTCACTCACTGCCGACAACCTGTCCTTGTTCGAGGAGGGTGGGCGCGCCTTCCTTGAGCAGATTGTCAGCGGGGATGAAACTTGGCTCTACTGCTTCGATCCACAGACCAAACAGCGCTCCTCACAGTGGCTCCCTAAAGGATCCAAGAGGCCTGAGAAAGCTCTCAGAGGCAAGACGGCATCGAAGAAGGTCATGTTGACTTTGTTTTTCGATATGGAAGGCCCAATCCTCATCCACTTCCTCCAGCAGGGTGACACAGTGGACACTGACGAGTACTGCAGGGTTCTTGCAAGACTGAGGGAGAATGTGAGGCTCAAGAGGCCTCTGGAGGATGAAGGACACTGGCTACAGGAACTTTCTCCTACATCAGGATAACACGACGCCGCAGACGTCGACAATTTCCCTTGCTGCAGTTGGAGAGAACAACCTTGAAATGCTCAGCCACCCCGCCTACAGCCCGGACATGGCGCCCTGCGACTATGCAATTTTCCCAACTCTCAAGGATGAGCTGAAAGGACATGCCTTCAGGAACCTTGATGAGCTGAAAGCCAAGGCGCACAGAGTCCTCCTCAACTGGCCCAAAGACTTCTTCAGAAGAGCCATGTTTGACCTCCCCAAGAGATTGGCCAAATGTGTGGCTGCAGGGGGAGCTTACTTTGAGGGCAGAAGAATTGACATTCCACCCTTACCCGAGTTCCTGGACCACTCAGAGGACGACTGGACAGACAAGGAAATGTTGCACTCTGATTCAGACTCTAACTGATTGCGCAGGCAATCGAAGGCTGCGCTGTTGCTGTTATGTTTGGAAATTTTTTTGGAACGGTTTTTGGTTCTCAATACACCCACAAGCCTCAAAATGTTGTCCTTGTGTTTGCAAAGTTTGAGGAGGATCAAGAAATCCTAACCCTACTTTTGGGCGTGCCGAGTAATCTGCGATGATCGGTCTATTTTGGTACACCCCTCGTATGTGTGCGTGTGCGTGTGTGAGAGAGACACCCACATGCAGGCAGAGATGGAAAGAGACAGACGCACACAGAAAGGTAGAGACAGAACAAAACAGCTGTGTGCAACACGCACAGATGCAGGCACACATCCACCTGGAGTCAGAATCCGCACTCTGACGATCCAACGTACGGCTGTTTCCCCAGCAGGCACCACATGACTCTTTTCCGTCGTCACGGGCAACTCGGGTCCACGTGGTTTGACAGTGTGTCCCCTTGGCCCAGGGTGCGCGGCGGTTGTGTGTCGCTCAGTATAAGGCATGAGGGGAATGGCAACGACACGGCTGCGTACTGCGCAGAATTCTGAACATAAACACGATATATCTACTGGGGACATAGCTACTGGGGATTACACGGACTGAGGACATACGAGGCGCAAGGACACGAGTATCGACAAGGGACAGAGGATTTGGGTGACTCTCATTGACTGTGTGAACAACTTCAGTCTGATCGCGCAGAGGTTTGAAAGGAAGTGTGTTTCTTCAGGGACATCAAAATCCGGACTGAAATCTGGATAAACTCCACTTTGCGTTCAGGCAGAAGGATTAAAGCTGGGAACACCAGCATTCTCATTTGTGAACGAAAACCAGCAAAGACGTGGTAAGTTTTCCGACTTTGTCCTTGATGTTGCAGAGTTTGGATCAACCAGCAATTTGAGGTTTCTTGCTGACAACACGCACCCTTATCTCAGGCCTGAATTACAGTTTTCTTCGCAATTTGCTACAAGCAGAGCAAATCCGCTGACTTACTGTGACCTCGTCTCCACAGCTCGACATTGACATGAGGTGGAGGTCGCATCATTACAAACAATCGCTGTTGGGCAAGTTGTCGGGATTCTGCATACGCTACACTGTTTTTATGGATGAAAGGAATGTTCTGTATTGATACAGGCGATCTGTTTGTTGCATGAGGTCTTTTGAGCAGACCCCGCGGGCTGCTGGTGGAGGTATGATGGGCATTCCTCACCAAATGTGCATTGACGCAAACATCAGGTTCTATACGTTGGGTGCGTCACGCGTTGTTTCTTGTGAGGTCGGGCACAGGCCTGGGGTGGGATGGGTGTCCTCGATCAAGTATGTGAGACGTCGCTCAAAGAGTGGAATTTGCAAAATAACCAAAAATGAGGCAATTACGAATTTTTTCTGCCGAGGCAAAATCAGTTTGAAAAAGCTTTTTCAAGAGACAGTGCGATTTGCCCGTGGCAGTTTTTCAAAGGAAATTACTTTCAAAAGAGACTGGAATTTGACACAAGTTTCCTCCAGCGGAATTCAAAACAAGGCATCAACAGACGTCAGGTACGGGTAAAGGAAAGGGAAGTGAGCCATTTCAATACAAGCCAGGAACACAAACTCGCACTTTCAAAGCATCAAAAACTTTTCCTGGTTTTCCTCACCAGGAAAACAGTAGCGCGAAAACAATTGGTTGCGAATCCCCTTGTTCTCTGCGACCTGGATCACAAAGGAGGTGACGTTTGAATCGGGGACAAAACAATTGCCACAGTTTTGCCTCCCTGTTCAGGTGTTTTGGGTCCGCCTCACACGTTTCAAAAACTTTCTTGAGCACCTCTCCTCATCGCACGTGTGTCTGAACAGGAGACCCTCGAAAGGAAATATGTGGTGTCAATTACAGAGGAGGGTCCCCGCAGGCGAAAAAAGTGACCTCGAGTGACAAAGTATTTGAACTTGTGGTGCTCAGGTCTCACCTCCTCTCACAGTGTCCCACAGGATGAGACACAGACCGTGTCAGAAATGATGTAGGTCCGGGGGCTTTAGGATACAATCTCACCCATTTGGGGAGGTGTAGTGTTTCTGCGGTTGGATAATTCAGCCTCAGGGTTCAACAGGTGGATCTATCTCACCCAAAGAGATGTTGCTGATTTTGAAAAAGAAGATGCAATAAGATCTTGATGCGCGTCAACGGTAGAAAACCTCACACGAATAGACAACATGACGTGGCTGCTGGGCTCGGGGCATGAGAAAACGAAAACCTTTTTGCAATCAAATCTGAAGGGTTCCTTTCGCACTTGAAAACGAGACAGTCAATCAAGATAAACTTCAGTTGAAAATCAATATCAAATCAATATCTGCGGGGATGGAAAGGGAACCCATCGCGTGACAGGTTTGAAAAAAAAAGTTTTGTTTTCTGCAGAAAGACTGAGGACGACGAAAACCAGCGGAGGCTCTTTGTCTCCGGGTGGATAAAATTAGATCATCCTCATTTTTCTGATTTGCCTTGTTTTGGTGAAAAGTGTCATTTGAAGTGAAAAATCCTTGTCATCTTCCCACCTCACCGCACCTCATCTGTGCGTGCGCAAACACAATCCAAACACTGAACGTCAGAACTGTAACACGTGCAGAAGCTGTGTTCCTTCTGTTTTTTTCTGCTTTGAAGAAGTAAGAACACGACGAAGCACAGCCTGCACACATTGCAAAAACATCACGTGACGTTCTGCGTGGATGTTGAGCCGTATTCAGGTCGGATTTGTACCTGGCGAAGGCGACCTCGCAGCTCCGTGTGACAAGTCCGTGATTTTGTAGGACTTCAACCTCCCACTGCAGTCTGAGGCCACAGGCTTCATCAAATATTCAATTCGCCAGGCATGGCCGGGACCCACAATTAAATAAGGCACTTCAGCGGCGTTGCCGGGTTTCAGCTGGCGTTCTGTAACTGACATTTGAAGACGCGGTAGGAAATGGAAAAACACGTGCAGTTGCGACGTGGACCTGCAGAGGAGGATCCAGGGGCCCCAGGTACCTCTGAAATTTGTACGACAACCGGGCTGGATCCAGGATCTGATTGCACGGGGGGAGCTGAGTCGTGGTGGGCCTGATGCTGCCATTTGTCCTGGATTGGAAAAGTCAGGATGAGCTGCAGCAAGATCACAGCTGTGACGCGCAGCTGCGAAAGTTCAAAAGCTCTTCCACGAGATCAGCTCTGTTGTGCTTCTCGAGTTCGGACAAAGTTTTGACAAGTCCCAATCTTAGGGGTCTCTGTCTCCAACTTTCTAGAAGAATTTTGATGACCCTCAAAGACCCCTCCGTATCAGGGAAGGCAAAGGCGACGACCCGACTGTGTGTCGTGGTTGTCGCTGTTTTGTCTCTCTGACCAAAATAGCGATTCGTTATCACTGTGGACTCCTCCGGTAGATCCTGGGGCCTGATGGGCCTGGACCCCTTGAAGCCCTGGTACAAGGTCTTTCTTTTGACTGCGAATTCGGTGGGAGCTTCCAGGTCGTCTCGTTGAGCTCTGCCAGCTCCTCGGTCGAGATCCTCTACTGCTAATGTGCCTCACGAGGACTGCAGCGCTTTCCACCTGCCCTGCACCGTCTTGCGCTATTTACTCTGAATCTTCTGACTCGCGTTCAGCACACACGGCATTTCAGGCCATTTCCCGTCTCCATCAGACCTGCAGCACTCAGACTAATGCTTCCTGCGCCCATCCACCATTGTTCCTCCGCGCTGGGCTCGAACGTCTCGTACATTGGCTCGTTGCTGGTCTTGCCGTCTGTCGCTCACGCACGTGGAGAGGAGCGTCGCGGTCTGACACATCACGCAATTCGCTAATGGATCGCGCGGTGACGTCCGCCCGCGAGACGAACCTGACTTGAGTTCCGGTTCGGGGACACAGGAATATGAGTTTGGATTCACACAGTGCTCGTGCAGGGATGAAGCGTCTGAGTCCGAACAATGAGACTTCGTAAACGAGGGCTCAGGGTTGCGTCCGGTGGAACCAAGATCCAACACCTGTTGTGACCCCGGGTTCAGGGAGAATATGTTGGCTGGCACACTGCTCAATGCTTCCTTCGGGAAAGGGTCGGGAGTCTTCGTTTTCCCTGAACCCACTCCAGACCAATGCAATTTCTCCTTTTCCAGTGCAAATTACAAAGCAGACTTTGCGCCAGCTTTGTGTCCAGTGCCAGACAGTGGTGACAGTTACTTGCAACTTTTTCCTGTTTGCTTTGCAGACACCTGACCCAGCCGACAGCGTTCGTGTCAACAGACAATCAACCGGAGGGCTTCAGCCTCTGAACATGGCCACCTACTCGAGGTAACAAGCGAGCAATACAAACAGCCTGCCACCAGCAGCACAACGAGGTTCTCGAGCCACAGGGGACCGTGACAACTCAAGGAGCATCCGGAGCAGGAGCGACGGTCTGAAGGTCAGGAGCGAGGATACACAGCTCTGAACCTGGGAGCCAGGGGTGGGCACCTGCTTCACATAGATGCAGCCCGCCATATTGAAGAATTGTTGAACAAACTACAGGTGACTGGATACAGTGACACTGCCACATTGAAAAACTTCTCGTTGTTGTTATTGTGCAGGACGGGACCTGTTTTGCAACTGTATACGGACCCGCGACACGTGATCCCGTCAATAGTACGCAGCGCCGTGTATACTGTGATCTGCCGTGTGTTGTGACACCTGAACGAGCCCCGTGGGCAGCGCGAGGCGTCTTCAAAGGGACCCGATCCAGGTGCGCAGAGGTGCGGGGCAGGTGAGCGATTGATGTGCTGAACCCACGTCACCCGGAATAGAAATCACAGACGAACGCGGCTTTGGTGGATGATATCACGACACAAATTAGCCACATCAAGTTTGTGATACGTTGGCGTAAACAGCGCATGAGCAGGACCAAACACTGTGTCAGTTCTCTGTGAGAGTCCTGAAGAAAAGGTCAACGCAACGGGTAAACTGTCCCCGCCCAGAAAAATTTGCACCATGGATCAGTCAGAATGGACTCGGTGGATCCAGGCACCATGACGGCAGTGTCATCGCACGCAGTGAACCCGGTCGGTGGACCCTCGGCCCCGGACCCCGACCTGAGCCCCTGGAGTGTGGAGTTCGCTGAACCTCCGCCGCCCACTTCCTACCCGCTGCCGCCCACCTCCCACCCGCCTCCGCCCACCTCCCACCTACCTCCGCCCACGGCTTACCACCCGTCCCACGTCCCGCCGCCCGCCTCCGCCCCTCCGCCCACGGCTCCTCCCCGCCCACCGCCCGCCCAGCAGCCGCCGCCGCGGCTCCCTGACCACGCCCCTCCAGCTTCATCAGACACAGTCGCCAAACTCAAGTCGTTCATAAAGCAGAACCTACGCGGCTCCAGCGGCGACAGCTTCCTTAGCTCCAGCGACGATAACCTGTCCGAGGACAGGGACGCCTCGCACTGCAGCAGCCCCAGCGTCATGTACGAGCACCTGATCCCGGGCGGGGCAGGGACGTCCGGGGAGGGAACCAGCGCCCCAGAGCCCAAACCCCTCACTACTAGCAACGTGACGCTCCATGACCAAATATGGTCCAGCGACCTGGGCTCGAGTTCTCGGAACAGTGACGAGAAGTGTAGGAAGCTGCTTCGCTCCAGCAACGAGGATCTCGCCTCGTCATCAGATCTCGTCTCAGCCAATAGGAAGCCGCGGACGTATTTTGACAGCGGAAGTGAGAGGTCATGTGACTACTCGTGCGACTCCTCACAAGAGACGATGATTCTGACGGTGACGGACAACCAGTCACACACGTACGCGTTCCACAACTGGAGAGTGACCCTGGACTCGCGCCGGGAGGAGGAGGACGCGTCCGGGGAGAGTCATCTCGACGAGATCGGGGAGACGATGCCGGACTGTATCCCGATCCGGAGAGGGACCGCACCACCCGAGTACAAGGTCAGTACCACAGTTGTACTTCTACCTTTTGAGTTTGATTTCACACATGTTTCAAGCCTTGTCAAGAATAGAATTAGTTTAGGTTCACCGGGATTCAGACGAGGACATTTCTGATTTATCCTCTCAAGCATTCAAAGGGCAAACAGCAAATCGTAGCAAATGATCTTCCCTTGTTTGTTGACAACTTGAAATGGGTGACTCGAACAGCGCAGTGTCCTTTGGAAAGGAATTGCACGCATTTGGGAAGATGACAAAAACAGCTCGAGCGTGACCAGGATGCGTGAATCACAAACGTGTTTTGTACTTTTTGAGCCCCACATTCAGTTGCTGCAAATGTCACCTTGTTGTTTTCGTGGAAACGAATACGTTGGAGGATGTCAAAAATAGCAACGTAAAACATTAGATACTGTTTCCATTTGCAAAAATGCCAAATATGGACAGTCCAACAACAGCAGAGTGACACGGGATCAGAACCACAGTGTTTTTATCTGTTGTGCGATTGGTTGTCATGGTCCCAATGAAAAACGTCTTGTTGCGAAAGAATTGACAAGAAAACGCACAATCACCCGTGTGCAGAGGACCCCCCTTCGTGACGAAGTCAACACCACGCACATGTTTCCCGCATCAAAAGAATCTAACCTGCTGACATTTTGGCACCTGCGCCTTGAAGTTGGGAGACACCTGATAAGCGCGTGCATTCCGCGTCAGGTGTAGGTTACACGCCAACGTTGCGCAGTTGGGTCCAAACTCGTCTGTGCCTGTGGTGGTGGAGTCACATTGGACTTGGCGTACACACACACACACACACACACACACACACACACACACACACGGATCGGATACACACAAGGATCGCACGGACATCACACACGCGCACACACACAGTACTACGGGTACAACACATTCACCATCACACACACGCACACACGCACGCGGCGCGCACACACACACACACACTCACCAGAACCCTGATTCCAAATTTTGCAGTAAGGAGATGGCAAATTTTTCCAGGGTCACGGGGACGGTTCCCTGGATCCTTCCTGCCCTCAGTGCTCTCGGCTCCGCACGTTCCTGCACCGTTCGGGTTATGTTCCCACGAACCCTCCCGAGGGCCCCTTCTCCTCGTGTTCAACAGAATCAGTTGAGCGTGTTCGAATCACGCCCGGGTACCCCGTGGGCCATTCGAACTCACTGGTGCGGACGGGTCGCGGTGCGCTCGGCGCGCAAATCAAATGCGCCCACAGACGTTCAACCAGGTTCATAGGCTGCCACAGATCTTCATCTCGAGCAACCTTGGTTTTCATTGGTTTGAAAGTGTGCTGGTTGTTTGTTGGGGACTTTAGGTGTGAGGCCTCTGGACACAAGATTCACGTCAAGAGTTTCTCCATTGTGAAGATTGCCAAGTCTAAAGCACGAGTTGTGTGTGTGTGTGTGTGTGTGTGTGTGTGTGTGTGTGTGCTATTTGTCCCCAAGAACTCAATTTCGCAACAAGGTTCATTCAGCCCGCACGTCACATTCAGACTTTTGCTGTGTCAGGAAATTTTCAATACGTATTCAGGTTCTCCGGCTGTGTTGGGCGCGTTTGACTCCGCGCTCTTTTTCTGCTGGTGTCACGACGTGTGTCACAGAGACAATACGAGACGCTCGAGCCGGACGGAAGTCTCCGTCTGCGAGGCTTCTTCCGAACCAGTGGTTTCCTGTTGACGGAAACGTGAAGCAGAACCGGCGAAGACTCGTGTCATGGCGCAGGAACTTAAACCCAAGACCCAGCCCAATTAAATTTGACAAGTCAGAAAAGAAACGAAGAGGTAGACGGAGCCAGCACAAGTCGTGGTTGAGGACAAGAATGTGTGTGCGTGTTTATGCTTGTGAGTCAGTCAGTCAGTCAGTCAGTCAGTCAGTCAGTCTGTCTGTCTGTCTGTCTGTCTGTCTGTCTGTCTGTCTGTCTGTCTGTCTGATTGTTTACGTGTGTGGCGTTTGCCTGTTTGCATGTGTGTTCGTGTGTTTCGAGCCGAAAAAACAAGTTGTAATCAGCTTCATTTTCCTTCTAGCTATGTGTGTGGGCTGCAGATTCGTGTGCAACGTTTCTGCTCTCAGACTGCTTTGATTTTCAGTGTTTTCAACATCCTGTCATTGTTCCTCCGCCTCCGCCTCATGTTTCGCTGCAGTAAAATGATCCTGTAATGCGTCGTTGAAAAAAAACTCGGATTTGGGAAGCGCGGATCGTGATGGAGGAACTCGGGCATCCTAACCCCCCCCCCCCCCCAAAAAAAAAATATTTGCCCACCCAAGTGCCTTCCAAGCCACACTATTGTCTTGCCCTACAGAAAGTTTAAGTTAAGTCGGGTGGTGAGTGGTCGCTCTCCTCTCGACTGAATGCTGGATCCACTCACGGGATTTTAAAGTCGCTCATCGAAAGAATCACCTCTTGCGGAATGCGCATCACGAATGACAAGTCAGGGTTCTGTGCTGACGTGCGCGAAAAATGAATCTGCTGTTGAGAATGGAACGCAGAACCTGTCTGCAAGGCTTTCAACTTCAGTGCCACACAAGAGACTGTACGTCACCTAAAGTGTGTGCAAGGTTGCGCTGTACGTGTTTCATTTGAGTGTTCTCGTGACGTTGAAATCTGGTGGGCGTTTTGTTTGAACTTCCTGTGGATTCGGGCTGCTGTTCGTGGTAAATGAGGCAAGATGTTAAAGTTACACAACACTCCACCCACTCAGAATCCAGCACGAAGCCAGAACACCTTTCCTTTTTTGGGATGGAATTTCTCGACGCCGGGAGCGAGAGAAGATACTCGAGAAAGTGCATCAATTTCAAGCTTTCCGCCTGAGGAGAAACACAGGATCTTCGTTGACGTGGATCCAGTGGGTCCAGGAGCCCCTGACCTCAGAACTTCTCTTCAGAATCTTCTGCTTGCTTCCCGGAGGTCGCAGCAGCAGGAAGCACGTGAATTTTCTCAGAGATGGGGTTTGGGCCGCCAGGTCCGGACTCTTAGGCCGGCCCCGACCCTGGAGAGCCTTCCACGGTGCGGACAACTTCTCCAAAAATTGAAGTGTGATGAATGTTGGTGTCTCACCAAAGAATTGTTGTGAATTGGTGCAACGCTCAAGTAGCGTTGCGTTGCCCTTGTCTCCACTAAAAAAAGAAAAAGAAGACTGTTGGAGCTCAGATCCAGTGGACACACGTTCCCAAGTGTGTCCCGCGCGTCGCGCAGTGCGGAGCTGAACTTTGTACGGCAATTGTCGTACTCGTACTCAGTAGCACAAGTGATAAGCGATCAATAACGAGTCATTGTTCTGTTATCAGCATCCGCGTTCCATTGGTGGGAACGCTGAAACATTGCAACGCGTCCTGTCATCCGCTGTGGTGCATTCGTACACACGCACAGGGAACGAGACAGAGGTTTCTGTATTGGAATTAGCACCTGTGAAGATTAGGACCCGTCAACATCTGAAAACTGTGTTCCTGTGAAGTTCAATGGAGGTAAAACAGGACATTTGCATTGACTGAGCCTGAAGGCGACAGGGGAGACCTGCAACAATGCGTGATGAAACCAAGCGTACGCATTTTGACGCGACACAACACACGCAAAAAATTTATATATCTGCAGACGCATCTGGATTTAGCCACACAGATGAAAAGCTTTGGGCCTGTTGCGCAGAACAAAGCTGCAAACAAATGGCTCCAATTTCACCAGACTTCTCCCTGGGGGCTGGAAACTGCGACAAAGACATGAAGATGATTATCTTCTCTCAGATGTAATGCATTTGTGATAATGTCGGTGGAAGTGGTGAATAAATCAGTATCCTGCAGTCACTGTGTCCTGAGAGAAGAACAACATCGGTTGCACACATTAGATACTGTCCCTCTCACGAAATTCTGAATGTGCCACCCCCCTCCCCAAAAGAGAAAAAGACAAGCGCTACGTCTCCATTTGAATGCTTCGATAACGTGACGTTGGTGTGTCGTTTCAGATTTCCGCCGCTGCGCCCGTGACAACGTCAACTCCGGAGCGACGCCGGGCGATGGCGCTGCCGCAGCCGCGGGCGGGGCAGGTGGCGCCGCCAGCGAGCCACGGGGACGCGACGCCCACCCCGCCCAAACCAAGGACCAAGAAAAACCTCAAGGTGGGCAGTGTTTCCTGCCTGTACTATATTTTGCCGAGAGAGAGAGAGAGAGAGAGAGAGAGAGAGAGAGAGAGAGAGAGAGAGAGAGAGAGAGAGATATAAACAGAGTGTTTGTATCTCTCGAGTTGCTAGTGTGGAGTGAGAGAAAAAAACAAAATAAGGTTTAGAGACAAAAA
>JAAUXT010085873.1_pt1 | contig 17722 bp, 16 predicted proteins | sample 7278171 | NCBI WGS metagenome assembly JAAUXT01 (sample SAMN14350112, study PRJNA611818) | marine sediment metagenome | isolation source: surface marine sediment (1.8m) | place: French Polynesia: Moorea | collected 2018-08
CATTTGTCTAAAGTGGTGCGTCACGAGACGTATGTCTCTCAGTTGGGCGATCCAATTGAAACGTTGGTTATCCGCCTGTGATTTCCCCAGGCAGTCAGCTCTCACCGGTGTGGACACCTTGCATTCCCTCCCCTGGAAAAAAGCCTGGCTTGTCCTGCTGTCTTTTGTTTATTTCACGAGACACGAGAAAGTGCCACGTTGTGGGTCCTCAATCGAATCCTGTCAGACCTCGACCACATACAATGTTCACAGTTTTCAACAACTGACCTTGCATCCCTCGCAGGCAAACACGCCGTAGTGGAAGCCGCTGGCCCGGTCTCCGCACACTCGACACAACACGTGGCTGTTCACACCCAGCTTCTCTGCAAACAAATATGTCACGTACAATGTTTTCATCAGAGGAATTTGTGTATCGACAGGCAGATCACGTTTGGCGCGAAGCACACAAGTCCGTCTGTCAATCCAGACCTCCATCCACGTTGAACATGAACCGAACCTCAGACAGGTTCCGCGAGAGCGGGGGGTCAGTAGCCCCTCCCTGTGCAATCAACCAAAAATTCTTCTGCTCAGAATTTGATACTGGTTTGTCTGGTTTCAGCGAGGAGCAACGCACCAGGTCACACGCATAAAAATTCTGATAAAGTCTCGCAATTTGCAGCACAACTGGACCTGAAAGAAAGCAATTTCCGGTGTTGTTTGTGAGCCTCTCCAGGTGGGTTCAGAGGATCATGCATGAGTTTGGGTCCTTTGACTTCCGAACATTTTGTTTGTTGCACGTAAATTTTTCAAAATGAAGTGTGGGCTTTCCCTCGAAAATTCCCCCCCCCCTCGCCTACATGACCTCATCCTGGTCTGCAAGAGAGCGCATGTACTCAAAAGCGTGAGACTTTGCAATCCGCTTTTGGATCACTAGTCGTCGAAAATCGAAGAAAAGTTGCACTTTGACGTCACTGTTCAGAAATTTCAGTGATAATTACTCAATCACGACTGAAGATTTCTCAGTTGTGGTCACCCCTCCCTCCCCGTGGCGGTCATCCAGTTCACAAAAGAGGCTCACTGCGACGGATGCACCTACAGGTGTAAATTGAGATCGCCATTTTTTCGGTGATTTGAGGAGCTTGTGCCGTTGAAGGGCGCTCAATTGTTAGGTTTTTGAGGGCAAAAAGTACACATTTTTAGGGTTACTAAATTTTGGATTTCACTGCACAAAATAGGCAATATCTCAGAAAGTATATACATTTGATAAAGGATGTATATTGATAAAATGTAGTTTATTGATTGGGTATTGAACCAGTGTTTTTTGCTGGGTTTTTGTTCAATTTTTGAAAAAAATTTTTTTGGTTTTTAGGTGGGGCCAAATTTTTTCACAAGTTTTTCTGGTGTCATACTGATATCAAGCATACCTTTGTTTTTGACAGTAAAATGAAAAAAAATCTACACTCATGTACTTTGACTTTTTTGCCCTAACAAAAAAGTCAAACCAAAAATTCACATGACAAAAGGCGGCTGTGAAACAAGAACAGCAATCAAATGAACAGAATTTCTTTTCGTCAGACTGAATCTGTTTCAATAGGATTTTGTCAGAATACATCGGCAAACAAATTGAAAATATTTTCCCAGACGTAATCATTGTCTGTCTGAGAGTCCGGACCATTTGCTTTGGGAACAGCAGCCAAGGTGTTTGGGTATTTTTTCTGCAGCGGAGGTGGGCATTGGTCCTCACAAGACTTTTCCAGACACTGGTCTATCTGCCTGAAAATGCAATCTTGAGCTGAAATTTGAAAGGTTGCAGTTCATGGGAAGACAGGGAATCGCGCGCACCCACGGGTCTTTGTGTGGATTAACCACCAGTATGGAAGTAAGAGTACAAATACTGGTTTACTAATCCTACCTTGCCTACTATTAGCGACACACACGCCTGCAGGCAAACTGTAAAGGTGAGCGGCATTGATCAAAGGGGCGGTGCTGCTTTGATGTTACGTCACAGGTGCATTGCATTCAATAGAACTGTCAGATTGCGTGTTGTTCCACGTAACTGGATGCACCAGTTAACATAACCTTCAAATTTGGACCCAGCGACACCCGCCTCTGGAGAAAGTGGCCCCCTAGATGCAGTGAGCAATATGGTTTCGGTGTCAATGTGTCTTCTCACGTGTACGTCGGTGTACTTGCACGGCAGCAGACATTGAACCCTGTTTTTTTTTCGACAAATTTGTGCCGTCAAATACGACGCTACTTGCAGAAAAAAGACGGAACTATTCCAAGTGTTACAAGATCGCAATGCAAGAGCAGCCTGCGTGTTTGCTGTTGAGTTTCCTTTTGCGGGGACAAAAATTATCTTGTTGCACGATCAAATGATTTTCACACAAGGTTCTTGGGTCAGAACCATACCACCACGTGTCCGAAGCAAAACCAACACATTGAGCCTTCTCTCAACATTATTGGAGGACAAGCGAAACCACGCAAGACATACGTAGAGGGTCAATTGTTTTCTCTGGTGAGGATTGGTGAGAACGTTTGCTCAATCTTGCCTCCTTCAACCGCCAAAGGCTGCAAAACGGAACCCGTTCGGCAAGAAGAAACTAAGTGTTGAAATTTGACGAGTTCTCTGCGTTGCTGAGTTAACTTTGTTCTTTCGCCTTCTTCTCGTGAGGAAAGGGAAGCAAGAAGCAAGGAACATCAGTTTCTGCTTCATTAACTCCAAAGTGCACCCTTATTCCTTCTGCTGTTTTGCACACAGTACACAATTACACGCATTGTGGCGTAATCAGTTTGAATTTGCGGTTAGGGGAGGGAGTGACCGACTTCTGGGTTGCCTAAGTCAGACTAATGAGTACGCAACAATTACGGGGTTTGTTCTCAGTGAAATCTGGAAAGCATTGTTCAAATACGAATTCCAGAAAAAGAACACTGTTCAGGCCGAGTTGCTGGCGCGCTGAGCGCCGCTGTTCTGGGCTGAGCCAGGTCTGACAAGGGACCTTGAATTTCCTCACTGCGTGAGCGCAAGGAAAACTCGTTGGCGTGAACATGTTCATTGTCTTGGTGTTTTGGTGGTAATGATTCCAAAGATATTTCACAGAATGTCCGTGTTTGCTCGTTGTCGACGCAAACCGGAAGTGATCTTTTGGCATATTTGGAGCTTGTCACGAGCTTCTTGCAAGGTTCCCACACACAGATCAAAAGCTAACTGTGTGCTTTCCTACGAGATACACAGAAGAAGGTAGGTCCTGACTTCAAGGTGATCACTCCCTTCCCCAGGAAAGAAGGTTTTGCCTGGGGTTGGGGAGAGAGCAAGGAACTTGCCCAGAGTCGCAAGACATGAGGGTAAAGTTTGTTGGGCAGAAGCTTCATCAGCTTTTTCAAATTAATAAAAAAATATATCAGTTGTCATTCTTGCAGAAGACAACGGTATTTAGCATTCCATATACTTTTGTTTCTCATCACATAAGAAACAATGGGGTTTCAACTGGCTGCTTCTTTTGAAGAAGCCATTGTTGCCTTCAGGTGAGGTGGGAACAAACTTGCAAGTGCAAAAACCCTGGTGTGTGATGTTAAAAACTTGCTGAATTGTTCTGTAGTTTGTCTGTGATTGTAAGAGAAGTTTTTTCTCCAAGCATAACTTTCTGAATCACAAGCTTGCAGCATCACCAGAAAGCTCACAAAAATCCAAAACTGTTTCAAATATCTACCTTCAAATAAACTTCAACAGAAATAAGTAATGAACAAAAAAGGTTTCAACAAGGTTTTGTATTTTATGCATAACAGTTATTTTTGAGCTCATTAAGAGCTCCTCCATGTGTTTTCTTTTGAATTGGGCCTTTGTTACTTTGGGAACTTGAAGCAACCTGTGAATACTCAAAGAAGCCTCTTGTGAAAGACACTTGGCAGAATGTACCATGAAATTTTGGAAAGAAGAACAGGGGAATGAGGGAACAAAGAATAAAATTGCCAGGAGGTGACTCTTGGCCGTGTGTGATCCCCTTGTTTCTGTTTGCCGACGTGTTGCAGAACCGTCAATGTAAACGGACTGTAGTTTTCGGAATTCCAATCTCCTTTCACTGACCATACCTTTCGTGTTTCCAGCTCTCCAGGCCTGAGGTTTCACCAGTGCACACTCACACGCGCACTTGGAAGCAAAAGGCTTCTTTCTTTGCCCAGAACTGAACGCACCTGCACGCAGTGGCCTTCTGAAGCCGGAAATGTACTGACACAACCAGGAGCAAGAACATCCAGGCACCACCACAGAAAAGGAGCTACGAGTGCTGTCGAACTGAATTTGACAAGAACTCGTGTCACACACTCTTTTCGCGATGTTTTCCGGTGGATGATCTTGCAACTCATACCGAGCTGTTCCTTCAGAAAACCTTGAGTAAGTAAGTCAGAAGTGTCCGCGTATCAGCATCTCAAACGCCAGAGAGAATTCCCAGCAAATCGCCCACGTACAGCGAGCGCAGAACCCCGGGCGGCGTGGCGGCACCCGAGCGCCTGCGCCGCCACACAGCGAGTATCGACCGCGCGGTGTCACCTGCACTCGATCGCAGGTACACCGCACCCATTCAGCTGGAAACTCCACTCCCGTATCGATCTTACGTCACAACAGATTAAAAACTCATGATGTAACCGGCTCCCTCATCGATTGGCACCGCATGACTTTTGATTCCTTTTTTCTTCCATAAAGATATATGCTGTCTAGCAAACACGGTACAACTGGGAAATTGACATTTCGTGCCGCACTGAAGCTTCCTGCATCGTCAGAACGTGATTCGAAGCACTTCAATTGGGGGTTGTTCGCACAGTGTATGGATCTGCACACGCTTCCATTCGGGTGATCCGGTGCAAACTCCAGAGAGGCGATACACCCTTGGGGTGTTACGTAATGCTAGTGAAATGGCTTCGCGCTTTTTTCAACTCTGCGAGTCGACCAATCAAAAGAGCTTCCGAAGGTCTTTCATGAATTTGTGGTGCTTCTGTGTGGAATTTGGCGCTACAATTCAGCCTCGCAAATTCTTTCCACAACTCCTTGTTGCAGCAATGAAGCTTGCAAAAAAACTTTCTTTGAGAATGAGATGCAGGCGCGCAGTGACAGGTTATGAAGGTGCGAGGCACAAACCAATTGAACACCCCACACACCCAGAAGTTGACAGTCCATCTCCGGCTGCTTGTCACCTGTTCGCGGGGGTCAGAAGATACCTCGATTGTCACACCCAAGAGCTTGAATCAATGGTACCGTGGAAGGCTGCGAACTGGATGTGCGAACTGGGGGAAAGTTCAGCGGGCGCTGAGCCAAAGTTCCCGGGGAAATGGGTCATGGGTGGTGGAAGTGAAGAACGTGTTGCACATGCACAGGACGCGAAACCCATTCTCAGGGTTTTTTTTCGAACCACCACCTCATGTAGTTTTTCGAACGCACAGCTTCTTGAGGTTTTCCCGCAGGTGTTAAAAAAGTTTCAGAAGTAAATACAAACGAAACGAAAAAGTACACTTTTGTGCGTTTTTGCCAGTAAGCACTTGTCTGCTTTGTTCTATTTCTGCTTCTTTTGCATTACATTTTGTTGTCCGTTCTGATGCGTGCTGCGGAATTGCATCGTGTAGCTTCTCGATGTATTTTTTTGTGCACCGACTCCAGTCGTCAGCACTGGGTTCCCAGGAAGAGGCCCTCTCACACACCACGGCAAAAGACAAGGTTTCTCATCCACATTGAGGCGGACAAATTGCAGGTGAGCTCTCAACTTCTGGCCTGAACAGCGTGCCTTCTGAGCTCAACTTTGGTGAATTCAGTCATTTGGTGTGCATGAAAATGAAGTAATCCTGCATGCATGCACGGGTCTTGATTTTGACCCGTTTATTTCAGGTTATGAAAAATTTAACGGTTTCACTTCGGGATCCAAGTTGTACATGAGTGCCTCGAGGACCAGAGATCTGACATTGCTTCGCATCACATTTCCACTGCCTTTCTCACCTTGATGCCATTTGACAGGATCCATTCAACCAATTGCCGAGTACAAAAATACGGGACGACCTTGACTCAGTAACCGTATTTACAAACTACTTTTTATGAGCACAAAGCCACAGTGTGCAAGGCTGTGTTTGTTTTGGGTTACCGCACTTCTGCCACAACCTGAGAGAAAACTGGGTGAACATAAGCAAACACGTTTTACATAATCAGAACTACTCTCCGCCACATCTCACTTGATGGAAATTAGAACAGTGACGAGGGATACAAGGTGGTTGGAGCCCGCGGATCCAGACTGCCTAAGCCCTGTTGTTTTCCCACGCAGGAGTTGACTGGCCATTTTGCTGTTCAACAGCTCAGAAAGATTTTCAGAACAAATGGTGTTTTCCTCAGTTCAGGAAAAAACTCTCATTTCAAGCGGGGGTGGGGTGGGTGGTTGAGTGCCAGTGTGTTTCTGTTGTCTGACATTTTCTGTAGAGACAAGTTGGGAATTGTCTGAGATTCTTGTTGACTTAGAAAACCTCTGACCCAATGATATTCGACCTGATACAAGATTCTATTTCACAAACAGAACAATGTGTACGAAGACCTCTCCAAAGCTTGTGTAGATAGTTTATCTATTTATGTATGTGAGTTATCTGTGTTCGGGTTATTTCGGGTGACAAATGTGTGGGAGTGACCGAAGTTCTGTCATCATCCCGTAATAAAGATTTCACTTCTCATGAAAACAAGACCGTGAGACGTTGGGCGGCTTGTGGGGGAAGTCCGAAGCTACTTGGATCTGCATGTGTGTCAAAAAGCTTTATTTCCAATTTTGAAGCCCAAATTCCGCACGTGTCCCTCCTTCCCGAGCCCAACGGAAGCTTCCGGGCGCAACGAAGCAACAGCTCCGTTGCTTAGCGCCTGCAAAAGTTTCGGATCTTACAAGTACTTGACTTTCGGGGTTTCTGATACAGAGGCCTCCAACGTAATTACTGTATATATGTCCGTGCACTTTCATCTGGGATTTTTGCCAGCTGGAGGGGGGGGGGGTCCCCTCATCTCAGCAAAAGGGCAGATCACGACACGTTGTGTAGTGGGATATGTTGAGATGTGATGTGGTGTATGACAGTGATGTGTGATGGCCATCAATCGTAAGTGAATGGATCACCATCACCCATGTCAACCCATTATCACATGACATTTCAAAATCACCCATCACTAACTTGTCACCATGACATCACCAACCCATCAGCATCACATCACCATCACCATGGGAGCTCCTACAGTGGTGAGTCTGGTAATGATGATGGTTGATGGTGATGCGTGAGTTGGTGATGATGGGTGATGTTGGGAAATAATGCGTGGTGATTGTGATGGGGTGGTGGTGGGGTGCTGATGTGTGGCGATGTATGTATACACTGCAGCTTCTGAACTATGTTCTGGTTCTTCAAATGCGAGGAATCAAAATGCTCTATATCCAACAAAAGGAATGATATCGGCAGGGCCCAATGAGGCTGTGAATTAACACGTTTGCAAACAAGATCGAAGGTCAACCCTCATTGCAAACACTTAACTGATATTCTTTGTGCAAAAACACAAATACCTCGGAAATAGTACGTTTGAACTGGACAGGTGCCAAACAGGTCGAGGGCTTCTACATCGCAAAAAGTGCTATCACTTGTGAAGAGATTCTTCTGGCAAAATATACTGTGCACGCATAATTCAACTTTTGGTCTCAGCTTCCAATTGTGCAATGCCAGGTTGACACAGGACAGCTCCAATCCCAGTTTGGAGTTGTGGAATGCCAACCTTGGTGGCCTTTGCCTGTTGTTGGGAAAACAACACGTACAGCTCGATAAAGGGCATACATTCAAATGGTTGTGTGTGTGTGTGTGTGTGTGTGTGTGTGTGTGTGTGTGTGTGTGTGTGTGTGTGCAGTGTCAGGAAATACAGCAGCATTTGGGGTATGTTGCAAAACATTTTCAAGCAAGTTACGCCCGGAAAAAGTCCCTTTTCCGTGGACACCCCTCATCCTGCTCAAACTACGTTTTACGACGCAGGGGGCGCAATCAGAGTGACTTGAACATCTCCAGTTCCATCATTTTCTTTCTGGGTGCAAGTGAATCACACTTCACCGAATCAAATCTTTCGTCTTCGCTTCATAACATTCTTGTGGTTTTACGAGGTGTTCCCAGGAAATTGGTATCGCTGTCATGTTTGAGACTTGGTCGAGTTGTGCGCAAGCTATTAACACAGTTTCTGGGTAATTGACTGCAAATGTCAACAGAACAAATCAGTGCAAGTTCAAAACTGTTTATCAATATCCTGTACAGGTTGTGTCAATTTGACCTGTGGTCATGACATGGGCGGAGGGTTCCGCATCCCCTCGAAGTAATGGCCATCAAAGTCAATGCAGCGCAACACCCTCCACTTCCACTCCCTGAAGCAGCGCTTCCAGCGCCATGTAGGCACTTGTCCCATGAGATGATTGACCTCCTGGATGAGGTCCTGCACTGTGGCGAAGGTCTGTCCTCTGAGAATGCGTTTGATGGTGGGAAATAGGAAAAAATCACACAGACTGAGATCTGGTGAATAAGGGGGATGCTCCACCTTCTTGATGTTGCTCATCACCTGGAATCTCCTGGTGTCAAGGCAAGTATGTGGGGTGGCGTTGTCATCATGGAGGAGAAAGGGAAGCACTCTCCTGCGCCTCCACATGTGTGGCCTTTTGGTTCTGATCTGGTTTCTGAGTTCCAACAAGGCGCGCCTGTATTCAAGGCCAGTAACAGTTCCATTGATGACCCAGTGGTAATAAATGAGACCTTTCCAGTCAAAGAATGGGATTGCCATTGCACGTTTTGTATTCATTGGTCTCCGAGGAACTTGAGGGCGATCTGTGCCAGGCAATGTCCACACCATGTTGTCATACTTGGGGTGAGGGTTAGAAGTGTAGAACCAGCTCTCGTCAGCCGTGATTACTCACTCCAGCCACCTTGGTCTTTCACAGTTCTGCAAAAACTGGACACAACTTGACACTGGTCACCTTCTGGACGTCTGTGAGGGTGTGAGGAACCAGCTTGCAACTCCTTTTACACAGTTTGAGTTTCTTCTTGAGGATGATTTCTGTTGTTGAGGATTTCAGACCCGCCCTGTGAGCCAGCTTGGCGATGGTGGTGCGTGGCTGCTGTGTCACCAGATCCTTCACTTGGTCAATCTTGGCAGGTGCTGTTTCCACTGGTGGTCGACCACTTCTTTTTAGATCCAAAAGTTCTTGTCTCCCATCTCTAAACTGTCTGTACAAGCTGTGCACAGCTGCTGCTTTGATGGCATCATTCCCAAAAACTGAAGACAAATCGCGAGCTGTTTCAGCTGGTGGCTTTCCCAGAAGACGAGAGTACCAAACACAGGCTCGCATCCGGACTTTCCAGGCCACATTGCCGGCTGGAACTTTAAATTTCTGTGCTTGCAGGACCATGCCTGTGTCTCGGTCGATGTCTCCGCGTGCAGTGGTGTCTTTGGTTCCATTTGGCAGTGCACAATAGACTAAACTTATGACTATTGCTCGCCTGATTACATCAAGTTGACTGCACACACAATTGCTCTCAATCATGACAGCGATACGAATTTCCTGGGAACACCTCGTAAGTAATTACACGGCGAGTTTATCAAGAAACCTCAAATGCCCGCGAGACAATATTGCGCATTTTGTTGTTGTTTGGCGTGGGTAACACGTACGTAGTCGGATGAGGCCAATCAAGAACTGAATTTCTTGGCGAAACAAAGTGAAGAGATGAAGTGTACTCACTGGGTGATGCAGGATTGGGCGTGACGACGGTGGTGAGTGCGGCACCTGCGCCCGGGGCGTCGTCGTGCGGGCCGCCGCGGAGCCCCTCCATCCAGCTGCCGGGAACCAGCGACGCGACGCGCCCGCTGCCGCACATGCAGGCGTCTGAAAACCCATTTGCAAATCGCTGTCAGTAAAATACGAGTTGCAGCCTGCATATTGAAACACGTCCCTCCAATGAAACGTGAAATGAGGCAAATGACAACAGCAACTATAGGAAAGACGAATTTGTCAACAGACCAGGGGAAAAAGTCCCTGACAGAGGAAACTACACGAAAGTGTTTCAGGGAATGAAACGGTCTCATGTACGAGTTTCAGGTATCTCTTTGCACTTTTGTTTGACAAGGTAAAGCGCACGAAATGCAGCCTTGGATGTACGTAGAACATTCAAAGATGGAAATCCTGCCTTTGAGCAAATTCATTGCATACAATCGTGTTTGGAAAAACAAATCTCTGCGAAAACATGCAAAGTTAAACAATGTTGAATGACTTTCCGAGGGTGTTAATTCCATTCATGAGCAGTTGCACTCAGTTGACCTGAAGCACAAAAATGCTCGGCTCGACCCAGGGTCAGGGTCATAAATCACACGTGCATGAAGACACGACCCCAAGGGGTCAACGGCCAGTGTCATTTGTCACACGCAAGTGTGAAGCCTGAAACAACGCCACTGAAAAACCAAACCTATCGCTGTGCGACAATGTCCACCGACCCAATTATCACGAAAATGTTTCGCGTCACCATTCTGTTTGTTGGTGTTGAGCTCGATAATGATGTTTTGCTTTCACTCAGCATCAGTAAACACCAACAAACCGGCCTTTCGAATTTGGCACAGCTATGACAGCGAATTTGAGTTGTGAGGCTCAACCTTCGTCATACCAAGGGGAATAATTTTCTGGCAGAACGATGAACACATGTAGTGAGAAGGCGATGCCATTCTCATGGCCCACCAGTTGGTATGGCAGACTGGCCCCACTAGTTGGTGTGGTGGACCAGTATCTGGCCCCACCAATTGGTGTGGTGAATCTGGCCCCACTAGTTCGTGTGGTGAATTGGCCCCACCAGTTGGTGTGGTGAATCTAGCCCCACCAGTTGGTGTGGTGAATCTGGCCCACCAGTTGGTGTGGTGAATCTGGCCCACCAGTTGGTGTGATGAATCTGGCCCCCACATGGCTCATCGTTCCGTCAGAAAAGATTTCCCCCCTCGCACTTGCTTTTGTTGTGCTTGAAAATTTCCGATGAGTTCACCATGTTCCAGCATAAGAGTTGCCTTACTCACGCCTTTGCACGAATGCAACAAACTCACCTGAACCTCAAATATCCACACAAAAAATCTTGGATTTCGCTCGTGTGTGTCAAAAGTCTGAAAGCCAGCGAGAAATCCTCCAGGTTGAATTTAGTTCCTCCTGAGTTGCTTCAGACATTACATAACGCCTGAGCAGTGATCTCACTTGACCACACTGAGCATCTCGGCGCATCTCGCTCAGACCGAACACACGCGCTGTAACATGACGTACCAATATCCCCTGGAGGCCAACACGCCACACAAGTCACTCGGTGCAAAACAACAAAACGCGTACGTTTCGCACATCCTTCTGTGCATGTGTATCCTATTTCGTGGTATTCCTGTTTTTCGGAACCCGAACAAAATCTCTTTTTGAAAGAAAAGAAAAAGTTGGCACTAACCTTGCTGGATGTTTCTCAGCGTGTAGGGGGCTGCATCGTGTGTTGCTGTGCTGTTACGCGCATGGTTGTTTTGAGACCATGAACGGCCCGCTTTTTAAGGACACGCGCAACGGAGGCGGGCCATTCAATAGCCACTCAGCAGCAAAACGAGGCTGACCCAGTTCCAACTGACTTACATACTACGCCACGGGTTAGCTGCGCACGTAAAGCTGCAATTACTGACGGAGCTGCACTGAAAATGCACGCAATACTGTCTTTCGCCATGGATCCGTCGCTTTGGTGTCAGTTGGCAGATCAATGGTTTGATGATACTGCCACTGTCGTCTTAATTAAGTCCAGTTCGATTAGGGTACCTTGCGCAAAGAGTTCACGAAAAACAAAAAGCTGGAGGATTGACCGTGCACTTTTTTGCCTACCTTTTTTGGTTCCATTGACCAGACAATTCCATTGAGAAAAACCGCAAAGTTGTGATGGCCGAGAAGGGGGCAATTCAGAGCGGATCCAGGCGGCCCAATGCCCCGACCTCCCTCCAGGGAAAAAAATATACATCACTTAATTTTCCATTTATTTTACAGAATAAATTGCTGAGCTGCTCAGTTGGCTACCTTTACCAGACCATCACGAATCAGGTGGCTCCATGACAGACTCCAAAAAAATGGATTTCTAAATCACAGCAGGCTCCGTGGAGCCAATTCTTTTTCCTTGCAACACACAGTTGCAACATTGTTGACACAGTTGCAACAAGTTTTCAACATTGTTGCACCTTTGAGATGTGCAACACTGAGGACACGTTTTGCAAGGTAGAAATGCAACATTGAGATATGTGGTTTCATTTGGAACCTGTGTGTTTGGAACCTGTGTGTTCACGGGTGGATCCAGGGGGCTGGATCCTCCGAAAACATCCAGGAAATGCTTGCCGCAATTTCCCATGAACACGTGGTAGGCTTGGGCTCCATTTCGACCACATCATGGGTCCAGCGGTGGGACTTGTTCAAGAGACACTTTTCTCGGCAGGAAACAGTCATACCTACCAGGCTCGTCCACAAATTTCCCGTTTCTCTCAGACAAAAAGAACAAACGTAAAATCACCACACCAACTGGCAGGACCAAATTCACCACATAAAAACAGGTGGGCCAGATTCACCACACCACCTGATATGGTCAAATTCACCACACAAACTGGTCAGGGGCAGATTCACCACAGCAACTGGTTGGGGCCAGATTCACACCAACTTGTGGTGCCAAATCAGTGACATCAACTGACAAGGCCAGATCCAGTCTGGATCAAAGTCAACAAGGAATTGAACCCAAATAGGTTGTTCGGGGACAGACCACATACACGTATCTCAGATCAATTGGAATATTTGCACACTTCGGTCAACCAGAAAAAAAAAACTGTTCATCACAGCAAAGAATTGTTTCTGTAGCAGCCAATCACTTTGTCATGCTCATTTACAAAAGCACAGCCACATAAAAGCAGCAGGAGCTGCAGTATCAGTTGATTCAGAGCCACAGACCAAGCAACATGTAAGTTACAAAAGCTCACTGAAGCTCACAAAATATTTTTAAGTTTGTGGAGCAACTCATGAAAACAGTTACAGATGCTTTTGGATGCATTTAAAATGCTTCTTTTGCACTTGCAAATGCAAACAAACACTTACAAATGCTAACAAAGGCTTGCACTTTGGAGTTTGTGGGAGTTCATGGGTGGGTGTAGGTGTTTGTAGGTGTTTGTGGGCAACTTACAAATGCCTGCAATTGCTTACACACATGTACAAACACTTTGGAGTTTGTGGGTATCTGTAGGTCTTTGTGGGCAACTTACAAATGCCTACAAATGCTTACAAATACTTACAAATGCTTACAAATGCTTTGGAGTTTATGGGAGTTTGTGGAGTATGTGGAACTTATCCTCAAATATCCACAAACATCTGCAGACACCTAAAGTATTTTCAGTGACTGACATTTTCAAATGTCGTGACCAAAAATTTTCACCAGTGACTAACATTTTCAAAGTCAGTGACCAGAAAATTTTCTTTGGTGACCAACATTTTCAGGAAGTGTTGGTAAGTGTTTATAAGTTGCCCACAAACTCCCACAAACTCTTACAAAATGCCACAAACTCCAAAGCTTTTGTAAGCATTTGTAAATGTCAATTTTCTCTGTTTAATGGGTGTTTTACCCAAAATATAAATTTATATCAATGTTATGATCACCCATGAGTCGTGTTCTTTATATATTTATATCAGATACATAAAAACACCTTTTGTGGATTTCAGTCTGAGCTCCAAGCTTCCTCCTGAGCAGAATATGGTCATGTGACTCAAATGGAGCACTCTGATTGGCTGTTGGGGCAAGATGGCAGCAAAAAAAGGCTGCCCCATGTGGTTTGCAAAAATAATAGAAATAACAGGAATGACAGGAATGACAGATATATATAATAGTAAAAATTCAAGAACTACAGTGTACTCCAGTGCTTGCCACACAGCACTTTTCATTCACCACAGTCAACCACAGTCAACTGCAGTCAACTGCACATGAATATTTGTGTCTGACTCTGACTAAAAATTCATGAGGAAAACCAAAAGCAGAAAAACTTGTATGTATGGCCTCTGTAGGATTTAAACCCAAGACCTGCTCAAGAGACCAGTACTCTACCATTGAGCTACAATAACTAAGCTATTTTAAAGTTATAATTGATGTAGTCATAAACTTTCATGAAATGTTTTTGAACTTTGTCAAGCTGACTTGAAATAAGCTCTGTGATTGGTCTCAGTTGGAGTCTGAGGATCAAGCCTCATAAATATTGGGAGTTTTCAAGTTCAAATATTCAGAGGTACTCCCTGTACTCCCACACGATGGGAGAACAAAAGTGCACTCTCTGCAGTTCAGTCTTCACCCATTGTAATTCAAGAGTCACAATGCAAAACTCTTCTGGAAAATGGACCTAAGTTTTCCCTTGTTTTCAAAAATCTAGGTTAGTGAATTTCAACTTGGTTTGCAAAAATATGTTACATTGATCCCAGGTTCCACTTTGTACAACTAAAAGGATCCATTCTGAAAATACGAGGCAAAAGTGGTGACAAGTGTACAAATGAAATTCCTCTCGTGAGCTCAAAATTATTCACTTTCTGAAAATTACTTTTTCTGAAAGATTGGAGCTTCCCCTTCCCAATTGTTTTGGCCCCTCAACTTCAATCTGGGATTCTCTGGAGCGCTCATTCCACAGTTCGGATATTCTGACAGAGAACTTTGCTTCAAGTGCTCAAACATTTTTCACTTCAACATTTTCCTGTACTGTATGCAACCCCATTGTACATCAGTTGACAAACTTGGCATGATCAGGGGAAACAGGCCATTCCGGACAAAAATTCTCACAGCTGACAGACATGTTCAGGCCCCAATGCCCGTGTGATGGACGCAACTTCGAGGCGCGTGTCTCCACTGAGAGGTATTCTTGTTTGTTTTGGAAACAACAAAGAACTTTTGTTGCTGCAGATTTTGAGTTTGGGAGTGTGTCTCCACACAAATTTCTTTTTTCAGAATTGTTGTCTCAGGTTCCCACGTACTGGCTTTGCATCGGAGACCAATGTGCCACCATTCTAAAATCCCAGTCTTTCCAAAGTGTCAGCCTTATGTTGAGGTGTACAATGGAGAGCTAAACTACAAAGGGTTAACGACAAATAAGTGAGGAGGGTGAAGCTGTACGCTTGTATTGATCAAAACAAACCGCTATTGAGTGCTTAGCCTTCACACCATTTAGGTACTAAAGGTGCACGCAATTGATGTCGAACCCTTTATGGTCTTTTTACAGCGCGAGCAGCTTTCATACTCCAATAGGCATCGTATTGACAGGCAGGGGTTATGTAATTGTCAACCACTGTAATATCGCGCTGTGCGAATCGTTGGTGGAATCGGGTCCAGGTTTGGTGTCATAGTGGCAGCGATGATGGATTCAGGGCGAGAAATGAGCCTCACTAACGGAGTAGTTTTCAGTGCATTGTCGATGTTTCTGAGTGCAAGTTCGAAAAAAACGTAGTGTACTCAAACTTTTTGCAAAAATGCTGCACGGTAAGCTTTTTCTGAGGTTGAACTCAATGGGCTGGTATTCAAGACTCCAAATGCACCGAAGGTCCCTGGTAAGCAGGTGGGTGCTCGCAGATTGAGTGAGTGCTCATCGGATAATTATGAGTCCCTTCAGGAAAAAATGAAAGCTTGGTTCAGAAAAAAAGCGCAAGCCGCCCGAAAGTTTGAAGGAGGCCTCATCTCGGCCGGTTCTGACGCTGAAGTCTCCGAGGCCAGACTTCTTTGCCTCAAAAAGTTGCTTTCTGAGTTTTTCATCCAGTTTAAAAAGTGTGAACAGTCTGAGCGTTTCTTTCCATGAGTCTCGCGTGAATTTGGAGCACTCTGACAAAGGTCCCACAACCTTGGACAAAGTTGAGAAACGGTTTCCTTTCAGATTGAGAGGCTTTCAGTCTGTTTTGTTGTGTGCCATTTGCGCACACGCGTACACAGACACACCAACACACACACACACACGCACACACACCAAAACACCAACACACACCAACACACACACGCACGCACATCTTGACACTTCCAGCATTCTATTTTTGAGATTGTTTTCGAATGAACCAAACCTGATTGAATTTTTTTTCCTGAAGTGCAGTTCTGGTCTCAAGTGTATGTATCCTTTTGGTGTCTCGACAGCCTCTCTCGACAGTCTTCAAAATGTGGGTTCTCTTGACCAGTTCTGCAGTTCAGAAACCCACACGTCTTGGTCGAACAGCGTTTTTTGGAACGGAAAATTATTCCTTTTTGGTTGTTTCGATCACAAGTCAGTGACATCGCCAAAGATCCAGATGAGTGCTTTGTTCTGGGACGGTGTCCAACCCTAAAATGTTTGTACAGGTTGGAAATTGATCATTGTCTGACATCTGGAACTTTCGTGCAGGTTGGGCATGTCAGAAATTACTGCACATAGCCTGTCCCAAAATGTTGGGATCAGACCCCTTGGTTCTAAAATGGAGGATTCCAGTTCCAAAATTTGTTGAGGTTGGAATTACGAGTTGTTACAAATTTTCCACCTCTCAACGCCAGCCAACGTTTTGACATTTGACTCCCCACCCCCAGCCGCTTGAGTGTTGAGATTGGGCCTTGTCCTGTTTTCCAAAACATTTTTGGAAATCATCGAAAAAATGATCAAGCATCAAGAGCAATCGCGCGCTCTGTGATCTTTGGTCTCTTGTTGTTGTGTTGACATTTTTTGAAGTTACCGCAACCGTACACATCTCAGGAGTAATGAATGAGAGACTGAAGCGATGCCCTCGGGTGCCAACTGGATGGAGTGCAGGGGCAATCAGAAATTTGGTTTTGTCTTGAATTGCACGCACATGTTCACACTCAAGTCTCTCTAAAAACAAGTTTGTTTGTTGTTTATTTTGCACAGGCAAACAGAGTGTCATACAAGAAATGGCCTCAGTGTGTTCTTTCTTGTTCTTTCAGAACAGATGCCCTGCCTTTCCGTCGTGGAACAAAGGAATTTGCCAACTGACCAGAAATCAGACACTCTGCTGCTGCTGGATCAGCACGTGCACATATGAGGCAATACATTTCGTCGCGCTGTATCTTCTGCGTAGCTTGCAATGTGTGATTCCTGTTTGACTTTGTCCCGAGTTGAACTCGCCCAGTAAATCGGTCAGCTGCAGAATGTGCGGTCGCCAAAAATAGCCGAGCATCAACACTCACGAACCGGCTGCAAAAACTGCGCACTTCTGAAGTCTGTTTGGCACAATTGCGCTTCAAAGTGATCATGTTGGGAGCAGATCGGCAATCTGACAGGGTGGTTTTATGTGGCCACAACAACTGGGGCGTGAAAACACCCCACCAACAACTTGAGGAAAAGGGCTCACCCCTGGATTGGTAAACGTAAACACAAACCCATGGATCCCAATTTTGAGACATGCTTTTCTTGAAAAACTTGTTTGCACATCCTCTTGCTTTGCTTCCACAGCAGGTTTGAAGATGCGTGCCAGAACTTTCTTGGTGTGAAAGGCGCTGCAAAAGCCCCCCTCGTTTCGTTCCACAACAAACGCTTGCTTGTCAACCCGATGTTACTCACTTTTTTTCAGACAGAGCATCAGCCTTCCCTTGGACAGACAGACAGACAGACAGACAGACAGACAGACAGACAGACAGACAGACAGACAGACAGACAGACAGACAGACAGACAGACAGACAGACAGACAGACAGACAGA
>JAAUXT010082429.1_pt1 | contig 17721 bp, 23 predicted proteins | sample 7278171 | NCBI WGS metagenome assembly JAAUXT01 (sample SAMN14350112, study PRJNA611818) | marine sediment metagenome | isolation source: surface marine sediment (1.8m) | place: French Polynesia: Moorea | collected 2018-08
AGGATGGAATACTTTCCAAAATAGAACTAATTATTTGTCTATAACAATGTTTGCAAAAATAAAATATACTCAAACACCAAAAATTATTTATCAAAAATTCTTTGTGGACCTTCCTGCCAATATAGGGAGAAATTTAGGAAAATTGAAAATTATATTTTCCAAAAAGAATAAATTTTATAACTCTTTTTATCTCAAAATGATTAGATTATGGAATACTTTACCTTTAGACACTAGAAATAAGAATAATTATTCAGATTTTTTACAATGTATGCATTTGAAATACTGCATTCATGAGTACAAAATTATTAACTTATTTCATTATGATACAGAATTAGATAATATTTACATGAAATTGAGATTTCACTGTAGTTATTTAAAAGCAGATCAATACAAATTTAATTTTGTAGACAACTCAAAATGTGCTCAATGTAATAAAAATAAACAAGAAACAATACATCATTATTTTATGGATTGTAAAAAATATATTCAACACAGAGATATGTTAAAACAAAATATTAGCAGGATTCATCCAAAATTCCAAAATTTAACTAATAGACAACTAATAGGTATAATAGAAGGCCAAAAAACTCCAGATATAGATTACAATAAATATAAAAATATTTATCAATTTGTTAAATTATATATTGCTACTACAGGTAGATTTGCAATTTGAAACATACTTACATAAAAAATCATTAATCAAATCCTAAAGATTAGACAATTGGCTCCAAGGTATCCATCTTCCTTTTTATATTGATTATTTTTTTGTTTTGTATGTATGTGCGAGCTGTACTACGACGGTTAGCAATAAATCGGTTAAAAACAAAAACTCGTCTATCAAGAGCCGAATATTGCATCAAACTCGAGTTCTTTCCTTCCGCAGTCGGGCCTGACGCACTTGCAGCTCTGGAGTCAACCCTGGAGATGAACGCGGATTCGGATGCAGCAAGTGTTTTCTTCCCCGGGAAAAGGCTGCCAAAGAACTACAAGGCAGAGCTTTTCTTCACAATCGTGTCCAGATTGTCAACTTTGTTGTCAATGCTTTGCGGTGACACCAGCTGACAATAACAGGCTCGACGTTTTTATTCTTCAACGTTGCAGGTCATTGATGTGCACGCTTTATCCAATCAAAAGGAACCGTTTCAAGTGGAATTGCCAGTTGATTTGGAGGGAAATCGACTTCGCCAAGGTACGCTTTTTCCAGCTGTGTAGATACCTGTAGATACCCTTCCTCCCTTCAAGCAGAAAACACCCAAACATTACTGTTCTAAGCTTTGTGTTCGGCTGTCTAAAGTTTGTGACCTGTCCATGAAGTTTGGCACTCAGATGCCACAGCGAATTCAGAACTTTTTTCAGAAGGTGCTTTGCTGACGAAAAAGTGCTGGTTGCTGCGTGGACAAATCACAGCTGACTGCACCAGGCCTGGAGAGCTCTGTATCATAGACGGCGAGAACTCGGTGACGTGCCTGGTGAGCATCAGGTTCCTCCAATGGAAGACCCAATGTTCTTTCGTTTCCAGCGAAGTACAGTTCAGAAGCAGACAAAACAGATGGCAGTGTCGTTCACAAACCTGAACGTTTTGCAAATTTTCCTCGCTTTGCTTTGAGCTGTCAACTTCTTGTCTCATTCGCAGTTTCTTTCACGTTGCAGCTTGTCAGCGATGAGTTGGACTTTCTCAATGAAGATGTTTTGTGCACAGTGTGGAACTTCATCTGCAACAAACAGGGTGGTGAGCCTTTTTCAAAATCTTTTGCAACAATTCTCCGCATTTCGACGACTTGCCTTGACTTGAATTTAGCAACAAATTCAGCAAAATTCACACACACAGGAAGTCGATACGTTGAAATTGGGTGGATGAGAAAAGCACATGATCAGTCGTCGCCAGCAGCTGAAGTCTCCTGCGTCTCCGTGCGTGTCGCCGCAGCACTGTTGTCGAGGAGGTCGGTCTGTTCACAGTTTTCGAATCAATCGCAGAGGCACGGGCAAAACGACGAATGTCTTGTTGAAGTTGCTGTGTATGTCTGATTGACCCGCAGTACTTTTCGTTGTTTCCCAGAGACGTCATTGGAAATCGCTTGATTGCTGTCGAAGGGAAGCTGAAAGCGCTCAGTGAAATAATCAGGTTGGTTTTGCCCAACTCAAGTTGTGAGAATCACAGTTTGTACGTGTTTGAAAAGAAACGTCCGCACAAAGTTTCAAAACAACCTTTTGATCTTGCTGATACAGGTGAAAAACATCTCCTTGTTTGTGTTGCAGAATCAAAGATGAGCTCGTGGTTTTGTTCCAACTGTCGGATGAAGTGTCTATGATCAACATTCTTGTTAAGGTGAACAGCATGAACGGCCTCCGATCGGATCGATACTTCTGAAATGGAGGATGAATTGCGGTCACAAAAGGATCTTTCATTTTCAGAAAAAGAATCTACTTCATCTGCATCATTTTCTGACGCCGAGAAAGAAATACGTCGTCACCAATTTGAGAGCTACAACTTTGTACAAAGTACGAGCGCAGTTTTCAACCGTACTGCGAATTGCCACTCTGGTTTGTTGTTGTGTTTGTGTGTGCGTGTGTGGTCATTCTTCACTTCTCGTCGATCAGGGCACGGAGAATGAGACGCGGATCTTCGTTTTGTGGGCTGGAGCGAAGGTGCACGCTTCTGACAAGGTCACGGTCACACAGCTGGACCTGTTGGTGAGCATTCAGTTCGTCGGTAGAAATTGGGATTGGTGTGTCAACTCCTTGGTGTGAAACCCTCGAGCAGATGGAACGCGGTTTCAGAAACTTCCGTGTGCACCTGTCGGCTTGTCTTTCTTCTTCCAATTCCGACAACCGACAGTTTTTAGCCCAATGCGATGGTTTGTAGACATGGCTGGAAGGTCGCGTGGAGAACCCAGCAGCGCAGGTGGAGGAGCTGACCTCGAGCTCTGCCCACTCCGACGACAAACCGGCAGACACCAACGTTTTCAAGGTTCGGGAAATTCAGGCGTTCTTTGCTCCTATTGAGGTTTGACTCGTTTTGTTGGAGAGTTCAGTGTGTGGAGCAGCAGAACGAACAGTGATACCTTGCGAACCAAAACTGAAAAGTACCTTTGCTTTCAGGGTGTCATTGTGTCCAATGTTGACGCCAGGATGGGTGTGTATGAGATCAGTGACACAGTCAGGTCAGTCTCAAGTCAGTGCCTCAGATTCCAAGTGAGGTCGTTGAGCGTCAGCGTGGAGCGCCTGAAAATTGACGACCTTTTGGGTTTCAGTCCCAACAGCAGGCTGTACTTGACCTACGTTCCGGCTGATCACAACTTTTATCACTTGAGAGTTGGGACAGAGGTGGCGATTTTCAATCTCAACTACAAAGAGTCATCAGAGGTGAGGAAATGAACTGTAAACGTCTCTGAGGGCCTGCGCGTTTGCTTCTGTCCGCAGAAGCGTGGCTGAAATGATCTTTCCACATTGCAGTCACCTAAAGTTCGTCTGTGCTGCTGTATCCAGAGTTGTGTGAAAGTCGGAAAATTTTCCAATCTGAACACTGAAGTTCTGGTGCGTGTTTTTCGTTCTTGCTTGAGGCCCGTGAGGGCAATTCTGAAAAAGAGAAATTCGTCGACACTGAGGGAATTTTTTGCTCGTTGAAGCCTTGGCTTTCTGTTTCTACAGGAATACAAGTCGTCGCACTGTGTAGAGGCTCACCTGGTGACCCAGTTCAGTCTCAGACAACCTCAGCTGGAGTGGATCTTCAAGTGCACCGCCTTTCTGCGGCTGAAATTTGTGCCAACATTTCTGAGGTTTGTTCTTGGTGACTCACTCTGTCTGCCAAGTGTGGATTTCAATGTACGCTGATTTGTGTGCCTGGATTGGGCGTTTCGATTGAATTTGATCACTTGGTTTGCTGCCCTTCAGTGAGAGCACGTTGTGTCAAGTGCCAAGGACCAGTCGTTCAGGGCAACTGCAGCCGGGTTTCATGCACAACCTGTTGACCCTGGGGTCGATGGCGGAAGGGACTGAACTTCTCAGAGCGAAATGCAGGAACCTGGTGCTGGACTTTCTCAGATGTGACGGTAGAGGGTGGAACAGCTGTGTAGCAGATGGCAAACAGGTAAATTGGTCTTTTGGTTTCAACTTCACTTCAACGTTGCTGCGTAACTGTGGGAATTGGAGTAAAGAGATTCGTCTCAGGAGCTGCGGTTTCCTTTCTTCGAATCGAAGATTGTGGAATTCCCACTTTTGCAATGACACGGAATTTTCACTTGATCTTTCTTTACGGCCGTGGGTGAAGTTCGGAAACGATTTCAGGGTGGTGGAGCTGATCTCTGCAACAAAGAAGTGTTCAGCATACAGGAATTCGTGGACGGTTGCCGGGAGGAAGCACGTGAGTGGATGGAATCGAACCGCCCGCGCATGCCCAGTGAAAGTGTGACGTTGTGGGAGAGAGTGCTGCACTCCAGTGACATGGATCCTCCGCAGGTGAAAAATCCACTGTCGACTTCTTGTCGTGCAAAGATTCGCAAGACCCAGAAGTCGATCCGAGGTCGGGTATTTTGTTTCCATAGAAACCAGTACGATTGGGAAGTGTTTCCACATCTCTACGTTTTTCCCTGTGAAGCAGATGTTGCTGGGAGTCCTGCGTCTCAACTCAGCGACGGGACGCGTGCAGCTGGTGGATCAGACCGGCGCCGTGGACTGTGTCGTCGCCCCGACTCGCGACGCGGCGCCTCACTGCTGCACCGAGCTGTGCCTGCATCCCGACTCACTCACGTCAGGCGGCACCTTTCATTGTCCTTACATGCAGACGTGGGCTCGAGACACTCTGATCAGGGTCGACAGGTGAGAAACAAACACTTCTGAGCAAGAAACGTTGTTGCGGTCAATTTTTGGTGAGCCGGACGGAGGCTTGTGTTTGCCCTCCTCAGTTTAGCTGGACAGTTCCCATTGTGGAAGAAACGTTTTTGACCTCCTGATGAAGGACATCTTTTCGTCCAGCTGCTCACATGTTGGGTACATCAACTGCAAAGGGAGGGGTGGGGAAAGGGAGGAGTGACCATGCGACCAATATCAGCAGTATTTTGTGCGAACAACATGACGCTGAAAAGAAATCGTGCTTTCGTTCGCTTCGTTCTCTGTTGATTGCGGTCGATTTCTATCGAGGATTCTGCGAAAGTTTATGGTCAAGTGTACATTGAGTGACCTTCAAAAATAATTGGTCGTGCTATTTTCTTTTTTGTTCTTGTCAGGTTCAGCGTGGTGGTTGAGGGGTTCAGGTCGAGTCACGCGACTCCGCAATCTGCACACACCTGCGACACGGAGGTTTCCCTGCAGTTCTGCCTCACGCACGCCGTCTATCTCACCAAGCTCTGCAGTCCACTGGTATGCTGCTCCTTTTGATTGGTTTTCGACGAATCAACGCATTGCGTTTTCTCAGTCTGGATGGTACCAGTAGTGCCAAGTGCACAGTGCAAACGAGGCGTGGTTTTGTTGCGGTTTCCGTGTGCTCTCGTCATGTTCGCTTCTGCTAAGTTCACAAGTCGCAATCGTCATGGCTTCGTCGTCATGCTGAGAGAGAATTTACCACCCCTCGTTCAAATGCCTTGATCCAACGTGTTTCGCAACCAAGAAAGGACACAGTGCCATGCAGCTTTTGGTGACGCACACTTGAGTCAGAATGTGAATCCGATTGCCTGCAGGCCGCATTGCGCGAGCCTCACGGCGGCGAGTCGAGCTGCACTTGTGATGGACGAAAGAAGCGGCGAGTGGAACCGACGAGTGGAGCCGGCAGCGCCGAGTCCGGATCGTGCGACACGTGCCAACAGAACACAGTGCGTAGACCACAGAAAACAATTCATCCATCCACTGCAATTTCGAATTCACCTGCGGTTGCAATGACAGCGCTGTTTCCGTATTTTCCCCACGAGACATTGAACTCACCCAAGAATCGTCGTAATTAAGATCGAGACGCAACTCAAAACCAGCCTCAATTTTCTGACACAAAGATCTCACTGAAGCAATTTTCAAAAGCAGACTTGTGTGTGAGACTTTAGCTTTTAGATGCCCAATACCAGAACAGAAATATGCCATTTTCTGGTGTGCCAGAACGCGGTAATTCCAGGCTTTCCTTGCACTGAATCGCAGGGCGCTGGGGATAGCGGTGAGCGGTGGGTGAGTCAGCTCTTCCTGCTGACCCACAAGGACAGCCTGCAGCTGCGGGTGCACTTCAGGAGTCCCGCCTCCCTGCAGTTCTACGCGCTCGGATCCTTCATCGGCCCCAGTCGGGTGAGAGTCGTGCGCGCATCGCTCTGTGGAGCAGGTCAATGAAGTGCTGCGTTTTTGAGTGCGGCGTCTGTCTGTCAGGCCATCGCGCGCTTGCAGTCACTATGGTGTTTGTGTGTTGACGACTCACGTTTCAAAGGGGGTGCAAATACCTTGGGTGGAAAATGGTTCGCAAACGCGTGTGCGTGTTTGGGTTTTCTTGACAGCAACACACAAGACAATTGTTTTGATGAAGGAATTTCACGTTTCACTTTTTCAGGTCTGCCCTGGGAATCAGCCGGAAGAAGATTCGTTGGGCGCAGATTCAAGTCGTCCTGTCGCGCTCAACTTTCAGGTTCGTTTCTGTGTTCTTGTAGTTTGCTCATGGATCTGATGCCAGAACTTTTGCGTTTGTGGTCTGTGCCAAGAGGGGGGTCTGGCCGCCGTGCATCTCTGGCCGTTTGGTTATTCTGAACGGACGGGGAGCGTATACAGTGATTGGGTTGGGAGTTGTTGCTGTTTCACGTGATCGACGTCCTTTCACGTGTGCATCGTCAACAACCCAACAACCCTGCCAGGGTTTATATTTTACCAACATGTAAAATTTTCATGGAGACTTCAATTTGTTGCGTACAGACAGGTGGATGCAGCAAAAGGTATAATCATGATGTGTGCACAGCAAACGCAACAGAACAGACGCGTCGACGTGGTGACAGACTAGAATCTACTCGGTTAACAGACCAGAAAAAACAGTTGGTCAAACTCTGCACAAGGTAGAAGCCTGCAAGGTTGTGTGCACGGCAGCTGAGGGTATGAAGGGGTCGTGGCCAAACGCCTTGACACAACGCGCTCACCAACCAGGACCAGGCCCGACCACTTTGATCCCGCAGATCCGGGGGATGTTGGTGCCCTTGAACAGATTGTTGTTGGTGAGGACCAGGGAGCAGGACTCTGCAGTGGCGTCGCACGGGCAGCTGTACGTGCACAGTTTCGCCATGCCGCTGGACACTGGCGTGCAACGTAGCAGGTCTGCGCAACTGTTTGACGAGTCTTCAACGTGCAACACCTGAATTGTAAAAAGAATTTTGCTTCAATGGTGTACTGCAGACGTGTTGCATTCCAAACAATGGAAACTGACCTGCATCTCCGAACAGGACACCTTCGTCTCGAACTGGAGTCTGAAGGGAACATGACCGAGGGTGAACGCTGTGCACTGCGCTGTGTTGTACGGGAGCAGCAGCGGTTCCGAGGCTGGGGCCGAGTCGGGGAAGAGGACCGCGGGGTCCACACAGTCTCCCGTTCCGTTGATCAGCGTCTGCCAGGCCACGTGTCCCGAAACTCTGCCCGGAGCTGCAAAACAGCGACGCAGCCAGAACTGAGCGCGGGAAATATGCGTGATGTTTGATATGAGGGAGTTTTGAACACTCAGATCTGGGTTTACAAGTCAGACATTCACAAGACGGACCCACTGGAACTGGTGATGTTGGAAAGGTGAACTCGTCAAGGCTGCCGCGGTTTGAAAGACGAGCTCAAAGTGCAGCATTTCCTTTTCACTTACTCCTTTTTGGAGTCATGCAGATGTACTCGTGTTTGATGTGGAACGAACACGAGACATCCTGAGGCTCTGGTGTGAATCGGATGCAGTTCTTTTGGGTTCCACCGCTGGCGTCCCAGCCCGGTGCGTCGTAGTCAACGGGCGTCCCGTCCGTAAAGACCCAAGTCCCTTCGTGATCAGCATCGGTGGCGCCGAACCACGTCTCGCCATGGCCACTGCGAGATAAAATCCACCGCTGTGGTATTTCGTATGAATTTCAGACGAACTCTTTATCTGGCTGTCTGTTGGACCGCCTGTTTGAGTCTGAAAGAGGTATTCTTCCAAAAGTTTTGACTGCGCACACGATGAGACTCTGCAGAAAGTTGTACTCGTCCGACGTGTGGTACGACGCCAAGTGACCGGATACGGGCAGATCGTTGCAAAACTGTTCTGCGTCAGAAAAGCTCTTTGTGTCCGTGTACACCTTGTAGCAGGAAGGTCCAAACCCCGTGAAATTTTCCAAGCACGCATCTGAAAAACAAAGAAGTAGCCAGCGGCATTCCACCGAGCCGCGGGCTGGGTGCATGCAATGGGCGCAGTGTTGTTCTGCAGTGTGTGTGTGTGTGTGTGTGTGTGTGCTCCATGCAAACGGGCCAGACAGGGGTTGGACAGGCCCCTAAGAGGAGTTATGCGGTCCACGTGTAGCCGCGGGCTCGTTGATCTTTGACCTCTTGTTGAGAGCAAGCTGCAAGATGACCTTGACACGCAGCAACAAAGGCACGGCGCGAACAGAGCGGTTGAACTGAGTTGAGTTGCGCCAATCAGAGAGAAATGCTCAACAGATTTCGCAGTCACAGCTCGACTGGCGATGTATTTTCCCGACACTCATCATGAACACTTGGAAGTCGTGTTGGAACACAAGGTTGAAAGTAGACGCAACTGTTTGCGTTTTCGGGGAAAAAAGGATTTGACTGACCGATTTCTTCCAGTTTGAGACAGACAGACTCCGTGGTGGTGACGAGTGCAGTGAAGACGACAATTGTTGCTTCGCACAGCAAACGCATCTGGAATAAAGACCTGTCCTGGGGAGGCTTCATTCTTCACTGTTTCCGATCGCCACTCTGCGACTGCGATCACTGGTGGTGCTGAAACTGAAATCCTCTTTGGCGGCTCTGAAAAGGAAAATCGTTGAAACTCGCTGCGCATCTCAAGGGACTCAGTTGAACTTTCAGGCAAATGGTGCCGGTCGAAGCATTTTGCTGGTGCCCTTTTGCGTGAACGTTAGGTGTTTTGTAACCTCAGCACCCACCTTGAAAATGTAGGCGTGTCCTCGGGTAGACCACGCACCAAAGTGGGTGTGTCCTGGGGAGGGGTACCACCAGTGCCTTCTAGGGAGAGATCTTTGCTCCCAGATATAATTTCAGGGCTGGTTCTGCCAACGCACCTGCCTCGAAAATATTGTTTCGTCCCGCCCTCTCCAGAACATTGTACTTCGCGATGCGCCTTTTTTCAAAGCTCTTTTCCAAAAAGAGCAGCCAGGATTTTTTGTCCGATTCTGTTTCCAACATCCACGGACACAACAGCACAGCAATCGAAACCCAACTGAACTGCCTTGTATTTTGTTGTGTCTGACACACAAGAGGTGTCTGTTGGCATGTTCCACTGTGGAGCTGGTTCCCATTTTTCACACGCGCCGACGTCGGTGTGTGTTGAGACGTTCTGGGCCCTCCGTTCACGTGTTTGAAAGGACCTTGTCACCTTGGACAGATTGTTTCAAACCCCATAAATGACATTGCAACGTCTTCACAATGCCGCAGCGGTGCGTGTTAACACTGACAAGTATTCTGGTTTTTCACTGAAATGTCACATTTCCGTTGGGATTGATTGGGACATTTCAATTATGTTTTAGTTTTCAGGAGCATTTAGCTCGTTGAAACTCGCGAGTGTCGTTTTCTGGTTTCATAATCGTTTGTGGCTTTTATCCACAGGTTGGAATTGCCTGTTTGGCTGTGTTGTCCAGTCACCCTGGAGTTTCAGTTCGTTTGTGGCGAGTAACACCAGCGTAACGCAGCCTCCCAGCATTTTCTTCATGTGCAGTTCGCTTCAAAGCATCGTCCTGGGCGTACCACTCGTTCTCCGTATGGACGCTCTCAATCACACCACGTCCTCCATCCCTGCCGCTCCAGCTCTTGTAACAAGCGCATCAAACCCCAACTCCTGAAAAGAAATTTCCCCTCGGATGTTGGAGTGGGAAGGGGCGCGCAGTTTACTCACAAACAGCAGTTTCCACGTCCCACAAGCAAATTGACAAGTGCGGAAGCGTGAGATGTTTTGTCGTCCCAGGGTCGATCGTTCAGTCTTCGTCTGTGAAGGTGCACTGAGTTAGTGATCAAGGAAACAAAGGGGAAGTTGTTTAGTTTGGAAAGGTCTGGATGTCGAAGTAATTTGGCTTCTATATTTCTTTTCCACAGAGGTTTCCCTGTCTTCCTAGATCTGTTGCACATCTTTGTGCTGCAGAACGCAGCTCTTGGAACTCCAGCTTCCCATGCAACTCGACCGTGATCAGTCCAACGAGTGCATTTGTCCTTTCCGAGTACCATGTGGACAAACTTTGGGGTCTTTGTTTCTGTGGAGAAAACTGAATTTACGAATTTCGTTGCAAGCTTGTCAAACAGCAAAGCGAGCGAGAATGTCTCCATTGTTGAAATCATCGTGTTCTGTGCGTTCGTGTCTTGTGGAAAAAGTAACCCCCTGTTCACACTGCTTCCGAGATCCGTGATACGTGATCCGTGACTGCATCCATGATGGATGGTTTTGCCTCTTGGAGCCAAAACCCCTTTCCGTCACGGATTCAAGGAACCAGTGTAAACAGCACTATTGACATCTGTGTGCACCATTTCACGCACAATTTGTGCACAGCGTTCCTTCACGGACACGGAACCAGTGTGAACAGCGTGTTACATTGGAGTGACGCTGTTCACGTTGCAGGGTCGCACCGTGCGGTGGTACAGCGTGTTGCGGGCGGGGTGCGTCTACAGGCTCATCAAACCTCACTCGTCAGACGCTGGAGTGTTCCAGCACAAGCTGCAGCCTGCCAGATTGCAGGTAAAAGTTCTGGAAGCGAACGATTTTGGCAGTTGCCTCTGAGTACGTTCTTTTCTGCGTGTATGGTTTGACCAACATGCGCTGTGACCGTCGCCATTTTGTGTCCCCCCTGGGTCTGCTCCGTGAACCGGTACCTCAGCTGGGGAGCGCCGGTACTCACGAATAGAAATGACCGAGTGTGTTGGGCCCCACAAACGCACGTGTTCATTGTCTTGACCAGAGTGCGACTGACTCTGTCCTCCTCACGGAACCTGTAGAAAGCCGTGGAGCGAGGCGGAACGCGCCAGGTCGTCACTGTGGATGAGACGTGTGAGATCGTGCGCGTGCAAACGGAACCCGCAACGCCACCTAGTGTGAGTACCCAGCGACAACTTGTCGCATTCGCGTATGTGCCCAACGAGTAGCACCACACTGTTTAAGAGCAGTCAATGTACTCTTTTTACCCTTCCTTCTCTGTTCGTTTTCGGATGAGAATACAAATGTGAACACAACTGCTTCGACTCTTGTCACTTTCTGTCGCTCGCAATCAGACGCAACACTGATCAGGAGACTTGTGTAGAATTCAGTTGAACTTTCCGTTGCGCTCTTCAGGTGCACTCCGCGAGTGAAAAACTGACCGCTGTGTGCGAGGGTGTCCGCACTAGCCTGGGACAGAGCGGGGACTTGGCTCGAGTCCTGAATGTCTCGGATCTCAAAGAACAACGGTCAGTGCGCGTTGTGTTTTGTCCAAGTCATATTCCACGGTCTCAATGGTCAAGCTGTGTTGTGTTGTTGTTGAGCACTCCCTGTCCTGAAGACAACCTGCAAACAGGCGAGGTGCAAAAATTTTCACTTTTCAACCAGCCATGGGAGCTTTGCTGGTTGAGAATCTGAAAAAGTAGTTGGTGTATTTTCCAGGCCCCCGTGCTTGGTGAGCTTGAGGTGCGTGATTGTGAGGAGGAGCGCAGAGGCCAACAAAGGCGGCGGCCCCGGGAACGCGGCGCATCTCCGCAACACTGCAGTGCTGGGTCCGTGTGCACGGTCCCGTCTCCTCTCGCGCCAGGCTCTCGACTGCAGTGCGCCACAACTCTGCTCATTTTAATGGCTTTGTTTTGGACAGGCCTGTTTTGCGTCAAGCAGAGCACATTTCCAACGCTTTGCCAATGGGAGACCTGTGCGTTGTTCATCCTGCAAAATCTGTTTGAATGAGTTGGGTTTTGAACAAAATGAGCTTGAATTGGCTGAGGCAGAAAATCTGTGTCTGATCTGAAACGAACAGACCTGGACATTGAATTGTTGTGAAGGTGACGAGGGAAAGGGATTCCATGTTGAACTCGGGTGCTTTGCTGTGCAGGGTTGTCGCTGCCGTCAGATCGCCACACGCGCCTCACCGTCCGAGACGCGCAGTCCCGAGACGAAGTCGACATCTACATGAAGACGGATAACACGGCGTACCCACTGGGCCTTACGCGGGTATGTCACGTGCTGCACTGCGTGCTTGTGTGAAGAAAGGACTCTGCAAAAAGCGTGACGATTTTCTGTTCTTTTGTGGACCAATTTTTCAGCACTTCTCGTCAATGATGAACGCATCCTGTTTCGTGCTAACGAATGAAACACAGCGCGCGTGTTCCGAGCCCAGCGGGATAGTAGTACGGTCTGAGTCCAGTGCGTTTTGACAGCTTGATTGGCGCGCAGGGTGCTGGGGTGGAGTTCGCCAAGCTGGAGCTGAGGAAGTCTGCGCGGCAGAAGCTCTACTGTCAGTTCCACGTCGCCTCCTCCGTGACTGTGGTCAGGCTGCCCCCAGCTGCGGCGCCCCTCAGGTTTTGCACCACACACAAACACTCACACAAACATACGTGTTCCCTCGGATGGAAGAGGCTGAGCTGACAGACACTTCACCGCGCAGACACATTGTGCGCTCACACACAGTGTAGCGCACACACACACACACACACACACACACACACACACACACACACACACACACACTCGATACAGTCAGTTGCATTCCCTCCCTCTTGTACCCTGATCCTCCGATTGAACATTGGGCCAACACCACTTTGGGGATTCGATTCATACGAAACTGACTGGTATCAGCTGTCCTCATCTTGCTTTTTGTTGTATTTGTGCTCAGCTTGGATGACAGCGCGACCAGTGGAGACCCTGACACCTCTGACTCGGTACGCGTGTACCTGGCTGATCTGTGGAACGGTGACCCTCCCTCCAGGACGTTCAACTTCATCTGCACTGTGCACAAGGTGAGTGTGTGTGTGTGCGTGTGTGCTTGAGAGATAAAAGAGAGAATGATTGTGTGTGTGTGTGTGTGTGTGTACTCACCCACTAGTTGAGCGGGAATAAGTTGCCAGTGAAGGTGTGTGTGCGTACACGTGTGTGTTTCCTGATTTTCCCCGAAATTGGCAAAATCCCTGACTGACCCGCAGACAGAGAAAGTTTCATTCCTGTGCTCCAGTCTTTTTTGATTGAACCGTTTCTTGCGCGGCGCCAGGTGCTGAAGTTGACGCTGGCGACGCTGTGCACGACGTGTGGCGCCGTCTACCGACGCGGCCGGTGTGTGCAGCGCGACTGTGGCTACGTGAACTCCCGCTGTCTCACCGCCAAGTCCAGGTCCGTTCCACTCTCTCTTGGTCCTTTTGCCTCAACTCAAGTTCTGAGATAATTATTGATGCCAATCAGTGCAACGGAACAGGAGACAGTGTCACTCACCATCTGATGTGATACACGAAATGTGAGATCAATGATTTGTGACTTTGTCATCGTGGCGGTATTGACTGACCGTGGTGCTTGTTTCTGCACTGTGGTGATTGTTGCGTCGCTTTGCAGTGTGATGGTGAACGACAACACGAGTAGTGCGCTGGTGCACCTGCAGGGGGACCAGGTGCGACGCGTGCTCGACCTGACTCCCCCGCAGTGGACTGAGCTGCAGAATCTAGTGGCGGAGGACGGAGAAATTTGCCTCAACTTGGTGCGTCAGTTGTATGTGTGTGTGTCGTGTGTGTGTGTGTGTCTGTCTGTCTGTCTGTCTGTCTGTCTGTCTGCATGCGTGTCAGTCTCTGTGTGTGTGCTTACGCACAAGTATGTCCATCTGTGCACGCGCGCTTGTGTGTGTGCATTTGTATTTCCCCATCCGAATTCCTTGCGTGGAAACATGGAGTATGACCCAACCGCGTGTGTTTCAGACGGCGCGAGGGCAGCAGGAGCAGAGCGGGGGCCGCGTCGCGTTGGGGGAGCTCTTTGTTCGGACCCTGTGCGACAGCGCATGCGTGCGGCGACGCGTCCTGCTGCACGCGCGATGCTTCCGGGACACGCTCACCATGCTGCAGAACAAACACCAGCAAGGTGCGTGCGCACGCGCGCGAGAGCGTCTGGTGCAATATGGCTTCCACTCAGCTTTTCAGGGCCAGGTTCAGCTTTTCCTGTCAGTTTTGTTGAAGGCATCCAAAAGTGATGTTTTGGCGGACATGATCCAAAATTGCGTTCAGTGCACCTGGTCTGAAACTGCGAGTTTGTCGCCACTGATGCATTGATGTGAAACCCCCTCTCCCCCCCCCCAAGCAAAAAACAAAGATTTTCTCGATTATATGCTCACAATCAAACACATTTATTGGTGCTGAGGATTTCCCTTTGTTATGCGAACTCCCTTCAGGGCGAAGAACCATGTGGTAGTGCAGTATATGGCAGCTGGACTGAAATGTCCCCTGCCCCCCTCCCCTGCCAGACCCCCCCTCCCCACACAGCCAGACCCCCCTGCAGCTGAACCCCCCCTGACCAAAGCTAGCCCTCTTTCCCCATAGACAGCATGACTGGTGGAAAACAAGGAGGACAAGGAAGAATTGATGAACAAGGAAGAATTGACAACATTACCAACGCTGCAAGGGACTTCGCACTGCAGTTGCCTTGAGCACTGCTTCTTGTTTTCTCTTCAGTCGGGGCCGCTGCTGCAGAGCGCCGCCAACGCGAAGCGGATGACCGCTGGTCACTGGTCCGAGTCGCGTCCAGGGGTCTTCTTCATCGCGAAGCAGGACGGGACCCTGGACGTCTGGGACCTGCTGGACCGGACCCACGAGCCGTCGCTCTCCCAGAGCATCACCCCCGCAGTGATCACCGTCATCTTCCCGTGGCAGGTCTCCAGTGAGTAGTGTGTGTGTGTGTGTGTGTGTGTGTGTGTGAGAGAGAGAGAGAGAGAGAGAAAGAGAGAGAGTGTGTGTGTGTGTATGTGTGTGCACACGTGTCTGTGTGAGAGTTTGAGTGTGTACGTGTGTGGGAGACAGAGAGACACTATGTGTGTGTGTGTGTGTGTGTGTGTGTGTGTCTGTCTGTCTGTCTGTCTGTCTGTCAGTGCGTGTGTGTGCAAAGCATGTATGCCTGTGCATTCACGCGCTGGTCGTGCTGTGCTCAGAAAAGATCACAGCTGATCGTGAGTTGGTCCAGATGCCAAAGGATCATCGTCAGTGTTTTCTTCTGGTCTGAATCAAGATCCAGGCTCCACGAGGCTGTGTGTTTGTTTCAGGTAAACAGCACCTGATGGCGGTGGGCGATGATTCGGGGACGCTACACATCCTCGAGATCCCCTGGAGCCTCAGGATCGCCACGCCCAACGAGGTGAGGACGGTAGGGGGCGGTGGGGTTGGGAGGGCAGGGTATGATTGGAAAGGTTGTGAGGACAGGGAGTGGTCTTTGATGTGAGACAGAGTGTGGTGTGGTTTTTGGTTTGAGGATTGGGTTGGAGAGATTGGGAACAAAAGTGCGTTTCAGTTGGGATCTTGAGAGAGAGGGTTGGGCAGGCAGGGTGTGGGTTTCCGTGGGTAAATTGGGAACACGTGTGTGCGTATGGGTTGGGATGCTGTGCCAAAACATGGTGCAGTTCAGGACAGGTTGGCAAAGTAGGCGTGAATTTGTGTCGCCAAATAGCCTTCTGAAAATCTCTCCAACCGGATAGTGACGAAGCCATACGTGCAGAACTCTCGCGTCAGATCCGCGCCACTGTGGTTGTGGTTGCAGATGACGGGGGTGTCGACCTACCTGGAGCGCGAGGTGGCGCGCTGCGGCTTCGTGCAGGAACGCTACAAGATGCGCGAGAAGGAGCGAATCCACGGGTCCGACGACATCAAGACTAAGGCGGCGGTGAGTGGGAGAGGCCAGGAGGGGCAGAGCCCGAGGTCAGGCTGTGGGAGGCACAGGGTGGGGGACCCGGTGACACAGGGGTGGAGCGGGTGGGGCAGGAGGGGAGGGAGAGGGTGGGGTCAACAACATGGAGTGGTACATGGAGTGGTACGACACAGGCAAGGTCAGTCATGCTTCGAGTGACACGGGAGGAGGGGGACACGGCTGCGTGGCAGGAGAGACAGGGAAGGGTAAGGCAGGGAGGACTAGGAAGGATGGAGCAGGGATTCAGACTGAGGTGGCTGGCACAGGCTTTCCCCCTCGTTTTCAAGCCTGGAGTTTGGGCCCCCCTCCCCCAAGGTTTGACCTGTCCCTTCCCACCAGCCCTCAATCCTGCACCCGTAGAGATCACTGAGTCCCTCTCCACCCTGTGACCAAAATCATGGATCTCCCCTCTGCTGTATGCAGGCGCCGGCGGGCGGGTACGTCCCAGAGGAGCTCAGCGAGTATCAGATGCAGCTCGACTACCAGGACTGGCTGCAGGAGGAGGATCGCTTCCTACGCATCATGGGGCTCAAGGAGTCGACCCCGGAGCCGGCGGAGGACTACTGAGACCCAGTGGAGAGACTCCCACCCAGAGTCCACACCAGAACTCATGAAGGACAACTGAGTCCCACCCAATTCCATTCATCCAGGACCCCCACCCAGGGTCCACCTGCCTGTCGAAGACCGACCACTGAACTCCAAACCGGAAACTGAAGATAACTGCTCAACCTGTGAAACAACGGCGGATCCAGGGAGAGTGCCCCCCGGACGGAAACCCCCCAAAAGTTACACCCCCTCAAGTTGTCCCTTCCATGCAATGTTGTGCCCGTCAAACGTTGGGATCGGGTCTCCCACCTGGAGGCTGCGTCTTCCCTCAGATCTTGGAACCGCCCACGAGGCAACATGTCACGGTCACTGTTGGATTCGCAGACTGGTGACTACACGCACGTATCGTGCACGTGCGAGTAGTTGGTGTGAAGCACTTCCACTGGACAAGCGAGTGCATTTTGACACAGAACTCATGTGCAGAACCCAAGTTTGCGCACTGCAGCCCAAAGGTCATCTTCCTCCACTGACCACTCCCCGACCAGCGAGTATTATTTCTGTGATGCAAGAAAATGTGCTTTTCAATTCTGTGTGCGGATACTTCGTTTTACGGATTTCCAATAAAATGTTCAGTTTGTTCAAAAGCGTTTTTCGCCTGTCCGCATCCTCGCAAGAGAATCAAACGCCGAAGGACGCCACCGGAAAAGTAAAAGGCAAACAACAGATATCTTATGCTCAACAGAATAATTTGTTCATGATTCTTCGTCATGTTATGTACAATATCACAATACTCATAGAAAAGCCGCCCGTTTGTCCCGGGTGGTGTTGGTTGGTATGTACATGACTCACACAGGGTACGTTCCGCAGTTCCCGCGTCAGTGGGGAGTTTTAGCAACACACTCCGTAGACGCAACACGTACACGTAACACGTAGCTCACAGTCACAACTCCCCTATTCCAGAAGAGTCCACAGTTCACTTGACAAGAGTTTCTTGAGTTAAAAACCAAAAGAATCTCTCCTTTATTTTCCTAATATTATCCAGTTTTAATGGGTTCTCAAACCCAAGTTTGGTTTTGAAAATAGTGTGAATCTTTATCTGTTTTCACTTCTGTGGACTCTTCCAGAATAGGGGAGTTGCATCTGCAAGCTACGTGTTA
>JAAUXT010114619.1_pt1 | contig 17721 bp, 17 predicted proteins | sample 7278171 | NCBI WGS metagenome assembly JAAUXT01 (sample SAMN14350112, study PRJNA611818) | marine sediment metagenome | isolation source: surface marine sediment (1.8m) | place: French Polynesia: Moorea | collected 2018-08
CACACACTCACACACACACACTCACACACACACACTCACACACACACACAAACACACACACACACACTGAAGCGAAGCCTGTTCAGAGTGTTTATCACTTCTCTCTGTCACACTCACTTCTGTTGTCTGGTGAGTCCTCCCCAGGCCCCGTGTCTGTGTCTGGATCAGCACTGGTGGTGTCAGCAGGCATCCTGGATGCTGTTGTTTGTGGGCTCCTTGGAGGGGAGGTGGATCTTTGTGGGATGAAGGGAGGTGGGGCCGTGGAGGGTTTTGCCGGAGGCAAAAGTGGGGGACGTGTTGTATGGGGTGTCGGTGAGGGTGTGGGTGTGGGTGTGGGTTTGGGTGGGGGTGGGGGTGTAGGTGGGGGTGGCGGTGTGGGTGGAGGCGCAGTGGAGACTGTTGTGTCCTCTGATGGACTTTCAGTCAACATCATCAGGCTCTCACTGTGCGGTGTGCAGGAAGGCGAAGGCTGAAAACAGAATGACTCTCTCAGATATTGAAATTTCGGAAAGCCCTGTGTACTCCATATCCTAAACAAGATGAAAGCAAAACTGTGCAGTCGCGTGTTTTCCCTTCTGATTCACGCATTTCCGGTTGACAGACGACACGGAGCTGTACTGGAACTTACAGCAGGGATGGGGACAGCATTGAGACCAGTGCAGACCACAGAGAGCTGTGCAGGACGGAAGGTGCTCCCACCAAGGTCCTGAGTGGCTGAAGGAGAAAGATGACATGACAGGTCTGAGTTGTTAAGAGATGCTTGCAATTTGAGACCTGGGAAATATCTTCATTTTCATGCAGGGTCTACAAAGGAAATTTTATACATTTTCATCACAATGGCTTGCGCATCTCCATTGTGTTGAGAGCTCCACTGAAAGTGTCCAAGCAAACAAAAAGCCTGTAGGTGTGTGTGCAGAGCCAACCATGACTTGAAAGTGCCATGACACTTCCAGAGGCAGAGTTTTGACACAATAACCAAAGAGTGAGCTATGGAGTGGATGTGCACCCTGCTCTGGGCAGCTGTGGAGTGTCTCAGTGTGCTGGACACACCACCAGTGCATGCTGTGCACACCAAGAAACAAGAAGCAGTGCTCAATGCAACTGCAGTGCGAAGTCCCTTGCCGGTAATGTTGTTGATTCTTCCTTGTCCTCCTTGTCTTCTCCATGGGGGGTCTGGCAAGGGGAGGGGGGTCTGGCAGGGGGAGGGGAGGGGAAGGGGAGGGGAAGGGGGAGGGGGCAGGGGACATTTCATCCACCTTGCCATATACTGCACTACCACATGGTGCTTCGCCCTAAAGGGACTTCGCACAACAATAAATTGTTTCCTCACCACTGACTTGGATCCAGAACTTTGATCCATAAGCGCTTTTCTTGTCAAATCGAATCGTGAACTTCAATGGAGTCCAGTCGATGTCCACGTGCAGGTTCCAGCCTTCCCGCACCCTGTTCCAGAAGGCGCGGTAGCTGACGACAGAGGCGCCCTCTCGCTCCAGGGACACGTGATCTTTTTCATTGAACTGCATTTCCATCAGCACGTGCTTCACTGTGACCTTGGGGAGGAAGAACCTCCCTGGGATATGGCTGAAACAGAGGAGAAAAATCACCCAGCTGAACTCAAGAGAACTACATGTATCAACAGTCAAAAGAAGGAAGTTTGCACAGGTCATGGGTAACATGTGAAGAGAGCTGTGTGCAGAATATGACATGGCTTGGAATCAATTTTGTTGAGCACATGCATTTTAGCTGGAGCCATGAGGATGCACTCACCCTACAGGTAGGATATCACATACGATCTCATAATCACCCACTGGCACATTGCAGGGGTAGTAGGGGCTGAAGATGTCCACAATTTCTCCTCTTCCTGATGCTTCAAGTGGGAGCAGCACTGTGGATGCAGGGGCAACTGGAAAAAAAGAGAGTTCACTGTGATGTGAACAGAATAACCTGTGGAGAAACACTGATCAGTGTCTGTGCACATTTGGTGTCACTCCCAGTTGACCATCAATTTTGAACATTCAGCAGAAGACATTCTGATTCATAGAATTTATGGAGACAGGGGTCTTGGCATCCAGATTTAGTGCATCCCAGTCTTTGTTTTTCATACCAAAAATGTTTGTAATTGGGGGGGGCTGTCAAGCTTGAAGTGGGGTCTCCCAGAAACTGTTGCCCCTCAGGCCAGATCATTGATAACCCTCAAGAATGAGTTTCTCCCTTGTCTTGAACTTTCAAGCTCAAGCAAATTTTGTGATCTATGAACTCCACTCAACCAACAAGTACAAACATGGGGAATCACCTGGTCTACAGACGTATCTGAGTTGCACAACTTGCGCCACGCAGGTTGTGGGAGACACGTGTGACTGCAGATGTCGCCAGGTCACGGCTGACTGGTCCAGAACACAGCTGACATGGCCGTGACACCTGTCAATCACAATCAGTGTCAAGATGCGTGTGTCTTTGGGAAATTTGAGCGGTGCAATTTTCAGGTCGCCTTTTTGTGGTGCGCTGATCAATGTTTGGGGTGGTGAACTTGATGCGTCCACTGAGTTTTTTGGAATGTGCCATTTACAATTGCCTTTTGCGGGTCAGTTTCATATTTGGTGCAAGAACGTAGTGGAAAAAGCGAGCGAGTGTTACCACAACGAGGCCGATGGGTTTTCCACGTAGTTGTGTCTGTGTTTCAATTTGGGGTTTTTACACAGATGACGTGCCGTCAAAATTTTGATGCGATACCAGGAACGGACTGGACTGTTTTCTATGCTCTCCATTGGGCGTCATGTTAATTTTGATGCGCAAGTCAAAAATTCTGACGCCGCCCAGCCTGTGTGGAAACCCTCAATGTTTGTGGGAGCTGTATTCACAAAAAGTTCACTTACTTTCTGAAGATTTGGTCTCCAATGTCCCCACCCTCGTAGTCGGTTCTGGCTGCCCTTTTGCACGTGACCGCCGGCGTCTCGAGAATCAGCTGGCTCCACCTGGTGACGTCACAGGGAGCGGTCGGCTCCGTCAGGTGCCCGGCGAAGAAGGCGAGCTGGATGTCTACGAGGGAGCCCGGGCTGCAGTGGATCTCCAGGGGTGGGGAGGTGTCGCAGAACAAAGCGTGCATAAGTTGCCCTGGGAACAAAACAGGAAACTCCTCAAAGCCACATGAGAAAACGCTGAACATGGGATCTGATGCTGCTCCGGCATTGGGGACAACGTGGCCCTGCTCCCGAGCCAACTTTTCGATTCTTGTGGACAGGGATCAAGGTGGCAGCCACAATCCAGTTGTTTCACACCCTGCAACTCCCCCTTCCAGACCCGTCAGAACAAAAACTTGTTGCGCATGTTCTGTGTTTTGTTGCCCAAGTGACAGTAACTTTAGTCCTTGAAACAAGCCTTTGCCAGACATCACCCCGGAGCAAACTACACTGGAGACAAAGCCTCCCTGGAAATATTCCCTTTGTGATGACAGAGGACATGGTTCGGCCAAGTTTTGCACTTCATATAGGTATCATCATCTTTTTGTTTTCGTCAAAGCACACCTTGCACGGGACGCACATTTGAAGTGAGGTCCGCACGGTTTCAAGGCTGCGAGACAACTCCGAGTGCAGCGTACTCAGTTGGCCTCAACGGTTTGGCCTTGACCCACTGACTACACATTTTGCTCCACACTCACCCTGCACGATCAGACCGGAAGTGAAGGTCAAGACGACAAGACGCAGCAGGACCGCCATTTCCGGTTGAAATGGCGTGGGCGTGGATCAGAGTTAGACGCCTCTACTGTCAGGCCTGATGCCCACTGGACACGTCGCGCACCGCTGTACGTCCCTACTGACGCTGTGTGTCTGCGTGTGAGGAGTACAAAGGAAGCCCAGTGTGTGAATGTCTGAGTAGAAACGTTGAGACACTGGGAAGTTGTGATTCGTCCCTGATTCATTTGCCCTTCCTTTCCCTCAGATGCGTTCCTTGTGATTACAAGTCCTGTGTCAATGCAGATCTACAGCCCCATTGTGAGGATTCGTCAGTTCAAGGTGTATTTCAAATGAAAAAACAACAGAGACAGACTCGCACGATGATACGGCAAGTGTCAAGGTGTGTTCGAGCCGTGTGCTTCTGAGCCCAAACAATAGAAGTATCACCCTCATACTCACCCACCGCAGAGCCGTTTGTCTCCTTGTCTGTGGATGGCTGTGCTGTGCGGGTACCAACGTGGTATACGGGTACAAACGTGCTATGGGTACCAACGTGGTATGGGTGCCAACGTGGTATGGGTGCCAACGTGCTACGTGTACCAACGTGGTACAGGTACAAACGTGGAGTCAACTCGTGCAAGGAGAGCCACATGAAAAAACACGAACTTCAACAATATAAGCATCACCCCTTTGTTCACTCGAGTGAAACTCGCAATTTCCCCATCAATAGAAAGATCCACGATTTTTCGTCGCATATTGCACGGTTGGACGCTCCCTCACGACTCACAAGACAAGCCAAGATTGATGGAGGCTGGTGCATGCGCAAATAAAAGCTTTGCAGAAAAAGTGTCGAAAAGCATTCACGGAAAGTCCTTCATTCGTCATAGTGTGGACCTCCCCAGAACAAAACCACAAGTGATGCACAGTTTTTGGCTGCACGCTCGCACAGGAATTCGTCACAATCCAAGGCGAGGTAACTTGACTATTCACACGCACCCTGCACGCAGTACTCCTCTTGGGCACAGCATCCTCAGTGACTCCAATCGGATGATTATTGTTCGTAAGCATTGTGGCATGAAAACATTTTCTGTTGTGGAAACATTTTTCAACGGGTGAAGATTGCAAATCTGAAGTGACAACAATTTCCGTCGGGGTGGTTTGACGGTTTTTCTCTGTGGACATTAGGTCTATTTGAACTTTGACCTGTGAGTCCCCGCTCCCAACCAAATCAAACTCAGGACACTGGGGTCTCAACTCAACCCATGCAAAGCGGTTTTCATATTGGTGACGCGGGATCGTTCTATCCACCATTGGGTTCAATGTCAAATTTTGATGCTGACGTCAACAAAACGACCGCGCGTCACCTAAAGTGAAAACTGTCTCAGTCAAAGACCAATTCTTCGTGAGTTTATTGTTGCTGTTTGTACAAAGCATTTCGCGTGAACACGGGTGTCCAGTTTTGTTGTGTGCAGATTGTGAAGTTATCAGTTCACACTTTACATTTCGCTTCCATCAGTGACAGGTTCCAGTTTGTTGAGGACATTCTTCTGCATCCATGCATAGAAAATAATTTTTCTGCCTTTTTATATACCAGAAATTTTTCCAACCACAGTTACTATCAACACTGTTTGGGTGAACCATGTTCATCCTCACATTTGAAGACCAAACGAACCGCGATCACAAGTTTTGTTTCAAGTGCTGAAAACATTTCCCAAAATTTGGTTCGTTGAAATCTCTGTCGTGTGATGTTGTGGTCCACTGTTTTGGCCAGAGGTTTGTACTGAGGGTCACTTTTCTTGTTCTTTTGGAGTATGTTGTGAGATGCCTTGGAAGTTGCCCCACCCGGCTTTGCATTTTACAAGCGATTTCTGCAGGTACTTCGTTCGTCTTCTCTCCTCAGCACTGCTCATTTTCATTGTCCAAAAATGTCTCTTCTCTACAGTTCTTCACATTGGTCAGAGCCAGACATAAAGTGTGGAATTTTGGTGACAGTCAAATATGATGAAATTATATTTCTCCACTTCTGTGTCTTGTGCTTCACATCCATTTCCACCCAGCACTGGCTTTTCCACAATCAGGTTTTCTTTCACAAGTCACTTTTTCCTGACACTTACTTCATCCCAGATGTTTTTGAGACAGATCTGCATCCTACAAGGTCAGTCGTGCACATTTTACACATGAGAAGTTGCTGTTCACTTGAGTTCAGCGTAGACCTTTGCCCCCCTCAAAGGCTGGGCATTTTCATACTCTGATTTCTTGGCCAGAAGTTCATATCCAGATGGAATATCTTCATACTGTCCAGATCCAACATCCACATAGTGCCCGGATCCAAGATTTGCAACAGCTTTTGATGCTTCTACATTCTGGTACCCTGAACCCTGTTTGGGTATGTTATAGTACCCAGTGGGTGTGGCCCCAGGCTCCAGGACATCTTCATACTGCATGGGCTTGGTGGAGGGGTCTGGGAGGGGCAGGGCTTGAACCATGTGATCAGGAATCCTCTCATACACTGTGGCTTGGGTTGTTTCAGGTTGGGTTGGCTCAGGTTGAGGAGCATCAGGTTGGGTTGGGTTGGGTTGAGGATGCTGCGATGCTGTGGGTTGGGTTGAGTTGTTCATTTCAGAATCATTCTTGTTCTTCCTCCTGAAACACGCACAAGAAAAAACATTCTCGCTGCTATGCACCTGCTGATCCTTCAATGGCACAAAACTTTTCACCTGCTGCATTTCGTTGTCACTGAAAATGTTCCATTCCGAACTTTGCTCCAATGCAACCTTGAAAGAACAGACATCAAAGAATTGAAACTCACTTGAGATTTCTGTGTTTGCAAATGAAGACAGTGGCGAGCACAGCCAGAAGAACGATGACGAACGCCATGGCAACGAGCCCACCAATCAGAGCAGCACCGGGAGCTGAAGAGCAACATTGAACCAAGCGGTCAAAACTCACAGCGAGGTAATGTGGCTCAATCTCAACAGAGGAGGACCATTGAATTCCACATTGACGCAGCAAGGAGAATCACAACCAGAAGGAAGGAAGCAAAACATCTTTGTGCAAAGTCTTGGTGGCGTTCCGAGAAAACTAGGGCAGCGTTTGTTTGTGGGTATGTCAATGAATTGAGTCGTTTGTACTCACTTCCCCCGTTTCCTTGAGCACCATCCTCAGTCCCGTTCTCTCCGGCTGGTCCAGGCGTGGTCCTGTCTGACGTGGTCCTGTCTCCCGGAGCGGGTGAGGGTCCAGTAGACCCAGAGATGGTCTGTCCGTGCGGTGTGCAGGTGGGAGAAGCCTGGAATGGTCAAACTTGAAACATGGATTTGGACTTGCCCGCAAGATACCAAGAAACCAATTCAAAAGTTCTCGAAAAAATCAACGAATAATCCAGCACCACAAAAATCTAAATCTGTGGTTCCATTTGGTGCACACATTTTGGATCCACGGGTATCTACGCCAATAGACATGACAGCCTCTGCGTGCATGACCACAAAACGGCAGTGGTGGAACTCACAGAGGAGGCGGGAACGTCATTCAGACCGAAACACGTGACTTCCAGCTGCAGGCTGCTGCCACCAGAGGTCGCAGGAGCTGAAGAGGAACAGTTTTCAGTGCAAAATGTTCACACCTTCGAGGGAGTGTTTCTACGCACTTGTTGCTTTGAAGTTCACTTTTTACTCCTGCAAGGCTCACTTGAAAAAATAACGCATACTGGTGGAAAACCTCTTTTTCCCCAGTGTGACACTTCTTCAGTGAATGACACAAGATCTTGGAGAAGATCAGTGGAGTTATATGTGGCTTGGGTACACCATTGTGCACAGAAAGAATGAGGCAAACATGGAACATTCAACATGTGTGCAATTCATTTCTCCCAGCATTGCAAAGCAACCTTTCACACAGAACTACATTGTATTTGAGATGAGTACTGTGCACTCTTGGCACGATGAATTTTTGCCATTATTTCTTTCTTGTATGGAATTTTAGACAACAAACAGGCTCTTTCTCTTCTTCAAGGCTTGACCTAACTTGTTTTTGCCTTCAAATACCAAAACTATTGTTTATAAACAAGTAATCTAATGAAACAAATTTTAAGTGGAGATTTTCCCTTTGTTTTGGCAGCCATTACAGTCACTGAGCATGCTCAGTGGGTCAGTTACTATGGAGATGTATGATAATGTCATAATTCCCAGTCTAATTTGACCTAGCTTTGCAAAATCATCAATGAAAATTGTCACTTAAAATCTTTTTTTGTTATCATTCTATCTTTATAAATTGAACTAAACTTATTTTTAGCACTAAGAAGTTAGGTCAAGCTAAAAAGAAAAAGAAAGAACCTGTTTGTTGTCTGAAATTCCACATTAGAGAGAAATGACAGCAAAAATTCATCGCGCCTAGACTGCCCGGTCGAGCTGTACCTGGTCTCTGGCACTCACCCACTGTGGTTGGTCTCTGGGTCAGGACAAAGTGAATTTGATGGAAGATGGTCGACAGTGCATCGTGAGATCTGAAACATACCGGATCTATATCCAGAACGATGACCACAATGTCCTAACGCACAACTGAATCTGAGTCATTTTAGGTGATTGCCCGAAATGGTGAGCAACCAGAAGCAAGCACCTTTGAGGCCTTGAGGAAATAAAGTCTGTGGACTGCACTTTCTTCGTGTTGCTGTGGTTCAAATTTGGGTCTGTTGGGTCTTCAAGATTTCTTTTGTGAAGGATGATGCAGGGAGAAGAAATTTATCAATTTCAAATGTTTGGGTTTTGAGGTCATAGGTTCAAGTTTCTGGGGTCAGAAAATTTCAGCCTTTGCTGCACAAATTGGGTGATATCTCAGAAAGTACAAATATTTTATCGTCATCATATTTGTCCAAAGGCATCAGTGTAGATTGTTTTGAATGACGAACCTCACTTGGAACCAGTTGGTGTTTCGTCGCTTTGGAGCTGAAGCGATTCCAGTGACAGCCTCGAAGTCGGCTCCGTCTGTGATGCCGAGGGTGAGGAAGTCGATCTGACCTCTGTGCACCAGCGTCTCCCGGATCGCAGCCTCGTACTGACAAAAACACAACCACAGTGTGTCAATTTACTTGTGCTGCTGCCCACTTCAGCTGAACAGGTTTTGCTGTTGTCATTTTGTTGATGAAAAGTTTCATTTCCATAGTTTGGTGATGATGTGCCCGACATATTGCCCAGGTAAAGAGGAATAGAACATCCACCCACAATGGTGATGACACAACACCAGAGCTTGTTTTGGTTTGTTTCATGAAACTTCCCCTTGATGACAATCATTTTATATTGTCTTATCAAACTTTCAAAGGCACGAGAAGATGTGTCTGTTCTTGTCAACAACACATCACAACACACCGAGTGCTGCTCACCTGTTGACGGGGCTCGGGGCCTCGGATGATGACCACAGCGAGGTTGGGCACATTGACTCTGTCACCATTGAGCCTCTGGAACACGGTTCTCACAGCTTCATTGATTCCACTCAGCACATTGCGCCCGTTGCTGTTGAAGAGCTGGATGTTTCCTATGCCCTCGATGATGTTTGCGTGGTCATTGAAGGTGAAGATGGTGCTGGCATTGTGAGCATACTGCACGACAGCAACGCGGATGGTGGGCCCAAGGCGCGCCATCTGGTCCCGCAGGTAGGTTGTCAGGAAGCGCCAGTTGTTCATGTCCTGTGGGCTGTGCTCAAAGCCAGTACTGTCCACGATAAACACGATGTCACTTGACCCCACCTGATCAGGATCTGCAAAAGGACAACAGTTCAGTCTCAGACAAAAATATCTTCCTATTGTGATACAGACTCAAATGCAGACAGGGAAACAAAAATTTTAAAAAAAAAATCATTTGCAAGCTAGACTGAACAAAAATATTTCTCATTTGGAAATTGTTTTCTTGTTCTGTCAAGCACAAAGGAATGCATTTTGAGGTGCAACAGAAGATTGTTGAGAATTGAACAAAACTTTGCTCATTTGAAGTTGGCAGCCACCAGTGCTCGTGTGGCATATTTCGAGTTTCAAAAGTTTACACTAAGAAGGTATTGAGGCATGTGCAATGTGAAGCTTTCAGAAGCTGTGGATCCCATCTTTGTGAGATAAAAGCATTCCCTAAAACATTGATTCTTTTGTACCAAAACCAGGGGCATTCACTGAGAAATTGTCCAGTTTGGAGCCAGGTACATGCAATAGTGTATTGTACAAAGTACGGCAGGAATGGATTCAGATTGAGGGAGGGCAACCCTCAGTGCAGGACCAAAGGCAAGCAAAATAAACTTTAAATGTGTAAGATGCAAGCAATTTGCTTCATTCAACCATCAGAAGCCCCCTGGATGTGCTGGAGACAAGTCAAATGAAAAGAATATTTGTGCATGCACATGTTTTGCCCTTTTAGTACCCTTGGTCACTTTCACATTTTATTTTTGATTGTAAAATTTCCAACACAAATTTTTGGAAGTCTCTGATTTTGAGTCAGTTGATCAGCAGATTTCTCAGAATTCTCATCAGAAACAATGTAGTTCTTCTTGTCTTTGGTGGAGAGTTTTGGTGGGAGTGTGACTCAGTGGCAATCAGCCATTGAAATTTGCAGTACCACTGACTAATTTGTCTTTGGCTTGCATTTTGGCAACAAAAAGGTAAAAAGCATCTTGGGATTGTTTTGGGCAGTTTTGAGTCCATTTCATGGCTGGGTTGACTGCCACAGCTTCATTGTGACAATGAAAATCAAGCTTCACATCTAGTTTGTACCTGGACTTGCAGCTGCACCTGCAAAACAAATTTTGACCAACATCACATCATGGAGCACGTGAAGTGCCTCCAAAAACACGGAATACAACTTCCAGTTGCAGAACTCAGTACAGATGATTTCTTGCGCTTTTGACAAAACCTCAAGTCAGAAGAAAGCACATTTCTTTTTTTTTTTTGCAGCGTGCAAAAATTTACCTTCCGCTGCAACTTGGAACCAGAATCTGACTCCAGAGTCGCTGTTCCTGACGAATCTGACGGTGAACTTGTCCTCAGTCCTGGACATGACGACTGGAAACTGGTTCCACCTCTCCAAGGCCCCATCCCAGCTGGGATGGGAGAAGCTGAGCTGAGGTACGCCTCCCGTCACCACGGACAAGTGATCCTGGTGACTGGTGAACCTCTCCATCCACAAGTCCTTCATGATGAGCCTGGGAGTGAAGAACCCTCCTGGGACATGACTGAAACAGATCCATGTTCAATAGGTCAATTCTACAGATTCACTCCAATGGGTGAGTGTTGCAACTCCCTTTTTGGTGATTGGTGCCTGGTTCCCGAAGGGTACCGGGTAGTGCGAGGCATCGTGGACAAGATTCTGTGGACAGCACTTTTTCAATGAAAATGGGGCTCAATTCTGTTTATATTTGGTCAAACAATTTTGGCTTGGTATAGATAGCATTGTGCGGCAGGAAGGATTTTGTTCAAAGTGCACAACTTTGGAACGTTGGTTTGTGATGGGTGATAATAGGGGTTTTCACATTGGTGACGCGGCGACAGAAAGCTTGCCGCACGTGTCAAATTATCGGTCCAGACCGATCACAAATTTTTGACGCGGGCGTCAATTTTTTGTCGCTGCGTCACCAACGTGAAAACCCTTAGTGCATAGGGTGCAGATCACACGACCTCCCTGGAGGTATTTTCACAGATGTACAGCAAGAAGCGAGTGTTGTTTGTGGAAATAACAACTATTCAAACTTCAGATCAGACCACGGATGACAGAACCAATTCAAATCGACAGACAATGAAACACGACAGAAAGCCTGTATCAAAGAAGCACTCACCCCACAGGGAGGATGTCACACGTGATCTCGTACGTTCCGCTAGGCGCGCTGCAGGGGTAGTAGGGGCTGAAGATGTCCACAATTTCTCCACTTCCTGATGTTTCAAATGGCAGCAGAACTGCAGATTCAGTGTTGACTGAAAGAAAAGAGAAAAGCTGTTTGCGTTTGGTTTGCACTGGATTTTCATTCGGCTCCAATTTTGGTGAAACAAATCAAGAGAGATTCCTGAAGAATGTGGGCTTTGGTCCAACATTGCGAGGGTTGGGGAATCGTTGTCCGGGTTCGGGGAAGTTCCTGATCCGCAGGAAGTTTTGAAATTTGACCTGTTTCTGCTTTTGTCGCATAAATCAGGGGCAGTTGTCATTCTTGAGCTTTCTGGGAGTCAAACAATGTGACATACTGTACACAGATTCCGTGGCTCCCTCACCTGGTTTACACCTGTACTCCAGCAGCATCGCCTTGGCTGTGCAGGTCTGTGTGCGGTACAGACGTCCCCAGGCTCCCCCTACCGACCGGTCCAACTCACAGCTGACCCGCCCGTGACACCTGCCAACCGGAAGTCAACACGCGTTTTGGGTCGTGGATGCCTCACCGAGTTCTGGTGCTGCTGCGAAATTGCAGATTACCAGACTTTTCCTTTGTCCTCCGACTGTGTGTGACTTGGAAGTTTTCTTGCGGGTGAAAGGATTTCGTGCAAAATCGACTGCGAACAGAGACTAACCTTGGCAACGACCAAATGGCAACCCTTTTCAAACATATCTCTTCGCAAGTGCTGAAGCAAAAGTTCATGAGGAGAAACTGTGAGAACTCTGTTCAAAGTTTTACGCACCTTCTGTACAGCTCATCCCCAAGGAAAGGCTCAGTGGAGGACGCCTGGGTGTCCGCTGTCATGTTACAGGACGTCGGAGCCGCACTGACCAACCGGGTCCACCTTATGACGTCACAGGGTTCGGTCGGCTCGCTCGGGTGACCCCCGAACACCACAGAATGTACGTCTATGATGGAGCCAGGGCCACAGCGGATCTCCCGGGGTGGGGAGGTCTCGCAGAATACCAGCTGCTCCAGCTGCCCTGAAGCAGGGAAAAGCAAGTCTCATCCAGTTGCATTTGGTTGAATTGCTGCCCACCCCCACCCCCGCCCCGACCTCGTGAGGGTGGGAGTCGTCGCTTGGCCTCCTCGCCTTCACAGAGACCAGCGTGTTCTGAAGTTCATCGTTCTGTTCTTGCTGCAGTCATTTCTGTGCTTCTCGTGCCTGATTCTTTCTCGCGCACTTTTCGATTTATACCAGTACAACGGACGTGAACGTCAACGTGATTCGACGTGAAATCAAGACAAGAACAGAGTAGTTGTTTCATGGGGGGCCGGGAGGGATTCCGAGTGCCAGAAAAGAGCAGGTGCTCTGGGGCTCTACACTCACCTTGCACGAGCAGACAGGAAGTAAAGGTCAAGAGGAGAACGTGCAGCAGCGTCGCCATTTCCGGTTCACGTGACAGAGGGAGTGCGCTTTGGAGCCTGGTCCACACGGGAGGCGTTCTCCGCAAGTGAATATATGTCTGAGCGAGAGAGAAGAGTTCACTGAGGCAGTTTTCACGTTTGGTGACGCGCGGTCGTTTTCTTGACGTCAGCACCGAAATGTTTAACATTTCATGCAATGGTGACATTTTTGACGTGAGCGCAGAAAACGACAGCGCGTCTGTGAAAACCCTTTGAGCCCGAAGCGCGAAATATTGAGGGGCAAAGAAAACATTACCACCTACACACGTGCCCCTTCCCGTCCCCCCCCCCTCGGACGGAGATCCAGATCCGATGGAGGAGTGCAACCGAAATTATTCGCGTCCCCCTCATCCCTAAAATTTTCAAATCTCTACGCACCTGGCCCACTATTCCTCAAGCAATTTTCGCTTCTTTTACATGTCACGGTTTGCTGCCCACACCCGTGGATACAGAACGTCAGGTCGACTCTGGTCTGTACGCCTGGCCGCCCCCCACCCCACCCGCAGCGACAAAACAATACTCGCACTCAACCTCATCACGAATATTTCCGTCAAAGCATGCTCGTGAAAGCCAATACGTGTGTGCGTGCGTGTGTGTGTGTGCGTGCACGTACTTGTTCAGCGCACAGTCACGACGTCAGCCTCACGTTTCCAGCTCTTCACGGGGGGTGAAACAAAATCTCGGTGGCTGCGATTCGAATTCGTAGGATACTTTTCAAACACGTGTATGGAGTTACAGTTCGAACAAATATAGACAGCAGCTAGCTACGGTGAATTTGTGCACAGACGCACAGTCCGTGAAGACCGCACAATAGAAGTATCACCCACATGCTCACCCATCGGAGACGCGCTCACGATTTCTGTTGATTCTTCCTCTTCGCTCAGTTCTGTGCACCCTCCCGATTCTTTAGATCAAAACTAGGGTGCGGTACACCTGTCGTGAGCCCCAACAATACAAGTATCACCCACATACTCCACGTGTGAACACGCTCACGATTTCTGTTGAGGTTTCCTTCCTCCTCGCACGGTTCACTGATTCTCACGATTCTAACTCACACCAGCGTGGATTGTCCAGGGGGAGGCAAGCAGGGGGCGGATCTTGGATTTGCTCGACGGACGCCAGGGAGCAACGTCAACGAGGCCAAATCAAAATGTCAAAATTGGACCCCTTGTCCTTGAAAACACCGTGGTGCATCTTTTTGCCAGATACCGTGTGACCCGCCCCCCCCCCCCCCAAGAACCCCCTGGATCCTCCCCAGTGGATTCAGACGGGGTGGGTTTTACTACCCCGATCACACATCACCACAAACTACAGGAGGACCGAGCTGGCTTCGTGGATCAGTCTCGGTGTCACGGTTCTGTTCTGGGCCACAGTGATGCGAGACCGGTGGCCAGAAATCTCCCAGATCTGGCTCTACCAGCCGTTCTGTGACACCTCAGGTACCATAGAACTGGTCCTGTGATGCCTCACGTCTCACAGCACTGTGGCCTGAGTCCTTGCAGAACAAGTTGCAGGCCCAGTTCTATGAGGCCTGGGGACTCCCAGAACTGGGGGTCTCATTGAACCTTCACACAGGTATTGTGAACGCTCGTGTTGTACGCTGCTTGATGACGTCACGTGTTGCGCAGAACGAGACTCACGAAACATCGGGCGCTGATTGGCTGTGGAGAGACCACGCCCACTGACACACTTGCACAATGTCACAATGCACGACGCGTGCACGCTGTTTGAACAAAGTCTACGAATTGATTTTGTTCGTGAGACGACTCAAGAGAATCGAACGCTCCATGTGCACTCAACGGTTTGCGTTTCCGAATCTGTTAAAAGCTGAATTCATCTATAACTGCAGCTGCAGCAGCAGTAGCGGCTGCGGAAGAAAGTCACCATTGACTGCCATTTTCCGCATCAAGAATCAGCTCCCATTGATTATCTGTGGCAAGCTACTTGCATCACATTGGCCGTCATGTTAAAGTTTGAAGCCGCCCATGGTTTTTTCCGCAAAACGCAGAACGCAGCTGCATGCCGCAGCTCTATATATGAAGTCACCTTCACACGTCTTGCGCGCGTCATGCGTTACATCCCGGTGCTCACGTGACTAGACGCCGCGTCACAAGCGATGTGGCGTCTTTGACGTGACGCAGCGTCCCAACGCTTGTTGACGCAGTGCGTGGCGCGGTTCAAACAACCCTGGCAAAAACAAATTCCTGCGTGCACAAAACAGACAAGGCTCTTCGTTTGATTTATCTCGTTTATTTGGTTTGCCTGAATTTGAACGTGTCTATCTGTATCATTTTGTTGCCCCATAAACGCAAGCAGAGCTTTGTGTTCCTTGACCATTGGATCATGGTAGTTTTGGTCTGATGGTCAACTACCCTTCAGGGTCAGTCAGAAAATGGTGAATCGTTTTAGCGGTTTTCACATTGGTGACGCGCAGTCGAATTTTTGACGTCGGCGTCAAATTTCAACATTGAACCCGGCCCACAAAACACCCCCGCATCATGTGCGCCCAATGTGAAAACCCTCTTTGATCTTCGCATCAAGCAATTGTGAGTTGACATGCATGCTCAACACCACCACCACGTTGCACGTTACAAATAATAACGTCTGTGACGTGAACATTTGGGGTGGGCAAATGCACATCTATAATATGGCTTCGACGAAGCCTTGGACGAGCAGAACTCAACCAGAAGTTTGTGTGCGACACCAAGATTTTCAAGACATCAATCAATCTTTGACGTTTGTACATATCGAAACGCACGCAACATTCGAGTCTTCAATCTTCTACATTCACACGTGACATGCACACACGAGAGTACGGAGATAGCAGAGCATACGTGATCCCTTTTGCAAGTCAAATGTCCCAAACGTGTGGTGTTTTGCAGCGGAATCTGAAGCCTTACGCCCATTTGACAAAGCACCACGCACATGTACAAAGCTCCAGTGCTGTTGTCCACCATTCACCAAGCGTCATCAGTCATTGGTCAATTGTCAAGTATCAAGAATCGCGTGGTAGGAGTCCGTACGCAACAAGGGTCCAGGGTGCAGGGTCTTGGGTCCCGGGTCTATGGTCCAGTGTACAGGGTCCAGGGTCCAGGGTCTAGGGTCTTGGGTCCAGGGTCCACGGTCAAGGGTCCAGGACCTCGTGGACGATTCGGTCGAGTTTGCACGCCTCCAGGGCGCGCCTCAGGTCCCGCCATGCCTTTGTGGGGGGCCCCACCGAGTCACGCCACTTCTTGAGCATCTTGTGAGCTGGGCTTCCCCCACTGCTGCTGATGGCCCCCTCCACGTGGTATTCCTTCATACCCAGCTGCAGACCCACCTGGATGATGTCTGTAACGCTGGTCAGACGTTCAGCCACCGCGAACAGATCCAGGTCGCTCAGGGACTTCTGCGCATAAGAAACGTGAGTGTCAGACTCCTTTAGCAGCTTGTTTCGTAGTGGCACGACGTACGCGTAACACGTAGCTTTCGAGCAATACTCCCTCTTCTGGAAGAGTCCACAGACGTGAAAACTGATAAAATTCACACCAAATGATTCCCAAGAACAAACTGTTGGGTTTGCGAGTTGTTTGGACACTCAATGGCTTCCTTTTTTCAAGTGAAACTCCTCAGGCTTCTGAATTTAGAAAGGGATTTGAATTGTGGACTTTACAAAACAGGGGAGGTGCACCTGAAATCTACGGCGCGTCGTCCCAAGACTTCTCAAAATTGTTCCGGTCCTCCGGACTTTTGTTATCCCCCAAGATGCATCATTGAGCCCCAGAGTGTCTTTTGGGCTCCCACCAATTCCTTGTGCACCGTCACAATAAACAAAATATTGGAGTCCTGGAGTCTCCAAACGTGTTCAGTGCCTGAGTTGTTCTCTCTGACTCACCCCTGGATCCGCAGGGTCGCTCGAAGGGAGGCACAGTCGATCCGTTGTCTGCATGACGTTGTCCTGTGGTAACAAAAGAAAACATCGCTGAGAAGGGGCAGATCTGGCGACAGCCCCGCCAGTAGATCCAGGGACATATCCAGGGGCCATCTGGCCATCCGGGTCTGGGTTCCCAGCACCCAGAAAGAAATCATTTGCATTGCAACTCCAGATGGGTCAGGCCCCCCTCCCGACTGGTCAACCAATTCCTAGAACTGCCGCCCTGCAGAGGTTTTTCTGGCCAAAATTTCACTCAAGAACCCAAGAATTGATGGAACACATTTTGTCGGGACATTTTTAGGTGATTTGAACGGCGAAATACCACTTGCGGTGGTCAGGATTTTAGCACAAATACTGGGCTCAATGGTCAATTTGTTCTATTTTAGGTCCTAAATAATGCCCAAGGTTTCAAAAGAACATTTTTGAGTTTTTGGTGCAAAAGTTCAAATTTGGAAATTTCAAAATTTTGGACATGGGTTTTGATTTTGGGCTGTGTCTTGAAAGTGAGCAAAATTTGATCAAAGGTGCCCATACATAATTTTTATAATATTGGAGGGGCTTTCAGGTCAAGTAGGTCTGGTGTTGTTTTGAGTGGTTTTTAGGAGGCTGAAATTTAAAATTTGATTTTGGGGGGTTTTACATCAAAATGTGTTGCCAAGCAAAACATGCAAAAATATTTGATGAGGTTGAAAAAATATTGGTGGGTTATAATTGCAATTGGTAGTAAATAATGTACATAGTTTTGATATATTTTTGTATTGCATATGTAGGCCAGGGTTGGGAGTCAAAAGTCACATTTTGAAAATTTCATAAAAATGTGTCATTTTCAATATGACCTTTTTGCAC
>JAAUXT010059776.1_pt1 | contig 17714 bp, 21 predicted proteins | sample 7278171 | NCBI WGS metagenome assembly JAAUXT01 (sample SAMN14350112, study PRJNA611818) | marine sediment metagenome | isolation source: surface marine sediment (1.8m) | place: French Polynesia: Moorea | collected 2018-08
CCCATTAGGCCCACTTTGGCCAAAGCGGGTCTAGGGTTACACGTGCTTTCGAAATTTTTTTTTTTTTTTTTTTAAATGATCAGTGATGAACTGGGAACGGTTGTATAGACCACACGCTTTTTATGCGTAGCATTCTTGTTGGTTGAGGACTCGCAGGGTGTGAGTCGCGTGAGAAGGCACCTTGTTGTCCGGGTGAATTCTGTTGATCATCGATTTCCATCGAAGCTGTGCTGTCTTCGTTGTGTGGGCAGCGGTTTCATCGTCCTCTGGTCACTTTTGCTCGAGTTGAGAGAACAGAAAACACACAACAAATTCCCAAACACCCGCACGAGTATAAAATTTGAAAGCTCAAAATGCCGAGTCGCGATTTGATCCACAGATCATGTGCGCAGGAAAGTGTAGTTTATGGCTCGTTCTTAATTTACTTGCAATTATATAAAACAATCCACATCCGTTCTCTGGTGATCAAGACGTGTGTCGAGCTGATCACGGCCCAAGTTGTGTGTGCACTGCCAAGGAAAAAGTCAAACGGAACGCAGATTTCTTCTTCTTGCCTGGTAGAAGGGTGTTGTCTCAGACATCTGTTCAAAATTCACCTCCTTCTGTTTGGCTTTACTCCAGGTGACTTGCAGCGATTGGTTGCGTTCGCTCTGGGCACAAGACCCAGAACTTGTCGAACGAACCAACCTCCTGTGTCTTTCGAACGGAATATTCTGGTGCAGACAGACCGTCTGTTCTTTTCACAAGTTCACGTCGGAGTTCTGGTGTACAAAACACGCTTTTCTGCAGATTGTGAATCAATGCTCACTGAGTGGGGTAATGTGGTTCAACAGCCTTGCTTTTGCGATGGCCCGAGTTCCAGTCATTACAGATCGATCTTTTGGGTTCAAAGTTACCCAGTGAGCCGCGAACAATTGTCTGGAGCAGATGCAGGTTTGGCGAATGTGTTGACGAGAAAGTGCTATTCAGTGTGAATTGGCCGTGTGCATCATTCCAGTTCGAAGGGCAATGCACTGGGGTCCACAAAGGTGTGAACGAGCGTCGAACATCCATCACTCAGTGTCCGCACTGAACCGTGATCGGTGAGAAATTTCCCATCTTGCACACACCACTTTGCCTTGGAACAAGAGTGCACAAGAAGGGCCGGTTCTTCCCGCTATCAGCGGCAAGGAGATGGGGATTTTCTGCCGTTCCCTGCACGAAAACAAATGCGAACAGGAAGTTCAAGTTCGTGGGTTTTTTCTGCGTCTCATCTTGTTTCGTTGTTCATTTTCCATTTCCTCAATTTAACCGTGTGCTTTCCCTCCACATATTGGGTCACTGACTCCAAAAGAGCGCAGATCAGCAAACTGCAGAAAAACGACTTCAATGAAGTGCTTTCATTGCATTGGACTTTCCGTGAAAACTCGGTTAACCCTCGAATTGTGAGGCAGACCATGGTCGTGCCAAACTTGATTGCCTAAGTCTTTTTACCCTTTCACAAACGAATTTTCCGAATCACATCCTTGCAGGGTTTTTGCTTTCCAGAGTGAGCAAATTGCAGTTCGTGGTTTTGTGACAAATCGACGCCGCACTGACAACCCAAAGTTTTGGGGGTTTCGGTGAGCACAAGTATGGTGTGTGGCACCAGGGTTGCCGAGTTTAACCTGAGCCTGGGAAGAGGCTCCTGGTTCGCAATAACTCACGATTCCAACAGATGAGCGTCTGTAGTATCTGGCGCACTGACAGATGAGCTCGGAGAAACAATCAGGTGCCGTACATCATCTGACTTAAAAACCTACATACTGAACCGCGCGCGAGATCAGGTTCTCCGCAGGAGCCCTCGGAGCGGGCTGCGCGCATTCACAGAGCAGTCGGGAAGCAGTGAGAAATGGGGGTCTCGGATCGTCCCAGTGCAGACTGAATCTGAGTGTCTTGAAATCAAGCATCGCAAGTCATGCATTGGAGAGTTTGATCGCATTCTTCGACTTGAGTGGAAATCAGGACAATGGCCAGCATTGAAAAACATTCTCAATTTCATCGTTCTCTCTTGGATAAGTTGGCTTCGCTGGTAAGTTTTAACTCTTTGTTGCATATATTTAGCAGTTTGATTGAAAGGCAGATCGAGAGCCGAAACTGCGAAATAAAACTGAAAGTCGAAGTGGGTCTCGAAATTCTTCACGCATTGAAATTGTATGCTGATCACGCGGGGTGTGAAGGACCATTTCATGCTGAAAACCAGTGGAACTGCGGGCTCCTTGTTCGATCACTGTTTCCTGAAGGAGGTGGACATCTGGTCTTGACCATTTGGTTTTCATGTGGCACAGATGTCCAGCTCAGTGGGCCATCAATCCTGACAAGGCTGCTGGCGGAAAGGTCACGCGCAGATGATTGCAGAATCTGGTGTGGCCAAGCAGCTCGCAGCGGCTGTCAAAGCCTGAAGTTGAGGGGAATTTGCAATCGTCGCAGTCATATGCGGTCCTTGAGGTTCTTGGAACGCGACTCAAGTGCCTCATCTTGTTTCAATCATTTCTAGATTCTTTCAGTCTTCATCACTTTTCCATCCTGTCGGCTCCTTCATTCCCTGCAACACTCCAAAACAGACTCCAGTCAGTTGGAAATCCTTGCCTCAGGAAAGTCATTCAGAAAGTACATGTACGTCTTTTCCTTGCGTCCCATCTGAAGCACCAGTGATATACAATGGAGTCAGTACTCGTTAGTTTGGAAGATGGAAGGATCCTACAGTCTGCCAGACAGCGATGGGGGTGAGGACAGGGTCAGCCATAAATATATTGATCATACGCATCTTGGGTTGGATCAGCAAGGTGCACAAAGTAAGTCTTGAGGAGACTCACCTTTCTGCATTTTGGCACTGCTCTTTTCTGCGAGAAGGTGAGACGAAGAAGTGAGCGCGTGCAGGCAGAATTCAGATATCGAAGCAGAATGAAAACAAACAGTGCTGGGAAAAAGTTTAAAAATGTTGTGGCGTTCACAGTCTCCTCTGGTAAGTAAATTACGAAGCGCCAAAAACAATCTCCGTGACAGCAGAAATGGAGTGAGATTTGCATAGCGTGGAGCTTCAGTGCAGAAAGGTAACAGACACTTCGTCTCTGGCCACAGAAGCCACTGCAGCACAGCCAATGGTGCCTGTCTTGGGGCACATCTCACTTGCCCATTGACAACAATTTTTGTCGGGACAGGGCTTCCTTGCTGTCAAAACATATCACAAAGGATCTTCACAACGTGTTTTCGAAAAAGTCACCAAATTTGAAACAAAGTGCCACCCCCTCGCCAAATCTCCCATATTCTTCAAACACCCTTGCAAATCGTGCACTTCGTGAATAGGTTTCACGGCAGGTGTGCGAATTGATGTGAAACATTGAGATCAACGAACACGTATTCAGCAAACTGTGAAGAGCTGGGAGAGATTCTAGTGTGGTGAATTCACACACAGGACTCTTGTGTTTCTTCACTTGTCCGCGGATATTTGGTTGTTTTTCTGCTCTTCCTGTGCATCTAGGAATCGTCCAACAATCGTCTGAGGCTTCAGTGTCCCTCACAAGGTTCAGTTTCAACTTTATTTTGCGGTTTAGGCAACAAGTCTGGAGGACCCGTCCAGGCAATATGCTGAGGAACCATGCCAGGAGGAAACTTTATGCACTTGTTAAGTTGTTTGTTGATGATGACGACCCTAAATGTGGTCCCAATCATCCAGCTGTCAGCGCCAACGAGTCTTTGTAGTCACGGTTGGCGCCAGTCGGACCTCTGGATTGCTCTCATGTTCTGCGTATTGTTCTGGCTGTTGCAAAGAACAAAGCCAAATTTAGAGTTATTTCTGCAGAATTACTGTCTCCAAACGTAGCCACAAAACCAAAACAGATTCTCGCATCGGACGTCTGTGGACGCAATCGCGCGTTCTGTTGTTGGGAACCTCGGGTGGGTTGAGACGGGGCCAGCGCTTCCAGTTCACTTTTCCGTGCAGCTTTGCGGAATTTCTTTGTTTACCGCCAGCACAACAGTGCACCACCAGCAAAAAGTTGAGGTGACAACTGAGTAAGCATCAAACTCTTCTGTTTGCCTTTGAGAGAAGTACCGCGTGTAGAACCATGCGGAGTAGGTAGGTTGTGGCGAAAGATCGAAAAAGCTGAACGCGTGAGTGATCCGCATGTCCACTGTTGTTGTTGCTGTGTTGCAACCGGATGTATCCAAAAATATTCAGCTCATTGACAGAGACGCATCTGATTAATTAAGAGACAAAAGGCGCCAAAACAAAAGGACTGAGATTCCCCCTGCAGTGAAGCAAATGGGGTCTTTGTCCTGAAGTCAAGCGGTTTGACTTCAGGACAATGTCCACGAATTTGGCTCACAGACTGACATATTGCTTTGTTTGTCGTAAATTGAGACTGTAGGCGAAAGTAGAGCCACTTATTTGTTGTGTAGTGACTCAGAACTGATCAATGCTTCATGATTGTGAGTCTGCCTACTCCTCATGTCGTCAGAATTTTCCAGGCGGAAACAACTGCTTCAGTGAACTGCAAATGTAACACCACAATGTGGAGGAGCCCTTGCAGTGTGGGGATCTTGATTGTGTTGCGACGAAGGGAATTCCTTTCAACGGACGAGACCACGATGCTTAAATTTGAAGTTACCTCATCACAGAGGTGCGAGAGAAGGAACCGCTTCAGGTGCGGAAAGCTTTACACTTCGGAAGCCAGACACTTGTGAATACGAACGGTACTTGGGTTCTGCACAGTTCCCACCAACACGGGAGCGAACGAAGCTGTCCAGCCACAACAGAATCCGGTATTGGTAATCCGGAGTGGGTGAGGCATTCTGTGCCAGGAACACGTGTTGAATTACGCGTTGAATTTGTGCTGTTCTCGTCGTTTCTCAGCTGCAGTTGTGTTTCGCATGGATTTTGAGACATTTCTTCCTTTCTGTGAAGCCGAACGTGTGAAATAGCGCGTTTTTTGGGACAAACATTTCGTATAGGACGGAAAGGAAAGCACAGCCAAACAAACCAACGATCATTGGGAGCAACGAAGTCATGTTTGACAAGTTCTACCGAGATTTGTGCATGAAGCTGACTGCCCTGGTAAGTCTCTCTTCTCTGGCGAAAGGTGCTCGTGTCTCAGAAAACAGATTTTTGTTTGCAGTCGTTCTGGAAAGGATGAGCACTTCGGATGGCGGTTAGATAAATTGTGACGGATTGCCTTTTTGGTCTCAGGCGATTTCCACTCATGCTGTTCACTTTGGTGCGGTTCAAAACGTAAAATAACACATGAGTACACGGACTGCAAGAGACAAGGGCCAATGGTTTCTTGTGTATACTCGTACACTCTGACTGCGGAATATCAACCGCACGAAGCAAGTGAGAAGGTCTTTTTTGTCGAGACAACTGATGGAGTGCTTGTCGAATGATTGGGCCGAGTGCTGGTCAGGTCGAGTGGGAATCGGACACGAAAAGTCGCGTAACCCGTCTGATTTTGACGTAAACAGTGAAACGTTGTTTGTTTTTCTTCACAAAACATGGCAACAGTGTCTGATATGGACAGTTAACACCCCAGGGGCACGAGGAAGAAGCAGAAAACAAGTGGATAAATCTGTCTGAGACTTGTGGACGTGAGGAATATCTCTTGGCGCGTCGGACGTTTTGCACGGAACGAACCAATGCAGTGAGTGGTGGAAGAAAATTACGTACAACGCGCAGGGTGGATTGGTTGTGACCCTTCTGCTCCTGCGTGCAGGAAAGGAGGTGAAAGCCGAATCGTCCTCGATACTCCAGCGTGTCGGGCGTGTCTGGATGAAAAGTGGGGGCTGTTGTGCCAAACAGCTCTTGTCAGGCTTGTTTTGCATGGTAATCTGAACCAGAATTCCTCGACAAATATTGTTTATCACACTTGTTCCATGACCGTTTGTTGGTACTTGACCCCGACCGAAGCAGTCCACGAGTGCAGCTGGGATGCAGCGGAAACGAATCAGCGAGCGATGTCCTGTTCCTTCCGCCACCTGCCAGATTGTCTTCTGAATGAGCACACGATGACGCGACTACAATGGTACACTCCTTGGGCCACAACATCCTGAGGACTCCAGGATTGGTCAAACTTTTGTGCGTCTCACTTTTCCCCAAGCTCAATTTGGGCCCTACAGTTCACGCGTAATTGCTGCAAGGCCTCAGTGTGGTTCTTCGGCTCTGATACCAGTGGAAAAGCAAGGGGCATGGAGTGCTTTTCTGTTCTGTGGTGCACATTCTTGTCCGTGCGTTGTTTCTTTTCTCTGTGGATTGTTGATATTCTGGTGGATACAAGGCACTGCGATCGTAGTCTGGGTACTCACTTTTGATTTTGGCTCTTGAATTTCAAGCTATTTACCCGGAAAATGTGGCACATTCCCGCAAAAGCCCGCCTGCAAGTCAGTCAAAGTTTCCGCGAGGTTGAACGAAACGAGGAACCTGCGGAGAAACACGAAACCCTGTCAGCTAATTCACTGCTGAGCTTTACGCGCATATCCATTTGATGGAATTTTGCGAGCCAAAGGATCACGCGTTGTCTGCTCCTCTCCACCCACAGGATTGGGCCCGGAAATGGACCCAGCTGATGATTGCATTGGTGGTGAAGCGAGTAACTGGGCGTATCCCGCCTCACGAAGCTGAATAAGAAGCAAGTTTTGTCGAAGTAGAATCTACGCTCGCTCCATTATGGTTTTGATTTTCGAGAAAGTGGCTGGATTTTTGTGCGTGTCATGACTGAATTTTAGTTTGGCTGCGGGAAGATTGTGATGCGACCCGGGACGGTCCCACCTTGATCCAAGACGTAGGAACTGGGTGTTTTGCAGTGCTGCTGATGCTCAGACAAACAGTTTTGAAGGTTTCGATGCAGAAATTCCTGTTGTAGAGTGAATGTGCAACAAAAGTTCGCAAATGAATATGTGTCCTTTGTCGTGTGGCCTCAGGGTCTGACACTCGACGCCTTCCAGTACTGCGTATTTCTTCCTTATTCCATCACAACATGACACTTTCTGGGTCACGAAAACCTCGAGCTGAAAGGACTATGTGAGATGTTCCTCTGGATGCCAGCGTTCATGGCAGTGATCACGTGATCAGCAATGAAAAATTTTCAGTCGTGGTCACCTCTAACTTTTCGGTAGGGAGGACCACCACTGCGACTTTGTTGTTTGCGGTTCATGTGTGATGGTGGTTGGTGGTGGCGACGGCAGGGAGGGGTGGGGCGATTGCTACTGCTGCTTTCTGTTGACAGTTGACTTGCTGCAGAAGGAAGCTCCAAGGTGGACCAATTTCTGTTTTCACACTGGCAAGCGCGACAGTTGGTGAGCCAGTCTTTGCACTGACATTGGTGTCTACCCGAGGCTGAGGCACATGTGGAGGGGTGTAATGACCAAACGGGGGCGTGCTGCAGACCTGTACTCTTTGACAGACAATTACTCTTGGACAGACAAACCGTTTCGGATTTAATTGTGATTTTGCGACGAATGATTTCAACAAGGTGTCTTGTCTCCGTCTGACAAGAAAGGAAAATTGTCACGAATGGGGAGAAGTCTACGCTGAAAGTTACAAAGAAACCTACGCTGGTTTCCGCCAGTGAAAGGTTTGTGAGAATGTGCTTTTAATTAAGCCCGTTGGGACCATTGATGAAAAGACCAACGTGACTCGAAGACTCGTGTTCTGCTCTCTGAAACGTCGGGGAGATACTTCGGGCGGATTGTCGAGTCAGAGGAAGTCACTTCCGTTTCATTTTGCTTCAACACAATGTCAAATGTTGCCGTTGGCCAGTGTTCTTCAGAAGAACACTCGTACAATTACTGGATACATCCACACACATTCGCACACAGACAGACAGACAGACAGACAGACAGACAGACAGACACACACACACACACACACACACACACACACACACACACACGTGTACACACAGAGGAGTGTCAAAGAACAAGATGACAGATTCTCACAAAACGACGCATTTGGTCAAAGAAGGTCCTTCGCGCGCCTCCTCAAATCTCTGCAGAATTGTGCCACATTCAGACAGCGGAGTCCACGTGGTGAAAACACACGTGCTGCTTTGACAAAATGAATTGTCAGACATCACCCACTCATTCCCCACCCAGTGTTGTCTGTTTGAATCCTGTTGCTGGAGACAAAAAGAATAACGGACCACTCATTTGCGATTCTGGAGCTGCGAAAGTGAGGGAGGACGTTGTGATTATCAGTTTTATTCCCGGACATCGTCGCAAACACGATTGATGACTTCAGGTCGTCAGACTTGCCTTTCGTTGCTTCGTTTCTTGCTTTGGAAAGCGCAAGTCGTCTTTACCTGGGGCGTTTCATGAATCCTGTCGCCCAATCACCGTGGTTCTTTCTCCGGCACTTGTACGAAGTAAGTAAGAGTGATCACGAATGAGCAAAGTGAAACTCAAATCGGGAAATTTTCGAGCCACGTTCAGCAAAGAAAGCAGCAATTCTTGTGGGTGGAAGCCCAAAAATTTCAATGCTTGTTTGCAATCGTGTTTCATGCAATGAGTGGGGAGATGCAGTTTTGAGCATTGAAAATGTTTCGCACGTTTGAATTTTTGTCTCTCGTACTTTCGTGTGGAGGTGAGGGTGGGGAACAGCGGGTGGAGACGGGACAAGCACTTTTTGTCTGTCTTCAGCCTTCGGGTCTCCGGGACGAAGGACATCCAACCTCCGAAAGGGGACTCAAATTTGGACTGCTTTGAGGAATACTCGTGATTTGAAACCTGACCGTGCAACAACTAGTGAATGGGTGTATGAGCAAATTTGGAGGAGCAGTCCCCTCGTTTCTTTGTCCTGCTTGGTCTTGGATGCGTGACTTGTGTGTTTTGGCTCCAGAGTGAAAACTGCGCAACTGGGAAAAATGTTGCGTGAAATATTTGTGTTGGAAATGGTGAATCACTGGTCAATATGAATCGTGTTCGATGATGTGGTGTGTCGTGCCTGATTCCCATGTTTCTTCTGTGAGGACTGTCGAATCGCTGACTGTTTTTGTCTGTTGTGGTTGGAAGTAGATATACTGCTTGGTGCGCCGTGTGGGAAGCCGCACGATGCACAAGGACAACACATGACACAAGAAACACGCCGCACCGTGATTCGAAATCATCACATTTATGCAGTTCATCTTGGTTGCTTCGTTGATCTTGGCATTCAAGACTCACATCTTGTGGCGACATCACACTTCATGCTATGGTGGCTGCTCAACAAGGAACAAGACGAAAGTCACTATTTCTCAAAGGTTTCGAGATCTTTTGCTTTTGAAACCACAGAGCGTGATTTTCCTTTGAAAGCAAAATCTCCTCGTGTGATGTCGCACAGAAAGTGAGACATGAATGAGCGCCATGCATACGAGTGCCTCCATTGCACATCGTGACTGACATGTCAGGCATGAATGGGTAGGTTGTCCCATATTTAGACATTCACTATTTGATATTCCTTGCACATGTGTTGTCTCAAACACCAAAGTCGTGCAGGACTCATTCGGCCAAGTTCAGTGGCTGTCAATTTTTGTCAAGAGGGGTGCTTTGAAGAAGTCCAATTCGAGCATGAATCTCACGACACACACCTTTGAACAAGTGTTTCCTTTGGGCTGTTTACAAATGCACACAGACAAGATTCAGACAAGACAATAAGACACGTCTGTTTTCCTTTGGCAAGTATGTTACGCCACAGTGAGTGACTACCGTATGTATCATCGGGCTGTTTCCGGGTGTCAGCACATTTGTGCTTCCTCTCCAGGAAAGGATGGAAACACCAACATGTGTGCAATTCCCTGACAACGAACAGGTCAGATTATTGACAAAAATGATGGATTTTACTGACGGTCATCTTGGTCATCTTCAGTTTTTGTTTGTGAGTATTGGTTTCACAAAATTTGTGAAACATATTGGGAAGCAAGGAAGAAAATATTTTCTTGTGCGTGTCGACTTGTTTTTTTCTTTTTACAACAAGAGCAACAACACGCGTGTGTGGTGAGTGTGTGCGTGTCTGTTTGTGTGTGACTTCACAGATGTGGAGATGTCACCGACTCATTCGTGGACAGCTTTGTTCAAAGAAAATTGTCAGTTGTCAAGGCAGAGAAATGTTCACTATCGGATCGGTGGATTGGTTGGTGTGAAATGTGTGTGTGTGTGTGTGTGTGTGTGTGTGTTTGCGTGTGTGTGTTTGTGGTGTGTGTGTGTGTGTGTGTATCCCTGATTTTGATCGACGTTGGGTTAGAGATCCTGGAGTGCTTGGTTTCGCTTCCACTCGCTTGAAGTTTGGATTTGGTTGGTTAACAGCACCACGTCAGTCACAGAGCGGCTTGTGGCTTGTGCGGGATGTTGGTGATGTTGAGATAACAATGCGTTTTCTGCTTTTCTTGCAGCCGAGCATGCACCACCATGAGATGGCTTCAGGACACCACCACTGGTACGTGTGCAGCCACGCTCGCCCTACGTACTGCAACGTGTGCCGCGAGGCGCTGTCCGGCGTCACGTCGCATGGCCTCTCATGCGAAGGTAAGAAGACAAGATTCTGGTCGCACAGTCGGAGGATTGTATTGCTGGACAGCTGTACTTTTGGTGACCAATTTGAAGAAGCACCTTGGTCCCAATTCGAAGTTACACGTATTTGTGCAGTTGCCAGATCGCCTGTGTGTGTGATTTCCAGTTTGCGAGGCGGACGGGATGATTTTACCGTCTTTTGTGTGAGTCGTCGTTTGTTGCCGGGTTGGAGACTGAGCAAATTTCTGCTCTTTTTCTTCAGTGTGCAAATGCAAGGCTCACAAAAGGTGCGCCGTGAGGGCGAGCAGCAACTGCAAGTGGACGACGCTGGCAGCCATCGGTCGTGACATCATTGAAGAAGAGGATGGGGTAAAGTTTGAGTAAAATTTCACGCAGAACAGAAGAATTCGATTGCTTGCTAAAAATCTTTTGACGTGCTTGGGCGTGTTTCAAAAATATCATGTTTCAAGTTGACCACGGAGTGCTCAAAATGTACGGGTTTTTTTTTTGCAGGGAATTTCGATGCCCCACCAATGGATGGAGGGGAACTTGCCCGTCAGTGCCAAATGTACTGTCTGTGATAAAACCTGCGGGAGCGTGCTTCGTCTGCAGGACTGGAGGTGCCTCTGGTGCAAAGCTACGGTACGAGTCAGCAGAACATTCCAAGGACGGCGACGTTCAACACGACAAAAACCTCCTTGGCGAATTGTGACCTTGCTTTGCTGGTGTCACTTTTGAGAAAGCGTCAGTCGTGAAGGACTTTTGTGGAATTCGAAACCATTTTGAGACTGGATCAAAGATGTTCCGTCTTGCAACTGCAGGTGCACACCTCGTGCCTGGAACAGCTGCCAAAGAAGTGTGCGTTGGGAACTCACAGAGTGTCAGTTCTGCCACCCACAGCCATCAATAACGTTGACTCGGACGGATTCTGGGAAGCCAGCAAACCGCCGGGGACCAGTCCACTGCTCGTCTTTATCAACTCGAAAAGCGGGGATAATCAGGTACGGAAACCACCGGAGTCTGCGACGGGAACAGGCCTCGACAACGTGAGGCATCAGTTCCACTCCACTCCACTCTCTTGTTGCGTCAAGGAGAAAGTTGGGTGGCTTCGCGCTGACAGCTGTCAATGTCGGTCTTCTTCACCGTCAGTTTGTTGTCGTTAAGAAAGAGCTCGAATGATTCGCATTTCCTTTGCAGGGTGTGAAAATGTTGCGCAGATTCAAGCAGATTTTGAATCCAGCTCAGGTGTTTGATCTCATCAATGGTGGGCCTCACATGGGGTGAGTTGCGACTATTTTTATTGAATCCATAGCATTTCGGTGAGCCGCAGGCTTGGTGCAATCGCGATGGTGTTGCTGTGCGATGTCGCTTTAGGGTAGAGCACCAAGATAAAGTGCGATATGGGATGGTAGGCTGGACGTCCCAACCCCCCCTCCCCCCCTTTGCAGATGACCAACTTCCCTGTGGATGACTGGGTTGAGAAAGCCAATCTGGCAGGCAGACAGCCATGGCCTGTTTGCTGGAACAATGTGTCTTGTTGATCTTTGATCTCATGTTTCTTCTCACTTGTGTACGCACTTGGTCCAGAAAGGCGATGTCGAGGCAGTGCACGACTCGATTCCCGTGTTGTGAAGTTGTGCTTCTCTTTCTCACAGGCTGCGCCTGTTCCAGCGATTTGATCTGTTCCGCATCTTGGTGTGCGGCGGTGATGGCAGCATTGGATGGGTGCTATCTGAAATAGACAAAATGGGTCTTCACAAACAGGCAAGTTGTTTTCCGGGCACTAGATTCTATTTGCGTCGTGGGTCACAGTTGCAAAGTGTGACGGCAGTGAAGTCGTAGATCTAATGAATAATGACTCCGTGACAGCTCCGATGTGCTCAGTTTATCCGTGATGCTGTTTCCACAAGAAACTGACAACGGGATGGCGAGGTCGGCGGGAGGGGGCGGCGAACAAATGAATTGCGTCGTTGCGTGACACTGACTTATGGTTTGTTTTTTCTGCAGTGCCAAGTAGGAATTCTGCCTTTGGGGACGGGCAATGACCTGGCGCGGGTGCTCGGTTGGGGAGCGGCGTTCGACGACGACACGCAGCTCCCGCACGTCATTGACCGCATGGAACACGCTCAGATCAAGATGCTTGACAGGTGAGGAGCGAAGCAAATCCTGGATGCGTCCCAGGCTCCGTTGTTTGAACACAAGGTGTCTCCGTCAGCTTTGATCCTTCCCGGGGAGGGTGCAGTGTTCGGGTTTTTGATGAGTCGTTGACCGGTGCGTTGTTTTCGTGGGGACCTTCTGTCTCCAACCTAACAATGAATGTGACCTGGTCTTGTTGCAGATGGAGTATTAAAACGTACGAAGGTTCAATGCCTATGCTTCGCAAACTCTCACATCAGGTAAAAACAAACAAGATTCGACTCTTTCTTGTAATGAGCTGGTGAACGATGAAATAATTACCATTTGGTGGATAAACTCATGCAAAAACTCACGAAAGAAAATCATGCCAGTATTTTCTCTTCATCAGGAGGACCCAAACATTGCAACGTATGAAGAGTCAGTGGCGGATCATCTTTCCAAAATCTTACATTCCGACAGCCACAGCACCGTCATCAGCTCAGCCAAGTGAGTCAAAGCACATTGAAATTTGGGAAAACATTATTGAAGACCAAACTTTTTCCAAAAGTTCCGAACTGGGAATTCACCGCAAGTTAATCTTTGGATGACGGGACGTTGACCACTTTTTTATCCACAGGGTGCTGTGCGAAACAGTCAAGAACTTTGTGGCCAAAGTGGGCGAAGCGAACAAAGATGACAAAAGTGAAGATTCCATTTCCAACAAAGTAGGTTCATTGATTTCTTTCGCCAGTCGTTTTGTCAATTTTCAAACCGAATTCGTGCAGATGGAAAGGAAATTCACAGTGCGGAGCCTTTTTTCCTTGCACAAATAAAATTGTGTTGTCTTATTTTTGCAGTGTGCAATACTGAATGAAAAACTTGATGCCTTATTGAAAACCCTGAATGAAGAATCTCAAGCCAGCACCAGCAGTGCGCCTCCTAGCTCGTCACAAGTATGTTGGAGTGGTTTTCACACTTCGTGGGACTTTCTTGTCGGGAATCTCTGCGAGTGTGCTTGAACATGCCATCCACACAGCGAAGAGTGCACTTGCTGAATGAGATTTTTACTGTCTGAATAGAGAGTGTCACTGCCAGAAATTATTTTTGCAGGACCCGATCGGAGGGGAGGGTGAGGAGGACGAAGTGTTCGAGGAAGGAGATGACGAAGAGGACACGGTTCCCGAGCACATGACGCTGCCTCCCAACACCAGATCAGTGCGTGGATTTTCTTGTCTCAAAATCTGCAAACACATCACAGAATTGGGAGATTCTGAAGAAGAGCGCTGGGTTGCAGTGAAGTTTAGTCGGTGTTTTGATTTGTTTCAGGCAATACACAAACCACGCGACGCTCTGATGTGCAGAGCGAACAGCCTCAAGAAAGCCGTCCGCCAAATCATAGAACACACGGAAAGAGGTAAGGGCCTCGCCATCCTGCGGTCGAAATCGTGACTGCTCGCACAAAGTCGATGTTATCGCCTGTCTTCTCAGAGAGTTGTGTTGTCGTACGCAGGAAGTCGGAAGTCCCTGTCTCTGGACGAGGTCGTGCAGTAATGCTCGACATCAGACTGCTTTCCATGTCCGTGACTGGGATGTCCTGTTTGGGAAGCGCGCGCCAAACCCAGAAGCAGAAGTAATCCAACAATGACAATCGCTTGTGTTGTTGCAGCTGTTGACGAGCAGAACGATTTGAACCTGGAGGGTCAAGGTGCCCAGGCTGGGCGGCAGCAGCCGACCAGTTTGCCTATTCCTCAAATTTGCATTCCTGACGTTATTACTGAACCTATTCCAAGCACATCTACCTCAGGTTGGTTGCGCTTTCGTTTTCACAAGGATCTTTTGACAGAGATTCCAATTTCAGCACAGGTGTCAAAAGCATTGTTTTCTGAAGGATAACTCGGTTGCTCAAGGTAAACCACGATCATTATTTCGTCTGCATGCAACGAACTCACGGTCTGTTTGGTCTTCCTTGACATGCGTCAGTGCAGCTGCACCTCAAGGTGAAATGCTCCCACCCAGCTTCAGGAAATTGAACATTGCACGTTGAGAATTCATTGTCTCAAATCGCTGTTTCCAGTGGAGAAGCGTGAGGGCGCGACGGCGGCGGCGCGGTCGGCGGAGATCATGATCACGTCGTGCGACGGCGACGATGAAGAGGACGACGACGCGCCGCTGTCTCCCGGCGCGCTGGGCGACGACCCCGGCATGAAGGTGCTGCTCGAGGTGAAGAGCCCCGACATCACTCCAGGTGGGTCTGCTGCACTCTCTCGGCTGCTTTGTGTCTTGATCGCGGAATCTGGAACAAGTCCGGCACGGGTTGTCCTGCCAAGTGTGGCTTGTGATTTGTTCTCAGAGTCAGGGTTCCAGGCCGGAAATTACTTGCAAGTTCACAAGGATGTCACGGGAATGATGTAAAATGTGGCAGCGTTGGATTGTCATGTTCAAACAGTATTTCCAAGCACTTCGTTGTGATTTTGTTTCTTGCTCGTGCACTTTATTCGCTTTTGTTGCGTAGAGTTTGAAATCGTTGAAATATCCATGGTTGGAGTCTGTTCCTTGTTATCACTCAGGCACATGGTGCAAACAAAGTACCGCAGCAAACATGAAATGCATTTTGCTGGTCTCTACTTCGTCAAGTTACATTGAGCTGCTGTGTTTCTGCACGTGACTTCCGTATGAACACTTGGACACTGGTGTCTGGGCACTGCGGGGGTGCAGTGTCCCGTCGCTTCATTGGGCTTGGTTTGAAGACGGTTTCTCTCTCTCCCTCGGCGCTGCGCAGGTGTGTCCCGGGAAAACCTGCTCGCCGTGCCGGGCTTCGGCGTCTCGGACGGAGAGAGCAGCGGAGCCACGACGCCCGGCTCACTCTCGCCCACTCCCGACCGCTCCCCCAACTTGTCTCGCTCTGGTATCGTGCTTCTACTTAGTCTACTCGTCAAACCTTCACACACTGAGATTGCTGAACGAAAAAAGCAACGTTTGAGTCGGGATTGACGTCAATTATCCTGCGTGGGCGGTGTGTTTTCTCTGAGCCATACTGGAGAATGTCCCGCAACGTGGTTAGAAACTGTTCGGAATTTGATAAAATATGAAGTTCCTTTCTCAGTGTGAAAAGGCTTTTCGTTCAACCTCTCATCGCACACATGCGCGACCAAAGAAATTCAATAAAGCACAGCCAAGATTCTTGGTTGAAGTCGCGTGCATGTGCTTTGACTCTGTGGACAGAGTATGCGTTTGTGGTGCATGAAATCCAGTTGTCCTCTTGGTGCGCCTTCGGAAGTGAATGTCGCAGCTTTGGTGCGCCTTCGGAAGTGAATGTCGCAGCTTTGTGGAAACTGCGAACACGGCCAAACTATGCACTTCGTTGGTCATTTCACCGTGTGATTGTCCCGCGGTCGCAGTTACGACATTCTTTCAAGAACAAGAAATAAAGGGACGATGTAAACTTGTTGATTGACACAGTGTTATGGTTTGACATGGTCCTGAATTCATATGACTTGAAAAGGCAAACAGAGTATCGTCAACTGTTGAAAAGTGTCTCCCCACAAAGTCCACCATGAAGAGATGTCGGTGCCCTTACTTTGAGGTGTGCGCCGTCGTGGGCAGAGTGGGGGAAATGTCAGATCATAACGCCACGTCGTATAGAATCGCTTTGCACTTGTGGCGATGTTTTCCAAATCTGGCACCGCATTTTGTAACAAGTGTCATTGACAGATCCATTTGAAGTTCCTTTTTTCGGCAAAGAACAAAAAACCAAAGAAACTCCACATCAAAAGCCACTTATTTTTCTTTTCACGTGGATCTGACAATGCTTTTTGTTTCTGGCACACTCCACGCGTTCCACTCGACGCCTTCTCTCGGGAAAATTGAGCACCTGTGGCGCTGTTTGTAGTGATAGGGTCGCGGTCGCCGCACATGAGTCGGTCGCGACAGATCAGCAAGGGGGCGCTGTCCATGAGCAAGTCGACGAGCGTGTCGTCAGGACTGGACGCGGTGCGGGACCGCAGCCCCAAGAAGGAGTCCATCCCCGGCTTCTCCATGCTCGGCGTGCCCATGTTCCCGATGCTACCCAGTACGTACGTCGTACGCAGCTCTGTTCAGGATTGCGCACGAATTTTCGTCTTCATTGTGATGTTTTTTCATTCAAAGTATTTGAATGAGGCGTGTCATCACTTTTTGGTTTGGTTCGCAAAAGTGGTTCTTGTTTTTCTTTTTTTTTTTCAAAGTTTTGAAACTATACATAATGTTTGCATGGCGAAACACATGCAGCTGATGCACTTGATGTTTTTCTCAGCCCGATTTAATAATTTCAGTCCTGCATTTTCACCAACATTTGTGTGTTTTATTTCTCTTCGGTTTTGGTTCTGTTTGACGGTTTGTTGTTCACTTGCCCGACTTGCAGATTCTATCCGCAAGGTTTTAGCCCAGGAAGCTCGCACTGTCTCATCCTTCGCCAAGAAGTCAAAACACATTAAAAACATGCAGAAGAAAGGTAATCTGTTGAATGTGTTTTGCACGATCACGTTTGCGTTGCCTTGCACTGTGCATGCTGTTAACAAAACTCGTAATATTGCTTGGTTTCATCTTTTGTCCACACTGACCTTTTGGAGACGCAGGTTTCTCTTTCAAAAAGTACCGTTCTGTTTGCTTGATGCTTGTTGTTGCTCCACGAAAAACAATACAGCAAGAAAGTTCGCTTCTTTGGACCCCCTGCTCTGCTTTAGTGATCGGTGCGTCTTGTCCAATCACTCTTCTTATCAGTCCATTTTAGTGTTGAGGTGAGGAGGGGGTTCATTTCACTCAGATACATAAGTCGCGTCTTCAACACTGACCCTTCTTCAGCAGTTTTTAAGCGTGTGGTCGCCCGGAGGGCCGTGTACCACACGCTTAATGTAATCACCATCAGTCTGCATGTCCGTCCGTATGTGTAAAGCGGGTCTTGGGGGGGTTGGGGGGTTGGACCCGCTTTTGAAAAAAATGATCAGTGATGTTCACTGACCATTTTTTTCAAAAGCGGGTCCAACCCCCCCCCCCCCGACCCATGTTGGAAATTTTTTTTTTGGGGGGGGGGGGGGGGAAGTGCCAAAAAATAAAATTTTTGTTAAATTACC
>JAAUXT010004918.1_pt1 | contig 17712 bp, 19 predicted proteins | sample 7278171 | NCBI WGS metagenome assembly JAAUXT01 (sample SAMN14350112, study PRJNA611818) | marine sediment metagenome | isolation source: surface marine sediment (1.8m) | place: French Polynesia: Moorea | collected 2018-08
GGACATTTCTTGTGAAACAGCCACGGAGATACCTCACGTGGCAAAGTTGTTTCGCACCGGACGTGGAATCGCACCGGGCGGGCTCCCGCGGGATGCATAGAAACCTCTCTAATAGGTGAGTGGTTCTCAAGTCGCTCCACAGCAGACAAGATCTGCAAGTATGGTGTGAGTTCAGACCAGGCATGCAAACGTCCAGTTTGGCGGCTGATTTTCTTCACCAGAAGCATCAAAATCAGACACAATTGACACTGTATCAGTAAAAATCCTGTCCCTGTGCGTGACACTCACACATACCAATGCTGTTAGAAATTTTTGAAATCCTCCGTTCTAGAATCCCTTATTATCGCCCAAAATGTCAGAGACATCACTTTCTTTGGTTTACGCAGCAAACATGCCTGGATTTGGGCTTGACTAATATTTGTTTACGATTCTTTAAACTACAAGATAAAACTCAGTCAATGCTGGCATGATCTTTCAGGGAAGTACAATTGCCAACACTCACTTCCGACATTCAATTCGAGTTCTCCTTAACCTGGTTCCCTGTTGCCCGGATGAAATGTTATTTTTAGCGGCAAGAAGAAAGTGAAAACTATTTTTTTTCGTTCAATTTTCGATGATTTGTGGACAAAAACCCTCAATTTTTGTGTGTGTGACTGACCAGTGAGGAACATAGATTGTGGACAAACATGTCGGAGTCATATTCGTTTGGCTACTGGGGCAAAACGAGCGAAGAAATTTTGAGATCTCAGTTCCCGTTGCACAGAGCTTGTCGTGATGGGGACATTGAAGAATTTTCCCGCTTGCTTACTGAGGCTCAAAATGGAATCTACGAGGAGGACAGCTTTTACGGATGGACTCCAGCGCACTGGGCTGCGTACTTTGGCAAGGTACACTTTCACTTCACCTTGCATGCGCTGTGTATTGTAGAGTACCGTGTATTGTACCTGTTGTAGAGTCTGGGTCAAGATTGAAATTCAAACGATCTCGTTCCAAACTTTTTTGGGGGTGGGAAGGGGGCTCCTCTTGAATATGCTGGAGGAAAGAAGTTTGTCCCAACCAAACTGCTTGTCTGTGTCGTTGGAATCTTCGTGTTTTGTTCGGTGCTCCCCACACAGCGTATGTCGTGCGCCCCTTCATTGTCGTGGACTTTGTTTTGCCTGTGGAAGTGGATGTATTATTATTGTTTCTGGTTGATTTCCAAGCAATGTTCTAGATGCATTGATTTCGTCTTCTAGTTGAACTGTCTCATGCGCCTTCTGGAAGCTGGTGTGAACACTGATGCCTCGACACTACGCTTGAATCAAACCGCTCTTCACATATCTGCCTTTGCTGGAAACAGCCACTGCCTCAAATGGCTGCTGCATTGTGGGGCTTCTGTCGATCGACAGGTAAAATGTTTGCTCACAAGATACTGAGGTCTGCCTTTGAAAATTTCAGTTGGCTTGCCTCAGAAAACTCATGACAGTGACGAGAGTAGGAGTCAATTGTAACATAAGGACCTCGAGATTCAAACACACCCCTGCCCACCTTGCGGCTTTTCAAGGCCACCCTCAGTGTCTGCTCTGGTTACTTCAATATGGTGCTGAACTCAATGCTCAGGTGAGGTTTACTCTGGGGCCACAGTGAACAGTACAAGGCTGTGGATCTGCAGTCGCATGTTGTGGACAACAGAAGTTGCCAGGCGAACATGTGCAAATGAAGGTGTGACAATTTAGCGAGAGAATATTGAGCACAAACACCCAAACGATAAAAATCCTGAAAGCGTTCATTGTATGTTTCAGGATTACCTCGGCGAGACATGTGTTCACAAAGCTGCTCGAACTGGAAGCATGGAATGCGTCAGCCTGTTGACTTCTCACGGAGCCAGACTGTTGTAAGCTGATTTTACCTAGCAAAGCAAAACTAGTGGGGTGGAGCCAAAGTAGGACAAAACAACCCAGTCCATCCGGATTGTGCGGGCAATATTTCCTTCCGCCGACATCAACCTTCCACACACACCCACCATGACCCTTTCTCTGCAAAAATGACTTTTGTTTCCGGGACCCCCGAGACCTGGGCAAGCGACCTTGATGTCATCTTGGTGCGCTGATAGTAATTCAGTTGTGTTCAGGTGCCATGTGGCCTTCACACGTAAGTGTGCCTGTTTTCTTTACTGCAGCATTCGAAACAACAACGGCCGCCTTCCAGCAGAAGTGGCACTTATGTGTGGATACAACGAATGTGCCAAATACCTCGACGCCGCAACAAAACGACAAGAATCTCAGCTGGGTGGAGCGAAAGGGGTGTACCAAGCTGAACCTGACAAACGCGCCATGACGACACCCTCGCCCCACGACATCACCACGTCTCCCCGCGTTGAGCCCTGTGTGATTCTCCAGGGGCTGAACCAGGGCAGACTCCCTCCTCCAGGTCCAGGAGGCGACTACACTGCCGACACTGCCGACTGTGAAATGGAAACGGAATCTCAGGATACTGGTGCTGCCCACGTTGATCCGTCCGTCCACTGTGTATCCGACATGACGCTGTCGTCAAAGGAAGTCGTCGTTGCTGGTCGCAAGCGAACGAGAGAAGACACCGACGACGTGGAACACAAGAGAATCAGAACCAACGGTGAGTATTATTTCTTTGGTACAGTGTCGAGCGGAGATTGTTCGACTCGGAGTCCACGATCTTTGCTTCTATGGATTCGACCAGACACCCGTAACTTGAGGTGCATTTTTGCCACAGAAGGTTGACCGCCAAAAATCTTCAGTACTTTGTCCGCTGACGGGCTGTTGGGTAGTTTCTGATTGTGTGTATCGTCACTCTCAACTTCGAGGCGACGTGTGTTTGAGCACACACTGCATTCCTCTTTGCAGCTGTAACGCCTTAACGCGTAGCTTGGTGTGCAATCTACGAGGATCTATCCAAATGTCCCTGGAAACATGTTGATCGGTCTGCGACGGTGATCGCGGCCTGGACCCTTGTGAGATCGGTGTCAAGTAGGTCAAATCATCGTGCAAACCGTGCCACACCGGCCAACATGATTCCAGGGACATTTGGATGGATCCTCGTATCACGACAAGCCACAATCCCTCCCCTAGCATCCAGGCAGAATTTTGGTCTCTTGTATCCCTGGCTCCGTTGGGGGTGATGAAAGGTTTTTTTTTCCTGTCTGAGCATGCGTCATGCCTGCGACGTTCTTGGAGACGTGCATTTTCAAGAAGTGGTGTTTCTGTTCCCTTTACCGTCCGCTTGTCTGAAGGTTCTTCAATGTTCTGATAGATCTTCTTGCGGCTTGCGGCCCTGTGTGAGTATTGTCGAGGTGAACGTGTATTTTGTGGTTGCTGAAGGACGGCTGTTCCGGTTTTCCGTCCATGTGGAGTATGTGTTGATTCCATCAACTTGTCTTCCAAACGTACATTGCCACACGATGACAACAAAGTACACGTTCTCTGCTGGTTGTCCTTGCCCAGGTCATTCATTTTGTACACATTTGATCAAGAATTTTACTGTCCAGACCGAAGCGGCACTTGAAAAGTGAATTTGGAATTCCAGGAGCAGCCTTCTAAACGCATTGCTGGTGTTTTGTTGCAGATGAGAAATCGATTGAACCTGGCACGTCAGGTCAAGCCGAGAGCTCATCCTGCCGCCCCAGTGATCCCGCACAAGCACAGAGCGCAAGCGCCGTTGAAAGTCCTCTTGCGCGGGAAGCTTACCAGCAGGTCCTTGACATACCCACCGAGCCCATGGCCAGGCCAGCAGGGGGAGTCACCCTGAGGCCGTGTAGCAATAGCCGTCGTTGGCTCATTTTCATCTGAGGTACTCTTTTTGTGTTGCATGGAAGATGTGTCAGACCTAAGCTTCTTTGTTTTGGCTTTCTTGGATGTGCACGTCTGGTGTGACAGATGTTTCAGCCTGTTGCACCGGAAATAGTTTTGTCTGTACCGACACACACATCGCAACCCTTTTCCTTCGTTTTCCTACCAGCATTGGAGAGCCCCGCAACACATCCACGACCGTCAATTTATTGAGTTGAATTAAGTTTCTTTGTTTCAGTCTCCTGGTTCACGCTTTGTTTCGTCCTTTTGAATTTTATGTGCACGAATCTGCATGAGTGAGCAACGACGTTGGTAGTAAAAATAGTCCATGTTGTAATGGGGTGGCGCTTTCTGCGTTGAAAGCAGAATCCGAAGGCTTGCATTTGCTTGTGCGCAGAAAAAAAAAGTCGCTTGGTGTCTGACTAGTCACGTTGAAATAAGTTCGGAAAGAGATTATGATTGCGCAGGAAAAGAATAAATTCGAAATCGTTGTTGTTTTCAGACGCGAGTCCAACAGCAGCTTCGTTTCAGGACAGAAGCTGCGCACCTGAGTCTGAGTCGATGCTGCCTTCACAGGGAATGATTAATTCTCAAAGTTTAGGATGCGAAGATGGATTTTGGCACAATTACTGGTAGAACTGACTCACAAACCACACAAAGGAGATATTTTGGGTGCAAGAGCAGGTGTTTCGTTCATCTGGCAACTGAGTACATCGACTTGCACTCATTGTGCGTAGTACTCAAAGGAGGCCCAGTGTGGGAGCCAATACTCATGCACCAATATCAACTTTACTTGTAGACTATCGAGAAAGTTGCAGCTTGGGAGGATCCGTCACAATTCAACAACCAGCTGGAAATCCTGTCCCTTTCAGCAAAAATGGATTGCTTGTGACAGAACCTGACAGACCGGTGGAAATGGAACTGGAAAACTTTCCAGTCAAGCAAACTGGACTGCAAAAGCCAACTGTGCTTGATTGTGATGACAATGACTATCTTGTTGGCTACGATTACTGTGGAATTCCGCAGTATTCGGACGCATCCATGAGCACGTTTTCTAACAACGGAAACAAGAATGCAAATGGCTTTCGGTGTTCCATTGGTGCTTTGAACGGCCACCTGATATAAACCTGCCTTCATCAGTACACACCTGAGATTGTGCTCTTTCTCTCTCTTTTCTAATAGACGCCAGATCGTGTGCGGCGTTTCAGCCTTCGCGAAATGACAAACCCTTGCTTTATCAGGATCACTTTGAAGACTCGGAGCGCTATTCTGCACGGTGCAAACTGCTGGGCTGGCCTGCTTTTGAGTGCCACTTGTAACACAGTGCACGCAGGCTCATTGTGGAGACTAACTCTGATGTGAGCTTTAGGTACCCGTCTGTGGTGCGATTTTCACTGCGAAACGAGCGGATTTTGTTCAAGCACGTTCAAGTCTTGTGTTGTGCATTCTAACTTCGTTCCATTGTTTGCTTCGTTATCTTCTGCAGAGCCAGTTAGAGAGACTTTGGATGGTGGCTGGTGTAAAAGTAGAGTCGAGATGAATGGCATACCCATCAATGGTATGTTTGATCAGCAACATTTTGGAAATGGTGCAGGGCGACCTGGTCAAGTGACAGGCATGCAAATGGACTTGGCCGACCTGACCAGTGGTCCTCAAGTGGACAATCTGACCAACAGCGCGATGGAACACGCCTCCAGTGTTGCCATGCAGAGAGGGTATGACAGTATGTTGCAAGAGTCTCTTGCACTCTCTCACAACACTCTTTGAAAAATCATTTCGTAGAAACGGCTGCCTTGCTTTTCAAACTCCGTTGTGCAAACTTTTTCGTTCACCTTGCCATGATGAGAGAAAGGAAGATGTTGGGCGCAAAACAAACGTTTGCAGTTTGGCTGTTGTGTTTGTTTTCTTTCACGCGGACAGGTGCGTCTGTTGTCACTTTGGGGACAGGCCCCTACTCTCCACACATGGGGTTCAAAACAGTTCCAGAGGGCTGTGTCTCAAGTGTACAGAGATATCTAAAGCGCCCCGAGGCGCGTTTCAAGACTGACAAGTGTTCTTGTTCATTGTGATGTGTAATTTATTATTTATCGAACTTTTGATTTTCTTCGTATGAGACCAACTGTAAGTGGCCTCCGCATAACTTGTTGGAAGGCATGATCTCTCACAAGTCGGGTTGGTGTTGACTTGTTCAGCCGCCCTGGTGTTCAGTTCATTACAAAGTGTACATCAGTTTTGTTCGCTTGTTTGCAAAACAGGGTATGTGTTCCAAAGTTCGCAGGTCTTGTCAAAAGCGATTGAAACTCGAGTGACTTCAGTGACAGCCCGCCTCAATTTTGTACATCTCACCGATTGCTTCAACAGTTTGAATTGTTTTTGCAACTGTAGAACGTTTATGTGGCGATAAATCTTGGGTGCACTTCAAACAAAGCCAAGCGTGTTTGTTCACATCCAATCAATGAATAAAGTTTTCATCCAAAGAGTTGAAAGTTTTGTCTTCTGCTTTGACGCAGTTCATTGTGCCGTGTCGTAGGTTGGTGAAAGTTCAACCCATCCGCAAATTTATCCGTCCCAAAGTATTGCATGTATTGATTGTGCGAAGTTCCTTTCGGGCGAAGCACCATGTGGTAGTGCAGTATATGGCAAGGTGGATGAAATATCCCCTGCCTCCTCCCCCGTCTGGACCCCCCCCCTTAGATTTGTGTTTGCAAGTAGAACAAGGACACAAAGAAATTAGCCCCCAGTGGTCAGCGGTGGATCCAGAAATGGGAACAGGTCGGGAGAAAATTAGAAATACACGAAGGCCACAAAAATTCCATTCCCGGCCCATTGCAGCAACGGAGTTCAAACAAGAAGCAGTGCTCAAGGCAACTGCAGTGCGAAGTTCCTTGCCGGTCATGTCGTCGGTTCTTCCTTGTCCTTATCTTCCACAAGTCATGCCGCCTCATCTTGCTGATTGTTTCCCGCCTTTTCTTTGCGCGATAAAACCACTTTCAGTGCCCCAGGTTCACAGCCGGAGTCTCGGGCAAATCGGACAAAGTGACGTCATCACCGCCATTGGAAGAACCCGGATTGAGGACGAGAAGAAAACACTAGAAAAACAATTTCTTCAAACTTGCGAAATTTGGCGATCAGATAAAACTTTTTACTGACAAAACTTTAGGATAACATGTCAACTCCAGCAAGGCGTCGTTTAATGAGAGACTTCAAAAGGTAAACGAAACTTCTATGTCAAAATTCGATTTGTGAAGTCTTCCTGTCAGAAAAATGGCTGACAAAGCTCTGAAATATTCACATCTGACCAACGCAGTATGGCTCAGAATGAGTTGTTGACCTGTCCCTGATCCGTGTATTTAAGATTACAACAAGATCCACCTGCTGGAGTGAGCGGTGCCCCGACAGACAACAACATCATGCTGTGGAACGCCGTCATATTCGGGTGAGGACACCGTTTCAGTCAAAGATCACCAAACACGCGTAGAATCCAGATTCCAACAAAAACATTGTTGTGGACCAGACTGAGAGATGCGAAAGAAGATTCTCAATTCTATCAGTCTCCAGTTTTCTTGGAGGCAGAGGGAAGTTTTGCGGAGCTGGTCATTTCGTATCTCTTCGTGGGGGGCCCCGTGTTCAGAGGTATACAGTCTGTCTTACCGTTCGTTTTTCAGTCCTCACGACACACCGTTCGAAGACGGAACTTTCAAACTCACCATAGAATTCACAGAAGAATATCCCAACAAACCCCCAACTGTCCGGTTCGTGTCAAAGATGTTTCATCCAAACGGTAAGTCCAACATTGGTCTAGAATCTCGTTGAACATTTTGTGACTGCTGACTCGAAAAAGACGAGAAGAATTTCGCAAGAGGCTGGATGACGAAACATCCACTGGTCAAATGAGATGTACCGGGCGACTGTCGGTTGAAAAATTGTGAAAAGGAATGCCACTGTCGCTCGTGTTTGGAGAAGTGTGCAGTTTGTCGTTGGACGATCTCCACTTTTGTAGATCTCCACTTTTGTGGCTCGTTTCTGTCCTCATTCTTTCCCGAGAATCTGTGTGACAGTGATGATCTTGTTGGCTACCAGTGAATGTATTTTTCACTGGCCCACTGTTTTCGGCAAAAAATTAAATGACAAACTTGTTTGGCACGAACACCAGAACAAAAAGTCTGATTCGAAGAAAGACACCAGTTCAGAAACTCGTAAACTTTGGAAGATGATAATCTTGTTTGTCAAAACTATCTTCTCACATGGCTTAAAGAATTTTTTGACGTTTCGAACAGAATAAGATCACGGCGTTGTGTCAGTGTGTTGGAAATGGGAATGATGTTGTACGTAGTTGTTCTTGGAGAAGGGCACGGTGATGACGCTCATCTTTCTCCCTTGCAGTGTACGCAGACGGCAGTATATGCCTGGACATCCTGCAAAACAGGTGGAGTCCAACGTACGACGTGTCAGCCATTTTAACTTCAATACAGGTGAGTTTGCTCTGAAAAGTGGGGTCGAGTTGCCAGTTGAACTTCGGACAATCTGGGTGGCTATTCACCGAACGGCAGTGCAAGACAAGTCGGCTTTCGCAGAATTGCTGCTTTCTGTGACAATAATTTATATCAGTCCTTCAACAAAAGAACAAATGCCCTCCTTGCCCGGTCAGCGAACCAATAGGTTGCCAACGTTGCAATTGTTGCTTTCCCACGTGAATCCAAAACCTCTTTGCACGCGAAGGCACAGAGAATGCTCTTTTGACTTCTCTGTTTGGATGAGGTTTGTGTTCCGAGAAATCTGAACACCAGAGCGCGGGTTTTGCTTGGCTGTTTGGGAAAAAGCAGCTGTTACGGACTCTGGATTGCAACTCGGTGTAAAAGTCAAATGGTCCGGTAGGGCGGGGACACGCACGCTGACACCAGGGCTTTGAATTTTTTGCAGGCCGCGGTCGCCAAACCACCTGTACTCGTAAAACTTATCACTGGGCGTGTGCTTGTGTTGAAACCCTTCCGTATCCATCTTCTCCATACTAAAACTTTGAACAGTTGTGTTAAACTCGCGAGCAGCCTCCCCCTTCCTCGTTCCAACACACCGAAACGAGATGGAGGCAAAAATTTAGTGCCGAGGAACCCACCCACATACAGCAAGAACCCCTGTTCAACCCAGAAGTCGTTTGTACCTTCTCGCTCGGGAAATTGATTCACATCAACGTCTACTTTTCAGACCTGCTGTTTGCAGCAAGTGTGATCACGTGCTTCTGGGGTTTTGTTGTCCCTTTCTGTGAAAATCTGGTGTTGGGTGTCAAATTAATTTACACACTCATTCTTTCTTTGTTTCAGTCACTACTACACGACCCAAATCCCAATAGTCCTGCAAATAATGAAGCGGCACAGTTATACAGGGAAAATAGACGAGAATATGAGAAAAAGGTGGCAACAGTTGTGCAAGAAAGTTGGAATGACGAGGACGATGATGACAACGCATAGCATTAGCAGAGCATTTTAGGAAATGGACTAGTCTTAAAATGCCAACTTTAAATTAATTGCAAGTGTCGAGCTGGATTTGGCAGGGGATAGACGCATATACAGCCGGATGGATATTCAAAAACAGATGACAAACGGGCAACAGTTTACCGAAGCACGGATGTAGACTCGCCAGAACAAGGAGGCCAGGACATGGAGACCATCCCATCTGTTCAACGCTCAGTGACTAACTTGATTTGTGTGACAATAAGACTTTACGACGTCTTGTTTTTATTTCTTTTCAGTCCTTGTTAGATGAACCCAACCCCAACAGTCCAGCTAATAATTGTGCTGCTCAGCTCTACCAAGAGAACAGACGAGAATATGAAAAGAAAGTTAAAGTCATTGTTGAAGAAAGCTGGACTTGCTAGTACAAGTGTAATGACCAAAACCAGGTCAGTCAAATTAACTTCATGAACTGGCAAAAACCCAACATGCATTTGGTCCACCGGTATTTTCGTCTTTGTGAAGACAACAAGAGAAAGGTGTGTTCCGTTCACTGAAACTCGTTTGGGTGACAACAGTGTATCTTCGAATTGCAACAGCTGAGATGCTCTTGTGCGGCTTCAATGGCATCGCTTTTCTGACGAGTCTAACGCTGATTCGTCGTGGATTGCCCGAAAACACTCTGTTTTTGGCCGAACTTCGGCGAAGGTTTCTGCTAATTGACACACAAAGGAAATGAGTGTTCGTAGTCAGTAGCTTTTACAACCTTTCCAGAGAACGGTTGTGCACACAGTGGACATTTTTGCTTTGGTTGCGACTGTTTGTTTGAACACCGGACCCTGTGATCTGAACAAGGTGGTTTGTCTTTTGAGTTTCTATTCGTAAGACTTGTGTTTTGGCCACACCGTGCCCCAACTCAGAATGTGTTCTCTGTGGACGTGTGCGAAAGATGAACATTTTGAGTGATGACCACTGGAAAGATTGAGTGCACTGTGTTCCTGATCATTTGCTTTCTGGAGCAAGAATCATTGATTGAAATTTACCTGTTACTGAACTGTCTGAATGGATGGATGTCAAAGATCACCGCACATGGCGCATGTTTGAACCATCACATTTACTTCGGAATGAAGAGAAAAACCATAGTGATTTCGCAGTCACTATTGTGTGCGCTTTCCTGTCACAAAAGCAAAAGCGTTATGTGTAAGAAATACCGGCAACTCTGTGAAGCGCAAAAAACAATACTTGTGATAATTGCAGATCGGTAGCTTTTTGTTAAAACTTCTTGTTACCAGTGATGTACCACGATGTCGAACTGAAGTGTCTCAGTGCGACATGTTTATGCGTAGTGATGTGTATATTGTACAAAAGTAATAAAATATTTCACATCACACACGTTAGTTGTACGCGTTCGTTTTCAGACGCGATACTGTTTTACCCCAAAACTTACAGAAATTGCGAGGGAAACGACCGTGCTGCCTGTCATTGATTTTTTTGCGCGCGGTCCGGCTCTGCCGATCGGACGCATTTGCTTCATCGTGAACAATGTATCACACCGCAGTCAAAATGAGCAGTTGCTCAGGTCTGTGACCGTCTTTGTCCCGTCAGACCAAAACGAAAGAACTGACAAGATGTGTGCCATTTATTGACATTTTTAATTTACAACGAATTGCAATTCAACATCAAACTGCTTCAGGTCTTTGCGGCATGCACAGGTTGTAGTACGAATTCTGATCCCAAAAGTCTGGTCCTTTCCATCCGCACCAACCCTACAAAATATGCAAAAACAACTGTTCTCAGACGAGCGCGCAAGTATCCGCAAACCCGCAGGCTTCGTGAGCCAGGCAGAAGTTTTTGACTTCGGCAGAACTCACTTTGTCCTGAATAACTTTCAGATCTTCGGCGCCGGTGTAGTGAGGGTCGAGAATGAGGAACTTCAGGTCGCCCGAACTCTCATTGAAATCGACACCGATGATGGTGTGGGCCAGCACTCCTCCTCCTACGAATGAATAGAAGTTGAATTGACCAACGTTGCCAATCCTGCAAGTTCGAATGCCATTGGTATTCACAACAGAAGAACGCACCAATCATGATCGGAGTTCCCTGGGTGTGGAAATGTGTTGCTAATTCACGGCCTTTGCTGCCAAGTTCTGCTCCAGTGCTGACGAACATGATCTTTGAAGCCACCTGTGAATAAGAAAGAAAACCGTACAGCCATCTTATTTTCTGTTTCATCTTCAGATCGCTCGATCGATTTTTGATCTTGAGACAGGCTGAATGGGATACTGAGACACATCTGGACCTGGTGTGGATACATTCTGGACACTTCAGGATTTGCGATCAAGTGTACTGACGAACCCCGGACGCCTGGGTCAAAATCTTCATCTTGCACAATTTCCGAGACATTGCTGATAAACTTCATTTATGGTTTGAACGAAGCTGAAAAAAACTAACGCCCAAGAGATGGTCGAGGACGTAGCTGACTTCAGTCGAGCCGATCCATTTCCGCGACCCCACAAACGATGCCTCCTTGTCACCCAAATCCACCAAAATCTGAAAACCAACAACACACTCTCCACAGTGGTGGGTCAGAAATGCACATCTGCAACCACATCGGCGATATGACAAGCTTCCTTTGGTCAGAAACTTCGTGAAGCGAAATTCTTCGAATTAGCGACAACCTTTGGTGCGCCATCATTCGAGCAAGCCTCACCAAACTTGGGGGCAAATTTTACATCAGATCAAATGGCAACGTGAAAAGGCACAAACCTGTTGAACCTGCTTGTGAGTTGGAATGGCAACGTCGGTGTATCCTTGGTACCGGAACCAAGACACCAGTGTCTGTAGAGACCTGTACGCACAGCCCCATTTGTTGTCGTCAAACCTGTCTTGCATGTAGTGATGATAGGAGTATGTGCCTTCCACAACAGCGACTGTGCCCCCTTTCACTGCAGTAAAAGACAATTTCAGGTTGTTCATTGCCAAAGACGGATTCGTTATCGTGTGATCCAGAGTGCTCACCCGGAGAGAAAACCGCACAAGGGAAACGGCAGCAAACTGAGAGACTGCCCAGTACAGGCGTCATAAAACATCAACAAGAGCCAAAACTGTTGTCAGTGTTTGCTGCCTGGAGGGTGCCTTCTAGAAAATTTGTTCTTGCGGATTCTCAACTTGTGGGTGAGGTCACCTTGTTGTCTGTGCCAAGTTCTCAACCACAGGCGTCTGGTGAGGATTTCTACCAGTCCTCAAAGTACTCTTGGCAGGGTGGGGTGTCCATGTCGTTACAATTTTCACCTTATGATTGGACTACGGTCTTGGGGGGACAGGGCCGCGCGCGCACAGGAAACCACACACAAACATCCAGGTGCCAACTTGCAAGTGCCAAAGGCAAGTCGCTCTCTGCTTCAGAAGTGCGACACACAGCACGCAAAGAGCCAAGACGAAATTATTGTCAAATTACCTCCAGAGGAACCAAGTCCAAGGTGTGGATTTTCCAAGTAAGCACTGGTGGTCTTCTGTCCTGAGAAAGACACTGCTTGCACCTTCTTGAACACTGGTCTATCGGGTGCAATGTGAAACTTTTCATGGATCTGCCTTCGGACATTTTCTGCAACGAGAATAACACGCCAAATGCAGAACTACCGGTATTTCCGCTGACATCGATTTCACCTTCTTGTCTCACAGAAGAACAAATCCGACAGAAAGGTGGAAGCAGAAGGGTGTTGCTGCACGTACCTAAATCGTTCTCCTTCTTTCCTGCTGGCAACACCACTGTGACCATGTGCTTCAATGCAGACGGTCTGAAGTGGTACACTTCAGGCTGGTAGAACGTCTCACCCTACAAAGAAGAAAATGCACATGCAGGACTTGGGCATTTTGATGGCGCCCGCAAAACACACGTGCGTTACTGAACGTGTTGTTTTGAGCTGTAACTCTCACCATTTCTCTCAACAAATGCGACTCTACTTTGGGAATCAAAAGCTTGGTGGTCAGAATCGGATCGAAAAAAGGCTCGAATTGACGAACTGCAAAACGTCTTCTGTTCTCAGGTTTGTGGAGGTTCTGTGTACCAAGGGGGAGGGGGAAGTATACTGTCTACTTCAGCTGAAAGCCCTCTGAAGTGGATAGCACTGAATATGAACATGATCTGACGAGCTGATGCCATTCATTGTTTACATCATGGGGAAATGTGGAAACTTTGCCCAAAGGCCAAGAGCGGGTGAGGCGCCCACCTCGTAAGATTCAAGAAGACACTGCTGAACTTGGTCCAATTGTGAAACCGCACTGTCCAACAGGAGACTGGGAATACTGTACATGTGACTATCTTTGGCTACCAAAGCTATCACATCCAAAGGCACCTGCATCTGAACGCTGATAGCTTCTTCTGCAAAAACAGACAAATCACACTGTGGACTCGAGTCTATACATTCAGTCAAAATGTTGGGATGAAATCAAATCTAACCCAGGTCACAGTTGATGATCGGCGAACAGTTGAGAGTCCCTTCCAAGGCATGATCACCACTAAGCTGCTGCATCAAGTACAGCTCAATCACCTAAAACAGACAGAAGACCACCTGTTGGCCAGTACAGACACACTGCTCGAGGACCTTGGTGGCAGCCATCCTTTTTCCCCGGCGCAAATAGATTGATTTGCTACTGCACCTGCGGTTTTCTCTTTGGATGCTTTCTGTCGATCCCTTCGTTTTCGATACTGAGATATGACACCAGTTCATGACACAATGCATCTGTTGGCAGCGATTTGGTCAAACACCCGTCGATCTGATGCAGCAGCACGTCGCTGTTCTCTACCTGCACAAGTCCAGTGAGAAAGGAGTTTGCAAAAGACAATGTAAGAAGCCTTTCAATTCACTTTTACCAAAATTATCACGAAACCAACCTGCAAAATGCTGCAGTTACTCATCAATTTTGACTTCAATTCACTTATTTCTGCTGCCAAGCTGGATTCCAATTCATCTGAAAAATCAGAATACTGACGCGTTGAAACCAGGCGATCTCTCAACAAAACCGATCACTCAAGAGGGTGGAAACGGTGGGTGTGAATGGGGGGGGGGGGCATTTGGAATGAAAGATGCAACAGAGGCAGTTTTGAACAAATTTCATGAAGTGTCCAACTATTCAAGCACGTTTTTTGCAAAAAAAAGAAACGAGAAAAACGACCTTTGTCTTTGCTGTAGCAGAACGTCAACGGAAGTGATGCTGTCAGCCTAAATATCAGGTCACCCGAGGGAAGCTCGTCTGAAAACTGGACTCGCTTTGCCGGTGTCAGTTTCTGATCGGCGTACCAGTAAAGTGACGTTTGGGATGATTCATTCTTCGGAAAGACGCAAACGACGATACTGTCGGTTCCCAGCTCCTGCTTTTGACAAAGAATGCTTTTTCCACACTGAGGGACGGCATACAAATTTCACACAAAGCCAAAACCTGCCGAAACAAAAGTGCACCTCAAGAACGTTCGTTGGCAGAATTCTTTGGCACACTTTCTCAACGATCAGCGGCACGGCTGCTTGATCAATGGTGAAGAAGACACCGCACGCGTCAACACCTGAGATGAAGACAAGTGTCAGTTGTCATCAAATGAGCTTTTGAGAATTGACAATCACACGTACGTTTCAGCTCGTGAGTGAGAATGCAAAAGTTCACTGAACAAACACACACAAACCTCCTGGAACGTAGCTGGAAACACTTCTGAAATCAGCGATAACATTGTCTGCGGATACTTCTTGACACTGTGCGCAACCCAAGATGTGAAGGGTGTCTTTCGATTGGTAGCCGAGCAGCACTCCCGCTGTAGCTTCCCTCTCACTTCTGTTGACCTGGTCTTGCAATGTCTGCAATGGAAAATGTAACGTTGCCAGTGACTTCGTTCCCAAGGTGATAAGATCTGCAGGTTACGATTTGAAACCATTTTCCATTGACCGAACAATTTAAGGGCCCTCAAAACGATTTGGGGATCACGCAGTTGATTATTTTGGTTGATCCCAGTCCGAAAGATGTTGCTGGACCCCCCCCCCCTTCTGGAGACTTTTGCAAACGATGATGCTTTCACTTCAGGCAAGGCTGGCGATCAACGTGATGACATGTCGTTGTCCTCAAAGACCACTTTGCAGACTGGCCATTGGGTGAGAAGATTGTCAAGCGCTTGAGAATGTAGATTCTAAACAAAACAAAGTCGCAGTCTCGCTCGAGGGGAATCATCCTCCTGTACTCGACTGATTGCACAGAAACCTTGTCTGGAGTCTGGATCCAACATGATCACACGTCAAAACCAGTTTCCACACAGCTGTGTCCAACTGTAGAACTGACAATTCTTCAATTTAGGGGGGACACTGGAACATAATGCACGGAATGGCATTTAGTCAATCAATAAAACACCAATTATCAACTGCAATACCTTCACAATCGCCAAATTTATTCTCCTTTCATTCATATTGAAGCTTGTTGTCATCAGCCAACAAGAGTTTTTCCAAGTGCGATCGAACTTCCGGTCAAAAGGACCGGGTGCCAGGAAAAAGCAAGCAGGAAAAAAATCACAAACCAAATGTTCTTTTGCATTCCAAAGTACATTTCCGATTTCCAAATTCAGTAGACCTCCAATCAATAAAAGCAACTCAAACATGTGGACGACGGACATTTGTAGATTCAAACTTCGATTGAAAAAGCATCTTTCTGGAGGAATTCTGCATTCCTTTTACAATACGTTCTTCAGCGAACGAGAATCTACGTGCTGAAAGGAATGAACAGGAACTGTTGTTTTCTTCAACTATTCTCAACAGAAAAATAAGAGTTAGGGAGCGAAAGCCACTCAGTGTAAGTTTTTAAGTACCAGTGATCCATGTAGTTCATTCTTTTGACGTGTGTGCACGACAAAGCGTCTCTTCCAGACTCATTTTCGAAAACTAGATTGTTTGAACTGTCTAGCAACCAAAGAGCAGAAAGCTGCCGCTCGTTTTCACGTTCTGGAGTGATAACATCATGCCGTTTCCAGTTGGGCTCAATGCAAATCTGAGCATTCCGAGTCATGTGGAGTGAGACAAACGACAGGAACATGGTTCTCTGAGTGAATTGACCAGAACAAGAAAATTACATTCTGTTGCTCGGAGAAAGAAAAGCGAATGTAGAGTCTAGTCAGTGTGTGAACTGTTCGGTATCCTCTGCACTCACTGTCAAAACGTTCTTGCTTGTCCTCAAATTTGGATTTTCACGGCGAACTCAGCGGCGGCCTGTTGTTCTCGTGAGCCGTTTTCAGCAATTCCTCACCATTCCCGTCCTGACACAACCCACGTATTCTACGACAACCGTTTATGTACGTGTTTTTTCTTGCAGATTCACGATGGAAGGTGCGTTTCAAAATGCTATCGAGCAGCAACTTGTGCAGGCAGCGAAAACGGTTGAAGCACAACTGGACGCAGAGATCGATCGGCTTGACAAAATGGACGAAGATGACATTGAGGCGTTGAGACAAAAACGCATTCAACAAATGAAAAAGGCTCAAGATCAGAAGAGAGAGTGGATGCAGCTGGGGCATGGAAAGTACGAAGAAATCCCAGAAGAGAAAGATTTTTTCGACGTTTCCAAGAAAAGCAAGAACGTAGTCTGTCACTTTTACCGAGACAGCACATTCCGTTGCAAGATTGTGGACAAACACTTGGAAATTCTTGCCCCGAAACACATCGAATGTAGATTCGTGAAAATCAACGCGGAAAAATGCCCATTCCTGACGCAGCGCCTGAAGATCAGGGTCATTCCAACACTGCTGATAACCAGAGATGCGAAAACGGTCGACTACATTGTTGGTTTCGACGACTTGGGAGGCACAGACGAGTTTTCAACTGAAATGTTGGAGTGGCGCATTGCGAAGGCCGATGTCATCAACTACAGCGGTGACTTGCTCACTCCTCCCGACAGTGTCGACCCCAAGAAAACGTCCATCGTGAGAAATCCAAAGAAGACGATCCGTGAGGCGGATGATGAGAGCAGTGATGACGATGACTGGTGAAAAATAGGACTCTCTTCCTGGTTCATCGCCATTCTGTGTTTTGTACGTCATCACGTGTGATTTTGTAATATTTCCTCAGTTTATTTTGATCTTTGAAGGTGAAACTTTTCTTTGCAAAGTCTGAATATGTCAGGGTCCACATGATGTTGAATAGATTTCATGGATTTGGAAAAATTTCAATAAAACAGCTTTCGTGAAAAAGTGCTTCTATTTTGTGCGTTCTGCCATCCCAGAACATTTTATCCTGTCCAACTGTCCGACATGTGAAAATCGCGGAAACTCGCAAAACTCGGTCATTTAAATTCTTTGTGGAGTGACTTACCGCTTATTGGCCGGTGGCCTGTCGAATGAAGACTAACTCGTGTTCCCAGTTGACTCTTGTTGTCTTTATTGCTGGCTGGTGATGAACTGACAAGCTTGCCACAAATCCTGGTTTATATACTCAAATTGA
>JAAUXT010134247.1_pt1 | contig 17712 bp, 23 predicted proteins | sample 7278171 | NCBI WGS metagenome assembly JAAUXT01 (sample SAMN14350112, study PRJNA611818) | marine sediment metagenome | isolation source: surface marine sediment (1.8m) | place: French Polynesia: Moorea | collected 2018-08
AGCTTGTGACACCATAGAGGAAGGTAGCCTAAACCACTGAGCTCCAACTCATACTCTACAATAAACTATACTACAAGATCACTACTGGGGCTTCACTCATATATACAACAATTTTGCTTTTTGGCAAACGTGCAATGTGCCTGTGTATCGGTGCGTGAAACAATGTGGGCAAAGAGTCGCGACTCGTTGGCGTTTTCGGGGGAAATTTGTGGAAAGCCCTGGTTTTGCGTCGCGTGCGCAAATGTGCTTTTTATATCCTCAACCAGTTCCTTTTCTCAGGACGCACTAGCAATTGAGACGACGTGGAAGCGAAAGAAGGTGATCATCAAGGATCTGGTGCCCGGACAGTCGTACGAAGTGTGGGCGTGCCGAGCCAGCTTTACAGACAACGAGCAGGTCGAGCATGACGAAGTGTGCTCCCTGAAGCCGTACCGGACCGAAGTGGCCAAAGGTAGATCTTAGCACAAGAGATTGACTGCTCAATTCATCCGACCTCAAACAACCATTTGCGTTGACGGTTGTTGATGTTTTCAAATGAATGTTGCAGTTCGCCCATCAAAACCCTCGGCATCCGCTTCCAACGAAGTCAACAACCAAGTCGCAAGCAGGGAGGAAACAGGCAATGGTGAGACAATCAGCGGTACTGGAATTATCTTCAGTGCATTCTTGTGCTGGCGTTTTCTCGCCTCGTTGTTTCAATTTTTGCCTTTCTTTTTTTCAGATGTTGTCCTGGAAATTCCAGATTCTCGTTCCAGTCTGTCTGACAAAGATTTAGATCTGCGTGAATTGATTGAAAAACTGAAACTGTGGGCAGGGCAAAGCCAAAGAAAGTAATCATGCCTTCAGTGTGAAGACGAACATGAACAAGAAATAAGTTCTCTCAAAACGCTTTGACGACTTCTGCAATTTATTTTTGAAAGCACGCAGTCTGTCTTTCGGACTTTCCAAAATAGTGACACAGTATCTTGACCACAAAGTCCCACTGGTTGGTGTAACTGATGACAATAAACATTTGTTGTCACAAAAAAACTAACCAAATGGATGGATTTTCTACTTTTTTAAGTACGATTGCGACAATATGGCACAACATGGACGGTCTTTGTTTGGAGCATCATAAAGTTCAAAGCGAATAACAATTGTGATCAACTCATTGTTCGAGTTCTGATGCGCGCACATGCACGTCTACCAGGTGCCTGAATCCCAAACTGCATGTCAGTCAAAGTCTGGTCACACGCACGTGAAACCAGTTGTGTGAGTTTTCCTACCCTCAGGTGTCGGGGAAGAGCAAGAACCCTCAACTTGAAGGAGAAACATTGAAATTTTTCAAAAAGAAGTCAACAGTCGATCCGTCAAAAACTACAAGAGCTCATCTTTTATGTGATTTGGACGCACTCTTTTCGATAAACTGACGGTACATTCACGGCACAACGCATCACGATTGAAAAACTTCTTGAAAATATAATATTGAATGCTGAGTGAGCTGCTTGTGGACGGTTCGTCGGGTTTGAGTCTGTGTCGTCTGCATGCAAAACATCGACGGCCTAAAAGCCGCAAATTGTCACTTACACGTCTCGCAAACATAAAAAAAAAAAACACTTCAGCATCCATTCACCAACAACACACGCCGATATATCACAATTTCTTCCGACTACGAAAAAGAACAACAGCTGTTCAATGGACTGAGATTGGTTCATCGTATGCGACACAACAAAACGTAGAGAAGGAAAACGTGGAGAATCATGCCCTTATCGCAACAGACTTGATGGACCTGTCAATTTATGCAAAATCGTGAAAACTCCGGCACTTTTTTTTCACATTTCAAGAGAACTGGTTGGTTTCTTCCAGTGCACCATTCATGAAAGCTTTCCTGAGCCAATACAGCACAACAAGAACGCACAACACGATTGTTTCAAAGCGTACGATGTCGCTCGGCACCACAGGATGATTCCGACTGGGCGGGGATCGCTAGTCGGAGTCGGGCGCGGCGCTCGGCATCTGCAGCGTGTTGCTCTGCATCTCCTGCTGCACGGCGCGCAACGCCGCCACGCACTCCACTGACACGTTCAGCACACCAATCTGTAGGCCCACGTCGTTCACGTCGTAAACTACAGACGAAACGTGGACACATGCCATGAAGGGCTGCATCGTACAAACAAGTTCGAGTTTTCATTATTTCCCTGAGGTCTTGGCAGGTACCGTACAATGTAAATTTCCACAGTTGCAACTTGGAGCCATGCTCCATGCCTCTCAAAATCTTTGGAAAGTGTCACAGAATGAGAAAACCCGGGAGGGATTGTTTCACACGCGCAGTCGGCAGCTTGTCACTGAAGTGTACTCACTGGGCACGTCCAGGTCGACGACGTCGCGCCCGGTTCGCAGGATGTCGCGCACACTGACGGTGGCGAAGCCGACGTCCTCGCAGTCCCCGTCCTCCATGTCCTCGGGGGGCTCGCTCACCACCGTGAAGTGGATCCTACAGTGGGAACGCGCAGGTTCAGTTGCATACAGCGCATTTACAGTGGAATTGCACACAATTGATTGTCATCAGGCACTTCAGACTGTCAACCCAGGACTCCGCCCTTTGGCGCTGCAAAAAGCTGCAGCAGCGAATCTCACGTTTGTATTTTCCAGGGTCAGGTGGCCCTGAGCTGTCAAGCGTGGAAATTATGTGGGCGGAGGGCACCCTTCAAATCTCACACTGAAACAGAGCAAAGACGCTCCAAATTGAGAGAAGATTTTTTTGTAGCATCAGAATTTCTTGCGATGTTTCTTGAGACTCTTCTAACCTCTCTTTCTTGGAAACATGTTTTTGTGCGTCTCGTTCGAGGCTTTTCTCGACGCTCGAATAGATCTACACGAGCTGTCACATTCTTCGCCGCATCGTTGCAAACACTGAATCACTTGCTTCGACAACAAGAACTTGTGTTTTGAACATGTGGAATTCTGTCTTGCGAAAGTGTCGGCATCGACGAATATATTTCAACCAGAGCGGAGCCCAGACACCAAAACAAAGTAACGAATGCAAAATCACCAGTTTTCGTCCCCTTTCCCCCGCATGGCAAAGCGTGTGTGTGTGTGTGTGTGTGTGTGTGTGTGTGTGTGTGTGTGTGTGTTGTGTGTGTGTCCGTGTGTGTGTGTGTGCGAGTTTGTGTTGTGTGCGTGTTTGTTTGTGTGTGTGTGTGTGTGTGTGTGTGTGTGTGTGTGTGTGTGTGTGTGTGTGTGTGTTGGATTTCGTTGTTCGATCACCAGGGGCATCCCATTCAAAAACTTGCAGTTGTTCGTTGAGTCTCGGGAGTTCTTTGCTCACCAGAAAAACATGACAAGAAAACAACTTTGAATACTGATGTCACTGTAGTTCCTAGGATTATGGGTGGGTGAGGGTGACTTGTTTTTTGTGTGGAGCAACAATTTTTTGCGAGCACCTGCGATCGTCATTTGCTGCTGTTTGAGAAAGCAAAGGCACAATGACACCAAGAAACATGACATTTGGGACGAAGTCTTGGAGATTACGAGAACGCAAGGTCTGCACTCGACAGCAAAGGAAAAGACGTCCATGCTTAGTCTGCTGAAAACGACCGCAATTGTCTTCGCCGCCCAAACATTTTCAAGCTGGCCAACCCAGCTGCTGCGCGAAAGATTAGAAGACAAAACGAACCTTCCTTCATCTGGAGCATCGGGCAGCAGCATACTGGCCAGGAACTGCCTCTTCTCGTAATTGTGCTCGAAATCCACGTGGAAAACTGAACAAAAGAGCATTCATGTCAATGAAGTCAACCCCAACCTCTTCTTTGGTCCTGTCCATCTGGTCTTCCAACAAACACACCAGTATGAGTGCCGTTTGTTGTCTTCGTGCAGCTGAAGTGTTTTGGACGACCATCGTCGAACCAAAACCAAACAATACCGCAATTCAATCAGCAACTGAAGGAGACAGGAATCAAAAATAAACCTTTGGTGAAGTTGTAGACGATCTGAGTGTCCGGCTGCGGTTTCGGGAGTGAGAAAGGCGTTTCCGTCTCCTCGAGCGGCACGCCCAGAAACTTGTACTCAACGAACAGCATCTGGATGGCGTCGTTACGCAGCAGGGGCGCCGCCGCCGACAGACTCAAGTGCGACACGACGACCCGCACGATGTCGGGATCCTGCAGGACAAGGCGACGGTGAGACAGAAGACAGTGCTCTTCGTCAAGACAACGTTTTCGACCAAGCCAAGGGTATTCAAAGCAGTACAACGCCTCTTGTGTTTGATCGGTAGCTGCAGTGAAATCAGTGAACACAAATACCGGTATGGAAAACAAAGTGCGAGAAACAAGTGGATATGCACCAGCAGTGCTTTGGTTTTGCTCATCGCAAGCACCCTTGCAAGCACAACCCGCACCCTTTTGCCTTGGAAATCGCTTTGAAAGGACCCGAAAATACAGACCCAGTACAAAGCGCATCTCCAAAGCAAGCGTTTGGCACAAAAAAGGTGCCAAAAGGTGTGCAATTTCTTAGGTGAAATTGACACAAGTTGTCAAGCCAACACTTTCCCTCAAAATCGACGACCAACAGTCTCGCTTTTGTGCCCCCCTTTCACCGTCACCAGCAAAGAAAACCTGACGCCAATTTCAGTGTGGATCCACTTGTAATGTTTTGTGCTCTGAGCTTGAATGAAACTCGAGTCAACTGCTGCAGACATATCGAGGCAAGTTTCGTGGTGCATCAACACCAAACAATCTCTGCTTTTGTGTCCAAGATTTTAGTCACCCTCGAAAAGTGGCAGACGTCTGACGTGAAGTCATACGAGGTCAAAACTCGTCAAACGAAAATATTCTCGTGCTGTTGTGATTGTCGCCTCATGTGAGACCCTCACGATGCAGGTGTCACAATGAAATGCTCCAGTTGCTCACATCAAGTGAGCATCTGAGGAGAGAAAATCATGCACTCCTGCTGACAGTTTTTTCACAAATGAAATTGCAATCACAGGAACCACGAAAGAAGAAAAAGAACTGACGGAGATCGTGTCAATTGCAGATTTCAATGCTTTTTGCTCACCCCTCCATCGGGAAAAGTCCGGGAAGAGCTGCGCTCGAGTCCGCCTCTCGCGACGACGACTCCTTCGCTGTCCTCCTCAACATCCTCCTCATCGCCTTCATCGCCGAACATCGTATCTTCCTCCACCTGGGCGAAACAGCACAAAATGACTGAGGCTTTCGGACACAAGTTCAATCCTGGACGGTGAATGCAATGCCCGAGGCAAAACGCAAATGACAGTTCGGGTTGACGAATCTCCAACTAACCTCTTCCGCTTCGATCTCATTCCTGTTTGGACCTGAAAAGAAACCACCACGAAAGGCATGAGAACATTTGCTGCTACAGGACACATCACATGTACAAACTCACATTATTTGGGGGAGAAAGCAGAGTTTGAATCTGTGAACTCGAATTGCCAATTCTTTTTGGAACACAACACATAGCCACCCGTAAAACACATACCATTACACACACGCACACGCTTCAGATTCGAAACGTTGGGACGCATGCAAGCAGCAAATTTTCAAATTTGAGGGATTCGGGGTGAATAGTCAATGAAATAACATGCACACAAATAGATCTACAGAAGCAAACAAGAAAGATTCTACGGAGACAAAACAAAATTTCCTTGCAGTTTTCGCAGAAACGAAAAGAAACCAAGAAATGTCGCGAAGGAGTGTGCAACGAGGTGGATGCAAAACAAGTTCGTCGGGCAGTTTCGGCAAATTGATGCACGGTCGCAGTTCACTAAGTGGTGTCCAAAACAGGGGTGGGATTTTGTGACGGAAAATTTTGCAGCGTTTTTGTACTTCAACAGAAAAGTGATTTTGAGGACAAAGAGTTGTGGATTTTGTTGATCGCCAAAACACAATAAAAACAGGTTGTTTGACAGTCAAGGGAACATTTGAGAACTTTTCTTTCACTGAATTCTATTGGGTGAGTTTGTGCGTCCTCAGCTTCCCAAGTGTCAAAGCTCTCTGATTTGCCGAAATTGTCTCGTCTGTTGAAATGTTTCACACGCCGTTTACCAGCAGAATCCGTCACCCAGCTTACAGAGATATTCTAGGCTCTCCACGCAAGGTACGTAAAACCCGTCATAGCCATTTGAAACAACCTCTGAAAGACCTACTCACAGCAAAGCAAACCAGCATTCCAATGTTGTGTACCTTTGGGACCAAACCAGCCACTGAAAATCTTCAGATCTTGACAGTTCGCACTCCGAGATTTGTGCTTGCACGTCTGGATTTAGATATGCTTTTCTTGTTCCTTTCGTTCAAGGAGCAGTTCTTTCAGAGACTTTTCTTTGCGCTTTCTTCGGCTCGTATGCACTGATCTTCTTGTTGGTGCGCGACACATTTACTTCGATCAGATCAGGATCTTCCAAGATTCCTGCAAATCAACAAAAACTAAAAACAGTGCAAACAAAACAAAACAAACAAATGTCCACACTGGATGTGAAACGTGCGGCGTGCGCCCAAAGAAGCTCCCGGACCGATGCAGCCCCGTACGAACAGAAACACACATTAAAATGTTCAGATGTGAGAAAGCTTTCTTTCGCCTGAACTAATTTCAAAAACCAACAAACGAAATCCGCAGCAAAACAGTTGTGAACTCAAGAGCCCAACGGAATTCTCGACCAGTGAAGATAGAAGTGAAAATTTCAAAAGACACCAAATCACAAGTTTGAAAGTGGGCACGCATGCAATTCGTCTGATTTTGTGACCGAAAGAACTGTCTACTGGCTGCAAAAAATCATCGATTTACAACAAAAGACGACACGACCAAGTATCGCGCAAGGTGATCAATTTTGTTTTGCATGCCAACCACAATGTCAAAAAATCTGCCTGGACTTCAAACTCGTGGATGAGCCACCTTTGCGTGACGAAGTGCGGTAGCCAGAAGACTCAGATGTGGAAGCGGAATGATCTTTTGGAAACGAAGGCAAGAGATGGTGCCTGGTGAGTTCTCCCGTGAGGGAACGCCTGGGAGTGGGCCGCGGCTTGGGCTCTGTCAAATAGCAATCACAAAAAAAGAAACAATGAGTGCATGTGAATCCACGGAACTCGTGGACAATTGTGATGGAGTCTACCAGGCACAGCCTGCACAAGTTGAATGAATCCCTGTGCAGCCTCCAGCTCAACTGACTCCTTTCTCGGCACACTGTGGAAGATGATCTCTGGAAGAATGTGGGATAAAACTCGAATTGACAGAAGAATTTGGGGTGAAGTGTCTCAAGGTGGCAGGGTCAACCAATGAAAATAGTCGCAACGTAGAGATGGTGTTTGTACACAGCACATTAACTCAGAGATTGTGATGCAGTTCCTGCAAAGAATCAAACTGTACTGTGAGGCTCTGAAATGTGACAAGGGTGCACGAGAAACTTGAAGGGAATTCACAGCAAACCGCTGCACCGTTTTGGGTCGTGGATCAACGAAAAATGAGTGAAACAGCAGCAACATGAAACAAAAATAGTCGTCAACGAAACGAATGCAACGTAGTTCAAACCGCTCAACGGCAGCAAGAATACCTTCGTCGCTCTCCCCATCTTTCTCTTCCTCCTCTTCCGATTCAACGTGACCTTCAAACGCGCCAGACTCGTCGACTGCGTCTGTGCAAAGCAATTTTGATGAAAATGTCACAAGCACAACACGTTTCTGTCCACATTGGTATCATACCTTGAGCAGCAAAGACAAGCAAAAGGCAAAGCAAGCTTGAAATGCGTTACAAGGCAACCTGGAAGAAGCGACAGAGTCCTTTTCCCAGCAACTCCTTCAAGCTGCAGTTGCTTCAAAGAAAAGAAACACGGAGAACTTCCTTACAACCCAGACAACGAGATTAGAAGAGCTCAAAGAACCTTGCTCCTCATTAATCATGGGAAAGGTGGAAGAGATGGTGATTTCTGCTGCTCTGTTGATCTGCTCCTGAACTTCACCGTCATCAAACGACTCCTGGACACTGGTCGCGTCAAACGACTCCGACTGTCTGATGCTCGTCTTCGCCGTGGTGACCAAACTGCGAATCCTCTCAGCTCTGTCGTCGTTTTCATCTCCGGAGGTGAATGATCCTGATGTGAACGTGTCTCTGCTCACTGTCAGTGAGTTTCTTTTGGCCCTGTCGATTGATCTCTGACTTGAGCGCAGTCTCCTCTGCGGACCTTGTATGAGTCAGACAAAAGAAAGCACGCGATACTGACAGGCAAAGCGTCAGGTTCCCGCAATCTGAGGAGCTTGTTCTAAGCGAGATCATTGTTCGAGACGGAAATGCAGCACATGCAGGAGCAACCATTCTTTCTACCAACGAGAGGCAGCACACACACACGAGGAAAGAAACAGCGATCAGAAGCAATTTAGCCCTGAAACAATGTCTGCGACCTCTGTTATCGAGATTGTTCAAAGCCAAGGCGAGTTTCGTTGCAAAGCACTTCTTCTACCTGACAGCAAAAAGGCCCGAAGTACCTTGGTCAGACTGCTGTGGCCGAGGAGCCTCGCGCTCTTTTTTCTTGGCTTCTCTCCTCTTGAGAGCCGCCTTGAGCAGAGCGTTCTTGGCTTTGTCCATCTCCGCGTCATCTTCAGCAGCCTCCTCACCCGGCTGCTCGTCGAATCGAAACTCGGGGTCAGTCGACACACCTGTCAGTTGACCAGTGTCGGCTTGGGTCATCGACAGTTCATACGAGTCTGTCGCATCGAACCGCGGTGGCAGGTTGGTTAGTAGTGAGTGGCAGGAAAATAAGTTGTATCGATTCGTAAGTTTTGGTTTAGAACGAGATATTTTGAACATTTGGACAGAATAAATTGTACGAGCAAGAACACTACAAACTTGATACCCCCAAACAGACAGGCAAAGACAATGCAATTCAAGTGCAAAACTGTTGTGAAAGTAGCGACACAAAAGGAGATTTGCACTGGTATCACAAAGCACAATGTTCAATATTCAAAGCTTGCAGGACAATCTTGAAACACCACAGGCAAGGCACAATGAACTTCCGGAATCACAGACACGGCTGCAGAGTGCTGCAAATCTCATCCGCGTGAACTGAGAAGCTCAAAGTCTGAAACAAGAGCTAATTGTGCGAGTGGAGAACGAGATATCAAAGAATACGAAAGATTTTGAAAATGTGATACATCGGCCTCAGCCAGCAATTCTCAAAAACATCCCCAATTTGGTCAATTCTAATCCTTTGTGAAATTCACACAAACTCAAGTTCGGCATTTCTGATTCATCGCAAAGCATTAGCTCAATCAAATTCAGATTTTTGTTTCAATCCGACAGGTACGCTCATCCGAGGTTCTTACCGCACTGTGGAAGAAATGTGTTCATTCCCAGAAGCACAAGGGGGTCAAGTCACTTTGTCTTGGAATCCGAACCTATATATATATATTTTTTATAGAGCTTGTCTTGTGTTACAAACTGGAGACCCACAAGGTGAAGAACCTGAGTTACCTTCAGCCGGCGGTTCGGGCGCCGCGTCTCGCGCCGGCGGCGCCTCGTCCATTTCCTCCTCAGGAAGATCTGATACCGGCTCCGATTCCCCTGCAGCAGCCACAACCACACCAGCTTACAAACGATCGGGGCTTCTTCAAGGACTTAAAAAAGGGGTCAATGGTTTCTGGTGACTGTGGGATGGGGACGTGGGACCTCAAGATTGTTGGATGATCAATCATGAGGTCATGAGGGCATAAAAGTAACTTATGACTCCTTCACGTTCTGCAGTGGAAGTCTATCCCACCGACAGAGCACTGCATTGCACAATCAGCCTGAATCAAGAGGAGACAAGCTTCAGCACAACGCTACCTGTGACGTGGCTGCCCTCGGTGACGTCGGACCCCTCTTCCTCGATCGTGGCCGACAGAACGGAGGACGGGACGGAAGACAGCGACGACTGCACCGACGCGGAGCCGTGCGCCGCTCTGGGTGCGGGGACTGCGCGCTCCGGAACACCGCTGCTCGGGCGCTGAAATGATTCACAGTCTTCTCTGGTGCCGTGTTCTATCCTGTCTTTTGGAACTTGACGCAGCTCCAATGATACTGACGACCAACTGTCTTCAGGACGCGCTTGTTGCCTTGAGGTTGCTCTGCTGGCAACCACTCACCGGCATCGGGTCGATGTTGGTCCTGGGCGCCTTGACGGGTCTCTCCGGCGGCGCGGGTCGGGTTTCCGTCTCCTCGTGCTCGTCGAAGCGCGGCTGCTGCAGCCCCACGTCACCGTCGCGCTCCGCCGCCTCGTGCCGACTCACCGGCATCGGCGTTGAGTGCGCGGCTGGACCTGGTCCCAGAAAATATCTCGTGTTTTGCAGTTTCCTTCTTTTCCAGAACTGACAGACAACTACACAAGATTTCCAGTTGTTTCTGTACTCGCTGAGATGTTTCTTCAAGCACGTGTTCGTGACATCGTAATCGCGCAATCGAAACAGACCAGGGGAGTCGCAGGAGACGAGGACTGACCTGCAGGGCCACGCGACGGGTGCAGGTGCGCGGCGGCGGCGGCCGTTGCAGGCGTGACGGCGTCTGGAGCGCCCGCCATCACCGTCTGGTGCTGCAGCTGCTCCTCCTCGCCCGGCAGCAGCGCCGGCGGCTCCGGCGTCACGCCCCGTGGGTCCAACATTTGCTGCAATCGATTTGGACAAGTTGATTCCAAGTCGATTCAAGCCCAGAAATCGTTATCTACAACTGAGAACGAATGTCTCTTCGCTACAGGCGCTCTGACGCAGTGAATGTTGTCTTGAAAAATTGCAACATGATACAAACAACATTGAACGAGCTGATCGTCGCCATTCTGCAAAACGAGAGCAGTTTTACGTTCATATCACCTGAGCCAGTGTCTTTGTCGAAGCTTTTGGAGGGAGGTAGGCGTAAGTCCACTTCAGAGAAACATCAATGGTTCCCACTGTTTCCCCCTGTGGCTACAAAAACGAGACTAAGGCCGTTTCATATCTCCCAAATGTCAAAGCAAAACATGACCAAGCCAACGAAGTAAATGCGACTTTCTCAACAATAAAAACACTTCAGAGGATTCGAAGGCAGGCGCCAAACTGAGTACAGAATGACGCAGACAGACAACGTACATTACGCAGCTCGAAGGTTCCCTTGACGGGCTTGTCGTGCGCGAGCGGGATGAGCGGGACCCGCGCCGCGCCGAGGAACGCCGCCTCCTCCGGGTCCGTGTCGTCGAACACGTACACCATCAGCGGCTGCGACACACAACACACATGAGAGTTGAGGAAAAAATTTGGCTGTTCACTCCAAACAATGCTCACGTCAGACAGCCTCACGAAAACGAAATTTAGCCTCACCTGTGATTTGAGGTATTTGTCAAGGTCCACCGTGACAGGCACAGGGTACGTTTTGTGATTGTTGAACTGAGGATTGAAGCTGCTCGGAACAATTGTTGTGTCATGGTCATCAAAGTCAAAAAACTTGTAGACAGCGTATGGAGAAGGTTGCATTCCTGAAAAAAATGGCAGAACAACGACTTGCCAACGTTGCCTCTTCAAAGGTTGTTTCAACTTGAGCCCACATGCCGCATGTTCTCCTCACCTTCTCGTCTCGGTTTCAGCGCTGCACATTTGATGATTTTGATGTGGATCTCGTTGATGTTGTCGGGCGGGCGACGTGCAGCCTCCTTGTCCATCACCTCCAGCGCCTCCTCCGCCATCCTCTGGTTGCTGCTGATGTAACCCAGCGCTTTCACCTTCTCCTGCAAACAAGTTCACACCATTGCCAAGTCAACGTTCTCTCGCAGCAACAGGCACGTTCCCATGAACATGCTTCTGGTGAAAGACGAGTAGCTTTTGGGCACTGTTCGCACCAGTTGGCGTGGTGCCTTGAAGTGCCTTCTGTTTATCCACTATTCTGTGCAGCAATCAATGCCACCCAGGTCTTGCTGACAAGATTTGAAGGACGGTGGTGGTCGTACCTTGTACAGACGAAGAGCCTGCGCCATCGGAACTCTGAGTCGAACCCAATATTCCACCGTTCCGTAGTTGACATCAATACCGCCCTCATCGAGGCCTGCAACGAAAACATGCACCACAATTCTTTTCGGTACCACACGGAGAAGTGCAACCAATCTGGACTTCCGGACATCCATTGAAAAACTGCACTCACCGATCAACTGGACTGTGCCGTGTAATCTACCCTCCGGTTTTTCAAGAATGTCTCTCATTTTCAGCTGACAAGCAGCCACTGTTCGGAAGTCCGTTCCGAAAGACTGGTGCAGCTCCAGTGTGGCGCTGTCCTGTGGTGAAAGACAAGATCCAATGCAGGTGTACTGAACACACAAAAAGAAGCACATCAAAATAACAAACGTTCGCATCATCACTATGCTTTTCCAGACACGGACAGTTCACCTTTTGCAAGTAATGCAGGAAGAAATCGTCAACCTTGATCAGATACTGAGATGTAAACTTGAACTCTGGGCTGAAATGAAACAAAACATTTTGGAAACTTTCATCACTTGCAACCACGCGGGAATGTCGACGACTACAGACCTAGATGTGATCCCAAGAGTGGCCATCTTCCGCTCAGTCTGACTAACTTTGAATTTGTTTGCTTGCAAGACATTTCACCCAAACCCGTGCCACATAACCCTCGGGCGGCCGGCGGCTGCGCACCTGCTGCTCTTGAGGATGGGCGTGGCCTGGATCTCGTGTTCGTAGAACTCCCAGGTGGCGAACAGCGCCGGCTCCTCGTCGCCGAGGCGCCGCAGCGCCTCCGTCGTCAGCACGATGCGTCGCACGTGGATCTCGAACAGGTTTTGTCCGCGCTCCAGCTGCACCGCGTCAGAATCGCCCATCTCCGAAACCTGCGCCACAAGAAGGAGCGTTCAAGTCAAACACGCGATCAACGGCGCTTCAGAAAAACAGTTCATTCGTGTTTGCGTAGTTCTGTGAACAAAACGGAAGAAACCTCGTCGTCGTCACCAGCTCGGATGCCGTATTGCCGCGTCCCGTACGCGACGTCTCGCAGCTGACCCTCGAGTTTCTGAAATCAATGGGAAATTCTTCCTGCATCCCTGCCTTGTGGAACATTGCAATGTGTTCACATTCTCACAACTATCTCCTCACCCGAATTCTTCCAGCTCGAATGTCCAGCAGCTGTGCGTATTCTTCGAGTTTGGTCTCGTATTCGGTCTTGTTCTCTTCCATTTTCCTCGTCACAGCTTCAACCTATCACCAACACAAGTCGTGAGTGTGTGTCGCAAAACTTCAAAACCTTTGGAGCTTCAAGAGAAATCCTCACCTCTGTCTGATACTCTTTGTTGATTTTGTGCTGAACGATGAGCATGTTTCTCGTTTTCTCCAGTTCGTTGATCGTGTCAGCGTGCTCTGCGCGCAACTCGCGGATCAACTGGGCCTTGTCTGCAACACAAACCCGCAAAGTACAACCCTCACCATTGTGGACAACAGACTGTGCACGTACTTGCTGCGAGAAAGTCTGCAGTGAAATGATCACCTTTCGTCTGCTCTTCATCGACTTTTTGCAGAAAGTCAAGTTCCTGGCTTTCCTTTTCTTTCCTCTGCTTCACAATCAACAAAGCTTCTTCAATTTCCTGGAAGTCAACTGCACTTTCCTGGAAAACCAACGAAGTCGTAAGAAACACAACAGTTGAAGAGTGGAAAAAAAGCTGGGCAAACTTTTTGTTCTCACCTTTGTAAAGAACTGCATCTTGTCTCTGAGTTCATCGTGTTCCTGTTTCAGTTCAAAGTATTTGATCTTCAGCTCTCTGTGCTCCTCCTCCAGCTGCTCTGACTCTTCTACAATTCGTCACAAATACCATTTTGAGATCCATTTGCACAGAAATTAACGCCACCAAGATCGATGCCATTTGTCTGCGACCAGAGAATGAACGATATCAACGGACAAGCTGGAATGGGACTCAAACCTCTCTCGCTGGTGAGCTTGTCCAGAATGCTGCCTTTCTCGCCGACATCCGCCTTGAGCGTCGCTTCCAACTGAGCGATTTGCACTTTCAATGCGTTCTCCCTTTGCCGCCATTCTCTTTCCCTTTCCATGTCAAACGCACTGAAGTCAAGAAGACAAGGCATGAACAAAACTTCTAAAACTTCAGAAAGTTTTGTTCATTCTTGCGTCACAACACTGTTACCTGTTGACTAGTTTTTCATTGGCCTCCTTCAGAATTTCACACTCGCGCTCAACATCAGCTATTCGTTCTTGAAGCTGCAACACGGACAGAAAAAGCAAATTTCAACATCCGGAAGCTCAAGACGTGAACAAAGATTGCGCCTGCATTCACTGGCCTGTGGGGTCTTCCGGTTCGACTGAAGTTCTCACCTCCACGATTCTCCTTTGATGAGCGGATCCTGACTTCAGTTCGTTGTTCGCAACGAGCACTTTGTCTTGTTCTTCTTTCAGCTGCGCGTTCAGTTTCTCCATCTCGCGCAGCAGCTGATCGTGACTGTTCTTCACGGTGCGCAATTTCTGTGATCGGGCGAAAAGTATCAGGAAAAGCGATGTCAACGAAAAAGTGAAATGCTGTGAACAAGAGAAAACCGGACATCTGGTCACCCTTTGATGGTTAAAAAGACCTACGTCTTCCAGATCTGCGTATCTGGCCTGAACTTGCTCCAGTTTTCCTGACTTCTCCTTGACTTCTCGCTGCAGTCGTATCATGTCAATATTCTCCTGCACTTGCGCTCTGAATTCAAACCAAAACACAACCATTCATTTGCTCCTTAATTAATTAATTTACACGGAATAAAATCCAACCGTCGCAACCTGTTCTGAAATCGACAAGAGACAAACGTTCTGAACACAACGAAAAACAAACGAAACTGTCGAGAAACAACAGAGAACAATAATTTTGCATCCACCGAAATTTATCAAGGTAGTCTGCCCGTAGATTGTCACTCATTGAAGATATTTTGCTGCAACAATGTTCGGAAACTTCAGACGTTTTCGCTTCGTGAATTTTCAATTCGAATTTGAAACACCAGAAAACACAAATTCCTTGATTACCTTTGGCCTTCTGTCATCTGACGTTTCAGTTTTTGCAAGTCTTCTTCAAATTCTGCTTCGCGAACTCTCATCTGCAAAAAATTCCCAACAACACGTTTGGAAAATTGCAAGGCTAATTTTGCAGCAGCACAACACAAATGGCAAACGACATCCATCTTCAGCATCAAAACTTTTCGAAACAGCTCAGCAATACGCTGTGCGGGATCATCTTGCAGGAAACTTCCCTGCCATTTTATCCCAAGTGCAAAGAAACTCTTGATTTATGCAGTTTATCCGTGTTGGATATGAGCTGGTTGCGACTTTTCTATTGAGACGAGGTAGCTGTGACGGTGTAATACAAATTGCCCAACACTAATCTGACAACTAATCATCTTGCTTTCTAATCCTCTTGTCGGCAAAAATAACCTATCAATCCCTATTTATGACCTGCTTTGCCCAGCTGAAGAAATTGAATTCGGGGATCAAGTGTCTGAAGGTCGGTTGGTTCGCCGGCCGCGCCAGTCTAAGCGTTTGGGTAAACGCGAAATAGAGATGCTGGGCTCGCACTCGGGCACACATGTAATCGCCTGTGAGCACCATTCCCGTGATTGCCCATATCAGTCGCAAACTGCCTCGGAATTGTCGTCATGCAATCGCAAACGGATTTTCTCAGTTTTTCACGTACGCAGCTTGGAACGCCGCCCTCAGGTCCGGACAGGGCGACGCATCATCTGAGCTGAGCCTCAATACCAGGGGTTAATCCCATTAATAAATACAGCTTACTGATGTGGAATGCCACCGTACTCTGTCAGAGATCACCCATTACAAATGACCGCAACGCAAATCTGCTGCTTTACGGTTTTACATCGCGCTGCGAGAAAACTTGCTGAGAGAAGTTTCACCTGTTCCTTGAGAATTTGAATGTCTTGCTCGTAAATGTTGATCTGCTCGTTCTGTTGATCCATCATCTGCTGTCTGAGCAGAAAAAAAGTGTACTCGTTAGAAAACAACAACAACATTCTTTACCCAATCTGGATGTGCAAAGCAGCTTTCAACGAGTCACATGCCAAAAAGGCCTTGCTTCTTTTTTTTTTTACAAACAAGTCGAATGCTTTCTCAGAATTGATATAGAATTTACAATCGACAATACATGTTCAAGCAAAGCAGAGAAATTGAAGGAAAACAGTTTTGCCAAACCCGCACCAGTCTCACAAAACCTTGCAAGCCAACGAGATTTGTGTAGCAAGATGAAGGATACAACTGGCACTCTTGGGTGACATCAACACACAACAAACAGCAACAATACGAACGGCACTTCCAAGTCGCCTTTCCCTACTCACAAACGTTGATTATCGGCTCGTGTCTCCTCTAACAAACTGTGTCCATATCGTGGCATTGCAGGTGACTGAGGTGGTACTCTGAAAATTACACCATGACAGCAGCCATGCCGAACACCGCTTCGAGGAACTTACTGTTCTATGCATGCAAACGAAATTGCATTGCGGGTGCCATTGTCAATTTGAAGAAAAGGAAGAAAACCAACAGAGTAATCACTCGCGACTCTGTATTTTGTGCGAGCGAGATTGCCTGATCGATTTTCGCCCCAGAGTGATTTTCGAAACAAGAACTCAATGGCGCTGAACAATCACTCAAGGCAGGACAGACTTGAAGATTTTTATGGAAGGTGTGGGAACAGCTGTGAAATGTTTTGCCAAAGACTTCTGCAAGGCCTACTGTCACGTTTAGTCAGGCAATCACGCCCGCAACAGCCCAAAGAAAAATATCGAATTTTTGTTGACTGATTACAGTGACTGATTGTGATGTTGAAATTCCTTTCAACCACAAAAGAGCTCAAAAGAAACAATGGAATATTTAGCAACTTATGCAAGTTCAGTATTTTGGGATTTTAATTGAATCAAGGTGTGAATCAATGGAACAGTTCAGGCACAGCCTGAATGAAATATCCTCTACTTGCTAAACATTCTCAATGCCCATGTTCTATTTGAACGACCATGAACAATCATTCTCCGACGACAAACATGAAATACGTTTTCATCATGACGGTGGGTACTCCACAACATAAACGATTCAAAACGATTCAACTATTCCTGTCCACTATCCAAGATTCCTACTTTAGGAACACAACTTGTATTACAAACCTCCCGCTGGGCATTGGACCTGCCACACGAAGGTTTCGAGCGATCCTTTCTGGTCTGTCAGGAACAGGTTTCTTTGGAATGCCCTGAAGAGGAAATTATTTTGAATAGACAAACGTTCGTGTGAACTGGAGCGTCATCCAGTTTTGAAGCTTGAATCAAAGTGATTCACGATGTTTGTGGTGCGTGCGTGTGCGGTCCAACAAAGAGCACACATATGTGAGCACCCAAATCGTATGTGAATCCATCCGAGTGTGACTCCACTCCGGTGGTTGACCACTGAAGCAGTCATGATTAAAAACTGGCTTTATTCAAGAGAGACATTGGGAATCAGCAACCAAAGTTGAAATTTATCCAAAACTAAAAAAGTTGAAAATGCACTTTTTGTGATTCTGAAAAAATTAAACATAATTGATCCACAAATGAATACCACCAAGTTAGTTGTAATGACTTTGCCAAACTACCATGAAAAGGAATTCGCGATCTGTTGAAATAAATCTCCAACTTTTCACAACCCATCAGTCCATCAAAATCCATTTTTCAGCCCATTTGAGCCATCTTCAGAGGTCATCACACACTACACAGAATGCAC
>JAAUXT010147411.1_pt1 | contig 17711 bp, 16 predicted proteins | sample 7278171 | NCBI WGS metagenome assembly JAAUXT01 (sample SAMN14350112, study PRJNA611818) | marine sediment metagenome | isolation source: surface marine sediment (1.8m) | place: French Polynesia: Moorea | collected 2018-08
GGTGCTTCGCCCTAAAGGAACTTCGCACAACAAAGGAACCCGTACGCATGTCCTTCGCACTGCAAGTTGAAACTGAAGAAGAGACCCCAGATCCTCAAGAACTCAAGTCAACGTTTGTGGTCAAGAAACAGATGACGCACAAAGGAAACACGCAATTTATGCGCTGCATATTGCATATCCTGTTCCAGATCCAGCTTTATAGAACGAATTTCCATCGCTGATAGACTGGACATTCCAAGATTTGTCACGGCAGAAATAGCCAGACTCCTGACGTCTTTCACCATGGAAACCGCCCTGCATTGGGTCACGTGGATATTTCCATACTGACCCAAATTGGACGTTGTGTGCAGGATGTGGAGCGGCGCAGAGGTGACGCCTGATTCACACCGTGTGCGCCATGCGAGGCGTCCCAGCACAAGTCGCGTCTGTGTCCGTTGTACGGCAACAGGCGTGGGCGACGTCAGGCCTGCACACAAGCATGACGCAGCGTCCATTGCACTGCACTGTCACACTGTGCATGATACATTCAGTGTGCGTGTGCACCGGCCCAGACAGCGGTCCCCCGAATCAGGTCCTCGCACATTGGTAATAGAATCAGCTGATCAGGTCTCGGGTCACCAGGGATCGGGGCACGCGCTGACAGCCTCAATAGCCACGCGCGGTATAGATGAGCCTGACCCACTTCCCCCGAGCCACCCAGTTCAATTTCAGGCGTCTCATTACTCGTGGGTTATCACTGACCCTGTAGTCTGGGCAAATATGACCTGGACCGGGGGACCGGGGCGGGGTCCATTGTTACTGGATCACGGGGATGCGTCCGTAATTGTGAAGCGGTGACCTTGACCCCTGCTGCACATAAAGCACGTCCCCCCCCGGCACCACCACACCACAACCGCTCACTTCTTCCCTTCCATCCATTCGCCCTCTCCGTCTTGTCTCACGGAGAATAAATCCAGCCATTGTATGTAAACTGTCTCCCCGTCCCCAAGCACCGGCTCCAGCACGGAAGCCCAAGATGGCCTTTTCTTTGCATTATGAATTTCATATCTGAATTTTCCATTTGCCGCTGAATCCCTCGGAGTTGTGCGCAATTCCGGGCGAAAGTGAATGTAGTGCCAAAAATGGCGCTGCGCTGAGGCTAGATGGAAATTCTGGTTTTCAATTGACGTGGATTTGAACTCGAAATACTGCAGAAAATTAGCAATTAAAAAGTGCTGAAATGCGCGAAAAGCAAAGTTATTGTCCTTGGACCAAAATAGCAATATTCAAATGAGTTTCTCACTCTGTGTGGCCAAGTTGGCCAAAATGGCTGACTTCATCCAATTTTCCCAATCTCCAACCCTGGGGCGAGCCACACACGTAAACGGCACGCCCATTGAAACAAAGCACGGCAGGTAACCCCACGGCAGTCTTCGCAGATCTGCAGACCTCAGCCCTCTTCAAATGGCTCCTTCGTTGCGGGCCTTGTGACTCATATTTGATTCCCTCATCATCCAACGGCCACGTCACGTCCAAGACACACCGGGGCGGGCGGTGCGGTGCCGTGGAGGAGCAGCGGATAGAGATGGATATGGCTCGCTGCACCACGTGAATATAGATCAGGGGATCGGCACTGACCGAGGCCCACGATGCGGGTCACACCGGACGCGTCGTGTCGTGCGGTGCGTCAAGGGAAACGTCGTTTGAGACGCAGAACGCTTTGACGTGTGTGCAAAGCCCACCTCATAGAAATATCTTTTCTCAAATGCAGATGTGCTCAAATGGGCCAAGATAAGACTGCTTGAGTTGAAACTGGGCCCAAGGATGGGAATACCTGGCCCACTTATTTGAACAAATTTTTCAATGTATTCAGTTCGATTTGCTCAAGACACAACCTCAGCTGAAATTCTAAATCCAACTGTTGTCTGTGGGCCACCACCAACGGGGCGGGATCGAATCGAACGGGCCCACATCAGGTGCCTACGAACACAAGGACTCCACCACGTGCGACGCACGAGTCGTGTGTCTTGCAAAGGGACCCACTCCACCACGCGGACCACGCACCCGGCGCGCTGCCCCTAACGAGACGAGACGAGACGAGTGAATAGTAGCGGCGAGACGAGGCCCCATCCCCCTGATGAGGCGTTATGTATGTGGCGCGGCGGCGTCTGAGACGCCGCTATTGTAGCCTCGGATGCGTCATCCGCACCGGCCGCCTCAAGAGGCGTCATTTGTTTGAAAGAGTTGTGGTGATCCCTGCCTCGCCACAGGCACCAATGGAATATTTCGCAATCTGGAGAGGAGGAAGGTGCGCAATAAGCGGATGAATGGGGAGTGTCATCCGGCTGATTCGGAGCGGGGCCCCGGGGTGTGAGGGTCGGATCCGCCGGAGATTCCCCAGACTCCGGCCCCCGGGGGCTGCCGCGGTTCCCCCCGTAGAATCCCCGCCGCTGAAGGAGGGAGACAGAGACTGCACCGCCAGACCAGAGTGATCAGCTCCTGTATGGTCTTCTACAGACTCCACTAACTTCATCCTCAAGTCGTTTTGCTTTTTCAGTTTCATTCACGGACATGGCACGTGCAATCGAAACTTGAAAAATGGCCCCAGTGAAATGTGATTCGGAACCAGCAAATCTTGGTGGACCAATGACAATTTGTCCAGGCATCCTGAACCCATCTGAAGTTTGTTTCACCGGACTCCAAACCCACTTATACCATCATCAAAGGAACAGTTATTTTCCTCTTCCCGTTTCGTCTGGACAATGCGAAATATGGAAACGGCACCAACAATCCAAACTGTAGAAATTAGACTCAGTGTAATGTGACACGGAACCAACCATTTGACAAGTTTTCCACGCTGCAAAATCAGAGACTTCCTCAACCCCTCCACAATTTGTTCCTTCGGACCCTGTGACACACCAGACATTCTCTTCCCCAATTCCCAGCGCGGCAGACACAGTGTTTCCTTCTCATATTGAAGGTTCTGCTGTGCGGAGAATAGGGGGACGTGCCGCACGGTGCCTCAGGACAGCGATGGGAGACACGAAGGTTGGGCCTGCTCCTCCACAATGGATGCGCCGTGCGCCATGTCGCTGTGCTCATCAGTGGACGCTGTGCCACCAGTCACGACGCAGCCGCTGACTTTGCACAGGGACACAGCGCATGACGCACCCAATGTGAGAAGGCGGAGGGGGGGGTCAGTGGGCGCTGCGTCACCAGTCGCGACGTAGCAGCCAGCGCATGACGCATCCAATGTGAATCAGGCTTGAGACTTGGTTGACATCCGGAGAAAGATTGGCATTTTGTGAATGCGGAGTGAAAGTAGCGGCTCGTTTACCCAACACTCACACCTCGCGGGACAGAAATGAAAAAGCACTCGGCATTTGCAAGAAAAGTGTGCAAACGAATCTTTTTCCAATCACTGTCTGGTTTCTTCAGCGAGAACCGCTCTGCAAGGGACAGAAGACACTCGGACTTTGCCCCTGTATATTTTTTCAGACTGTCGGAAAAACTCTCCATCTTGAGACGAATTGTTTCAAAGGGACATGGCTTCGTCTGTGATGACCATTTCTTTCAATTGCACCTTGAATTCCACAGAGAACGTGGCACTGCAAGCAAAAAAATGTCTTCTTTCACCGGGGATGAATAATAGATGGAAGAGCCTGTTCTGCGGGGGGAGGCGCGGTGTTGCTCCCCGCGTCCCTGCCACCTTCTCCCGGGGAGGCGCCGTGTTGCTCCCCGCGTCCCCGCCACCTTCTCCCGGGGAGACGCGGGGCAGCCGCACCTGGCGTCCTGTCGGACCGAGGACACGGCGAGCGTCACCGTCACGACTGAACAGGAGGACGCGGAGGCTGTGCAGTTGGGGACAGTGATACTCAAATCACTCCAGAAGCGACTGGATTTTTGAAAAGGAATTTGAATGAATGAATGAATATATGTGTGTGTGTGTGTGTGTGTGTGTGTGTGTGTGTGAAAAGCGAAATGCTGCTGGAGCGATGTGTGTGTATGCGCGCGTGTGTGTACACGTGTGTGTGCATCAATCTGTCCAGCATCCCCTTTGCTCTTTCAGTGTCTCAATCCCCCAAGGTTCTGATTTTGGCGAATTTTTGGGGCATTGGGAACGCGCCTGTTTCTTCCCAAAACGCACACGAAGCTGTCCACACTGCTTGCATCAAATTTACGTGTACGCTGCTCATTTTTCCAGTGCGTTCACATCGAATGCATTTTCCTCCAAATGCACCAGTTCTCAAACAGGAAACATCGAGATGGAATCGCAGGCATCAACGCCATCTAACCATGATTTGTGTTTTTCCTTTTGACAAATTAAATTTGGCCCAAATTGACTCGAGTCAAGACTGTTGGACTCGAGTTACAAATGGGACGCATTAGGCCTGGGCGGTTCGTTTTTAACGGCGCGGAGCGAGACAGTGATTGGCGTCCGTCCAGACATGATGTATGCGTCGTGGGTTGACCATACACAGACGCCTTCCATTAGGCGTTATGACCCCAGCTCCATAAAAGCCCCGTTTTGTTCCCTGTAACGTATGCTCCGCTTCAGACCATCTCCCTTCGCGTTTGTTTCTTCACCCGAAGAGCGAAGTGGCGTCAAAACGAACTGGACCCGGAATCAAACACGAACACGAGGTCGCGAATCTGCGGTTGAATTGCCTCGGGAAGACCCAGACCGTAAAGCCATTTTGCCCCCTTTTTTCCAAAACGTCGTCTGTTGTGATTTATGCAATGGGTATGCAATCATGATACCAGGTTGATTACTGTGTGCATAAACTGCACGTTTCAACTCGCTGCACTCAGATCTGGACGCCCCTGCCTTTTTACACCACATTCCGCATTGCATTTAATGGGTGGATGTTTTCCATGCTTTTTCCACTTCCCAGAAAAGCCACCGCACCAAGTTCATACAATCGCATCTCTGGTTCCATCGCACTGGGTTCCCCTGGAACTTCACCTGCTGCACGTGCAACACTCGAACCCGGATTCGAACCTGATACCAACACAGGATCGGGTTCTTCCCACTAAAGGCGCTGCTGCGACTGGGCCCATCAGATAAGGTGTGCTCACTGTGGAAATGCAGTGCCATCCTTGCAGTGTAACCAAGCAAGGAACAAGTTGCTGTGATTGGGGTGTGAGAAGTAACGTTGTTCTGCTGCAGCCTTGCAACGCCAATCTTGACACCAGCATCAGGAGCTTGTCATAGGCGCTGCAGACCTCGTCACCTGGAGCTCTCACCGAGGTCGGTGCTGCAAGGCGTGTCTGAGGCTCTCAGCAAGAACAGTGCTGCAGGAGCTTGTCACACGCAGCAAGGACGGCGCTGCAGCGTCGCCCAACTCTCCAGCAAGGACGGCGCCACAGTTTCGCTCACTCCTCCTTGCAAGGACGGCGCTGCAATCTCGTCCGATCCTCCTTGTTAGGACGGCGCTGCAGCCTCGCCCAACCTCATTGCGAGGACGGTGCTGCAACCTCACTCAACCCTCCATGCGAGGACGGCGCTGCAGCCTTCCCCCCGCCCCGCGGCTCCATCCCTGCAGGGACCGCAGCGCGGGGCGGCTGATTGGCCGTGATGCGGGATCTGCTCTGTCTCTACAGAATGACATCTGACAATCCGACAGATGCGCTGATGCCCTTCGCAATCGGAGCGTCCGATCAGGCGCGGACGTAGGAGGGAGCTCCGAGAGCGATCCCACCACCAGGAGAGGGAGGGAGGGGCGACCCCGCAAGCTGCCGAGTCTGATGTTCTTTGGTTTCACCAGAGAAACAGAGGTGGATGGAGCAGATGTCATAAGCCCACGAACCCCGCGTACTCGGTTATTTCTGCAATTGCGCCCTGCACGTGTACTCAACGTCTTGATCAGATCTGCGCATGGATGAACTCCCAAGATACAGGAAAATGAATGCCACGCATTATGTTGAGCAGACCAGGGCCAGCGGAAAGCACAAACAAACACACAATGCCACAATGCGAAACAGCTTGTCTGACTGTGAGTGTGTGTGTGTGTGTGCGTGTACGTATATGGGGTTTTGACTTCAGCGTCAATGATTTCAAAACGTCTGCACGTGCTTTGTGTGAACTGGAAATCTAGGGCAAACTGTCACCCCTCCATTGATCCCGATGCATGTCGTGAGCCTCGCCTCGGGCCCACCCCGTGGATCCGCCCGTCCGCTGTCCGGATCGGGGGGCTGTGTCCGGATCGGGGGTTGTTACAGGCCCAGAGCAAGACAAACGAGCGAAACGAGCGGCTCCGCGCTGCTGTCCACCTATCGCGCATCTACGCTGTGCAACCGCCGACACCACAGCCATCAAGAGTCATTCTGATACAGTCGGTGGTTCTTGCTGATTCTGTTGTTCTCGTGTTCAGGGATTTCGCACTCCTGAATGGTCAGGACAAAGAGCCGCACTTTTCTCACTTCTTGAACTGAGGAATTGTGCGTTACGCACCAAAAGTTTATTCAACTGCAGAAGAACAATGAAGTCAGTTCTTGGGGTTGGTAGAGCCATCTCAATCTCTTTTCAAGAAGCGATTGCTTCTGCAACGCTCTGCAGTTCAAGAACCCACACATGCGACCGCAGAAGCTTTTACGCACCGAGCCGAACACCAGGGACACGCCACACCAGGACATCTGGACCTTTTCCACAGTCCACTTCAGAGCCAGAACATCCCCGGTTCCCCTGCGCAGTTTGACAGTGCACGCACAGAACCAGTGATTTAGGCCTCAATTTGGAGAGGAGAGCGCTGCGGTGCAGCAGAGGCCAATTCGCTGGGTTCATCTCTGTCCATCTGTCGCATTCCTCCCCCGAAATCGCACCGAGCATCGGAGTCCACCGAATCAACCCCCCCCCCTCCGCCTAGGACTTCAGAGATCAAGTCCCGCTATCACAGATACTCGTCATTTACAACACCACTGCAACCGCAGGCTGGGATGGAGGGAGGGAGGGAGGGAGGGAGGGAGGGAGGGAGGTGGGGAGGAAGGGAGGGGGAGCACTCCACGCAGATGGAGAGCGAGGTCCCTGGTCCCTGGTCCAAGCGCGATCACTCGTGACCGCACGACAGAACTAAGCTGGGGGGAGGGGGGCTTCCAGGAATCACAAGAGCTGGTTCCAATCCCATTTTTTTTTCTTTTCCTCGAAATGTCTTTGTTCTCCAGCGGCTTTCGCGGCAAACAGCAGATTGAGATTTCTGAAGGGGACTCTCGCACACGCCCAGCTGAAGCCATTTTATAGCACCATTGCGTCAACCATCAATTATCAACTTTTTTGTGGGGACAACTTCAAACAACTGAAAGAGCCTCGTTTTGGACTTGAGGGAAATAATTCTGAAAGGTCCACATCTGCACCGAAACGCACGAGCGCAGTGCGGCGCAGCAAAGTACAGAAAAAAACATCAACTCACCAAGGTGAGTGAAAATACAACTGACAAACAAAGCAGCCATGGAAATCTGCGCACAGCATCTCTCGAGGGCAGTTCTGATTTGATGTAATCAGAATCATCAACAATCCATGCGCGATGCCATCCACAATAACCCAATCCTCCCTCATCTGATCACAAAAACCTCGCGTCCAATCCCATCACGCCGCGCTCCGGGCGAGCGAGCGACGCCGCCGTCGGTGGACGCCGCGTCCCAAACGCTGCATCACTCGCACAAACAGAAAACTGCCATTCCAATCTTCTTTTATGCCAGCAACATTCAAGGTGAAATTTCATTTTGTCCCTTGTGCTGTTGGTGGTGGTTATCATTGCCTTGTGTGCTTCTATGACAACAGAAACACACCAGGGAGAATCTCCCAGTGAATTTCTTCCTTCTTCCCCTCAAAACTCACTTTGCAGATGTTTCCAAATCTGGCGCTCCAGTTTTCCGCTTTGTTACACGCGCAATGCAAACTCAATTGTCGAGGAGTGGCAATAGATTGGACATGAAAGGAGAGGTGCAGCATGAACCCAGAGGGTCATCACGCCAACCGCAGACCCTCTCCATCTCTTTCGTCGCTCAAACCTCAGAACGACCCCCGTTTCTTCAGAACTTCAGAAAAACAGGGTCAAAGCACAAGGGGAATTTGCCTTTCATGGTGCAGGGATTCCTGGGCAAATATTATTTGCGGTTTTCCAAATAGAGGGAAGATGTTTTCTCTTGTTTTGTTCACCAATTGTAACCAGACATTGTACCCAACGGGAACCGCCCGAACTGCAGCGTTGCAAGCACCGAAGCGTTGTTAGCAAATCACCGTCGTGACACTCTCTCCAGAGCAAGAGGGTTTCCCTGGGAGGGTTCTGGGGGTGGGGGTACCCCCTCCTGTGGGGGTGGGGGTAACCCCCCCACCAAAAAAAAAGAAATCTGGGACAGCGCAGAACAACGCACCGACCCCAACGCACCAATGGCAGCGGGACCCCATGTCCTGATTTCCGGTGCTGAACAGAACTTGTTCCTGAAGTCCATACCAATGAGACATGAGGAAAATCACATCATTGGAACAATCCGTCAGTCGATCGTCCGATTCAACAACAACAACACGCAACTGATTCCATCGTCAGTTGTCGGTCTGTGTTCAGAGATGGGACCAGGAGATTGCGAGACGAACGACTTCCTATGGTGGGGCAGATGCGCGCGATACGCCCCCGTCCCTCAATCACACTCAACGAGCAAAGATCCCGCAGCCGCGCCTCCTTTTCAGGAACATCTCAGATGCCAAAGGAAGATCCCACGGAAAACAAATGGCGTTGCGCACTGTTTTGTACATCTGCAGGCGCGGTGCCACCTGCGACGCACGCAGAGGGACGCACCCTGGCCCCGACCCGACGAGCGCAAGGCGTTGGCCCAGCCCCACCCCCGGCCCCCACCCCACCCCTGGTCCCGGGCAGTTGGCTTGCCCCCATCTTGGCCAGGCTCTAGCCCCCACCCCGGCTTGGTCTCCACCCCAGCCTGCCCCCCACTCTGGCCTGGTCCTCACCCCAGCCTGGCCCCCACCCCAGCCTGGCCCCCACCCCAGCCTGGCCCCCACCCCAGCCTGGCCCCCACCCCAGCCCCCTTGGCCCACCCCTCACCCTGGCCCCAGCCCGGGATCCCACAGGGGCAGCAGCGGCCTGGCCCCACCCCAGCCCCGGCTCCACATGCTGCGGCGGCCTGGCCCTCACCCCACCCCTGGCCTCCCACCCCCGGGCCCCTCAGTGGCAGCACGGCCCCCACCCCGGGCCCGGCTCCACGGGTGTGCAGCGGCGCGGCCCCCACCCCCACCCCGGCCTCGCAGCCCCGGGCCCCGCAGGGGTGCTCACGCCAGCTGATGGCCCGGCCTCCCCGACTCGTAATGCGTCCCGACCGTCAACGATTAATTGGCCTCGTTTGGTGCCGACCTCACATACATACACAACAACACCGACCACGGGCAAATCTACGCTGTGGCCTGAACCAGACGCAAACCCACAGCCAAATCCAAGGTCTTCTGCATGTTCCCTTTCAAACGTGTTCACCGTCAAACTGACAATCTCGATCCCCAACTCGCAACGCCTTCGTGCGCGTACCGTGTTCACCCGTGTGCAAGACGCACTTGTTTTCCCTTGAAACAGAGCACCGAAAAGAAGGGGTGCATCAAAACATGGGTGTGAGTTTGTCAGAGTTGAAAAGATCACAAAAGCAGGTAGTATGGGTCAAAGTTGGAGTGCGTCTAACTCTGTCCACACTGCTTCCGTGATCTGTGATAACTGCCTCCGCGATAGACGGTTTGCCTCTTGGAGCCAAAACCTTTCCGTCCTGGATTCAAGGAACCAGTGTGAACAGCACTATTGAAATGTGTGTGCACCATTTCACGAACAATTTGCGCACAGTGTTCCGTCACGGACACGGACCCAGTGTGCACAGCGTGTTATCTTTGCGTGAATACGGTATCCGTGTCCACAACTTCCGGCACAACTCAAAGACCGTGAGTCAGGAAGTCCCAGACCTGCGGACGCGACCATCACCTGCATTCACCCCATCCCGGATTCGCCTGCAGAATTTTCCCTGCATAAGGGACGACGGGGGGGGGGCAGCTTCTTTTTGCGCAGTGCGCGAATATCGAACGCGCCATGATTTAGGAACTTTGATTCCTACCAATGGGCGAGGAGCGATAAACGTTTACGACGCGCGCTGCATTTAATAAACGCGATTCATTTCGCACAAAGAGAGATTGCGGCCCGTGTAATGGACTTCAATAAGGACCGCGGACTCTGATTGCGACGTTTACTGCCCCCTGGTGGCCGCGGTGCCGTTTGATTTGCGCCGTCATGAATCACGCGCCACGAGAACGAGAGATCGCGAGAGCGAGAGGACCGGACAGCAGCTGGGTCCTGTTCTTTCCTGGTTTTCGTGTACACGACGCAGAAACCCCTATTTTACGTATGCGCAGACCCTTCACCAAGCCCTTTGCCTTGAAAACATGTTGGTCACACCATTGAAGGCGTGTGCGCCTCTGGAATCTGGCCCCCATTGGACCTGAGGTGGCTTCCAGGCAGACAGGGAATCTCTTCTTGCGCACCCGGTTCTTTGGTGAAGTGACAACCAATGGCTGTCAGTGCAAAGCAAGTTGCAAACAGTTCAAGGAAAACTGAAGGCAGCAGTTCTAGGGTTTCCGACAGCAAAAGACCCCAACATGAAAACCGCCCGAGTTCAGCTGGTGTGTTACGCATGAAAAGTGATTTCAGATGATAATTTGGAGATAGCAGTTAATTCCACACACAAAACATCAAGTTTTTTTTTTGTCTTCGGTTTCTGGGCCAGCGAGACTGGGGTGTGCAGCTGGTACGAGCAGATGCCAGTCGAAATTGAGGAAAGGATTGCACTGAACGCCCTGCACACAGAACACACGGGGTAGATTCCTGCTTCCGTGACTGTTCCCTGCCAAGTCAGTGCCAAACATGCCAAGTCTGAAAGAACCAAACACTTTCACGAAGACTTCTACTTTTTCCCCTTGCCCAAGAAAAAGCGCATCTCAGTGGTGATTCTCCCCTGCGAAACCCATCTGTAATTCTTACACTCGTCTCCGTGCGACCAGCGGCGGCAAATTGCTGCGCCAATATTTACCTTCGCTGAAATCAGCGCAGTGAGCGGGCGCGCTCACAGCGGAGGCGTCATGCGTCGCGTTCTGCAGGTCAATGAGCGCTGTGTCGTCTCTAGCGACGCAGCACGTGTTGTGCTGTCCAATGACGGGTTCGGATGATGCACGCAGCGACACCACGCATGAGGCACCCAGTGATACAGTGACGGACCCAACGACGCAACGAGCGATGCACTCCGTGGTGCAACCAACTCGTGACGCATCAAACGACGCAACGCGTGACGCTCCCAACGACGCACCCATCGGTGCAAGCAACACATGACGCATGCAGCGACGCAATAGTTGACGCACCCAGCGATGCACGCAAGATATGGTGCACCCAGTGACGCACCCAGCCGCACAATGCGTGACGCACGTCGCCACACACCGAGTGACGCACCCACCGACGCAACCCAGTGACGCACCCAGCCACACAACGCGCGCGACTAACGCACCCAGTGTGACCCAGCCCCCATCGCGGAGACACACAAGAAGACAGCGCCACCGCTGAAACAAAGACGGGCGCGGGGGGGGGGGGACAGGTTGTTTGCGGAGAGGAACTGCGGCTCTCGGGACGAGCCATTAGCGCCGTCATCAGTAGTCCGCTCAGCGCCGCCGCGTCGGGCGAGGGAAGCGTCGGGCGAGGCCGAGATAAGGAGCACAGCGAGACCCGGTGCAACGAAATGGCCAAACACCCCAGATGAGTCGACACGGGTGTCTGGCCATTTCAGTCAACTTGAAATGGCCAGACATGGGGTGAACACTCTCTGAGTGCACAATTCAAGGGTATTTGGCCATTTTACCTCCAAACTGAAATGGGGAAATATGTATCTGGTTGTTTTAGGCTCCCACCTGAAATGGCCAAACACCCGTGTCAAAAATTGGGAGTGTCTCCTCATTTCGTTGCACCGGGCTCAGCCTGAAACTGGGTCTACTGCGCCACGGGATGAGCAAAGCTGTAGTGGCGACGCGTTTGGATTCAGAACACGAGGACATGAGAAGCCTTCACCTTTGGATGGATCCAAGCACTAGATTTTGAAAATGTCAACAGGACCTTAAAAACTCACTGGATCCTGCGTGCGGCTGTGAAAAGTACTGTACGAATGCAAGAATGCGCGCTCATCCACTCTGAGTAAACACATCAACACTGCATGATGAATTTACGCTTGCATTCAACCACACTTATCTTGCGCCCTGACAAGTCAAATCAAAACAGGTAGTTTCTCACTGCTACAAATTGAGGATCTAGATCTCATCAAGCGCGCATCATGATAAAGGCACGCCTCGGGAATGCGCACGCGCACGCCACCCCCGGCGGGGAGGCGCCCCGACCCGGGCGGAGAGACGCCGTGACCCCCGGCGGGGGTGAAGGGGCTTCCCCCCTGGCGCAGGTGTTTGGATCAGCATCAGTCACTCTGATATTCAGATGATGGAATATGATCCAAAATGCAGATCTTCTTCCAACATTAAATTATGGAGGTTCTGGTCAAGGAGTTGATTCAATAACTTCTCATTACACTGCTGTCAGTGGCAGAATTGTTCTGGAGTGTGTTTGAAGAACACAGCAAATTCTTCACAAAGCCTCTGCCCACCCACTGTGACAGAATCTCCACATTCTGTTCACGATACCAGCGAAAACAATTGTCGTTGAAATCAAATACCACTTTTCTCTGCAAGCTCTTGCTGCAGTTATACTCGTATTCAAATGTAGACTACTTGTCAGGTGAAAGCGTTTTGAATATCAAGGCAAAATTTGAACGTCTTTCGTGAGTTCAACTGCAATAAACTCTTCAAAGTTTTCGGAAAACAAACACAGATCACTGTCCCTTCCGCGCGAACACAAGTCAAGAGCACATCAAGTCAGTGATGTCCCCCAACGCCCAGTGGTTTATGCATGCAGGAGCCCCTTAAGTGGCTTCCACCCCTTCCACTGGTGGCTTCCTCGCACCCTCCAGGAGGGCCTCCTCTCCCATGTCCTCTCCTTCAGGGTGGTTCTCTTCCCTTGCACCCGCTTCACCAGGCGGGGGGGGGGGGGCTCACACCGAGGTCCCCATTGGGGGGTCCCCTCCACATGGTCCTCCCTCTCTGGCTGACCATCCCGTCCCCAGCACCCGTGTCCGTCCTTACCGTTTAACGTGTTGTCGGCGAACGGGTTGACGCAGTCCTCGCTCAGCGGATTCGTGCTCAGGTCCCACGCGCAGTCGAAGCGACTCAGCCGCCGCGGCTGCACCGAACTCGACATGCGCCACATGGAATTCAGGTTGAACAGGCGGCATCGCGACGACTTCCGCTTCCGGTTCTGCGCGTTCGTGTCGTTGAGGTTGAGACTGAGACGCTGGCGCAGCAGCTTACTGCAGTTCTTATTGCTCAGGATCGAGCTCGAGTTCTTGAGCTGGTCGAATTGGAGACTGGCGCTCCGCAGTGTGACGTAACTCGGCTGTTCCGTCTCCATCTTTTCTTCAAGTCCAGCACCACAAATTTTTTCTTCTTCACAAAAATCGTGGTGTGCGTCAAAAGTCCAATTTTACCAAATACCAATTCCGTGTGTGAGAGTAAAATGACACGCCCCTTGAGAATTTGAAAAAAAAGTCAGTGACTTCGTGCTGGTGCCTGGGCAGACGTCCTGTGTGCACTGACCACTGGTGTCCAGTGGCAGACAGACAAATGCCCGCGTCGCAGCGCTGCGTGTGAACAGAGTCAGAGTCCGCGGCGTGTATGTGTTGTAACAGGTTGGGTCGAGCAGTAAATCAGGAAACAACGGTGTCGCGTATCAGCGATGTCCGCGCACTGGCGTTCCACGCACGCGCGAGCAGTAGTAAGTCTCCGCGTGAGAATGTCTTTTCTTCCCACAACGATCTCAGTTCGTCTCAAGTGTCCATCCAGGCAACTCCTCCGCTAAGAATATCAAGCAAACCTTGCTGGTCACACAAGTTCAACTGAAAGAACTGAATCCAGGAAAACTTCTCCGCTCAGATTGTATACCAAATGTTGCAAGTCCACAAGTTGAAGAATTGAGTTCCAAATCCCTTCCTCCGAGTTTCTTTTCCACTGAACTGTCAGTAGCTGGTGAACTCAACTCTTTGTCTCCACACGCATCCACCTGAGTCTCCAGTGGAGTCGTTGCTCCAAGTCTTGTCTCTGTCCTCTGAAGCTGTGTGCTCCTCCCCCTGGGGACGTCGTCTCTTGCGCACGCGCACACAGAGAGCGCGTCCTCGCAGTAACCCGTCCACAAAGCCGTCCGTATCCGCAACGCTTCACGAGATAACAACACAACAATCAGAGCCGCTGCGCCACCATCAAGCGAGTCCGATCCACCAACCAACGACTGCGGTGTCTGTAGTAAACACAGCTCCCGCGGTAAACTTGATGCTTTTGTTGGCAAGACAAAGGTTTGTTTCACACTGGGTGCGTCATATGCTGTGATGCTGCGCGAGTCAATGGGCGCTGTGTCTCAAGTGACTTGTGCAAGAACGCAGCGCAAGACGCATCCAAAACAGACTGTTTCACACTGAATGCGTCGTGTGCTGCGGCCCAGTACGAGTCAATGGGCACTGCGTTTCAAGCGACAATGCAGCGCCAGATTGACTTTTGTGCAAGGACGCAACGCAGGACGCACCCAGTGTGAAAAACACTGTTTCACACTGGGTGCGTCATGTGTTGTGGCCCTGTGCGAGTCAATGGGTACTGCATCTCAAACAACGACGGAGCGTCCATTGACCTGTGCAAGTGCACAGCATAGGACGCACCCAGTGTAAAACAGACCTGAGGGGGAAGCAATAGCTACTAATGAGACGAGGGGAACAATACACGGACTCTTCGCCTATCAGGCTTCACATCTGCGCTGCAGAGTACACAGCCAACGTCCGCAAGGTGTTCCTTCTTTCCTGGCTCCCCACTCAACTCAGTGTTTTTCCTCCTTTGATACTCCCATAAAAACATTGTTTTGCTAAGTAATCTGCGGACGGGGGGGGGGTGAGATCAATTTTAATCTGGACAGTCTGTCGGTTGCATCGCGCTTGAAACAATGCCTCGTTCCCCATATCGACCCAAATCTCGCCGGGAGGTGTCGCAGTCTCATTGATCTGCACAGAAAATCTTCACGCTTCCCTGAATTCTGTCTCCAAACCGCGAATGCTGAATCTGATATCACATTATAATCTGAATCGCACTTGGATTTGATCGTTTCTCTCTCAAGTTCAGCGTGTTGTTCTTGCGGTAAATTAGGAAATTGGGCCTTGTTCATACTGAACGCGATGCCCATTGCCTTGCTTTCTAATGCAAGTCAACGGGCGTTGTGTCGCCGCATTGCGCACACAGTGACGCATCCAATGTGAAACAGCCCACAATGCCCTTGCAACTGTGAAAAAGAGTTTCATGATTTGTGTTCGGGACAAAAGAGCAGCAACAGCCAAGCAGAAAATGACCTCCAAACGCAAGCAGCGTGTGGCTTTGTTATTTCGAAAAACAAAGGATACAGGTAGACGTAACACCTCAGCGAGTACTTCTGGTCGAGCACCCCGGAACCCCCCCCCCCCCTTCCTTCCTTCCCTCCCTCCGCCAGTACTGCGCTCAATTGGACCAGTTTCTCCCCATTTCCACGTCTCTGTGTGTTGCAGTCGCTTGATTGCGCACTGAGTGGTTGTGTGGAAAATTTTATGGCCAATCAGTTTGACTCGAGATGTGGTGAGGTTTGGGTTTCTCACTCAGTCTCGGCTCCAGAAATATGAACCGCCCCTGAACCACCACGAAAATGGAAACCAAAACCAAATGACGAGCAGAACAGACGGAGGGGTTGATCAGAAAATCACTGCGGACAAAAAAAATCCAGTGCTGCACACATCTCTGACAGTGAAGAGTATCTGAGGGATGTATGCACTGAGTACAGTGAGTACTTATGTCTGCTGTTTATCTGGCGCACACCGGCCGCGGAGTCCTTGCCATCTGACATTCTCGGCAGATACAGGGGAGATAACCACTCACACACGTCCGATGTTTCGATCCACATCAAATAATCGTGTAAGTGGGAGTCTGATATTTTTGTAGCTGTTGGAACCGCTGTGTTGCTGCAGTTATGCGCACCTACCTATTGAACGTGCAGCATAAAAGATTCCCACCCCGTGTGAACACAGCAAAAAGGTCCAAAAGCTTGTGTTTTCAGTGCAAACTTGTGCCAGATGCGTTTGGACGGGTTGTCGTGGCATGGCACTGCATCTGCGTTTGCAAGAAAGACTCTTTTTACAAATTTCCGGGATGTGATTTGTGGTCGCACCACTCCATCACAAGAGCGGTTTCACGAAATATCAATGGTTCACTTCGAATTTTGATTGTCAAGCCACTGCCGGGGAACTAAAGATTGTTTCGATTGCTTCCGCAACGCTTTTGCTCCAGATTCAATGAACTCTTGTTGATCTACGAGTACATGAGTATTTTACCGCAAAACCCTCACTGAAAACATTCAACACCTGACAATGAGCAACTATTTCCACAAACCTGACTCCCAAAACACCTGAACTTTAACTCAGGTGTTTCAATAGCAACTTCCAATCTCCTTTTCAAAATGACTCCTCAAAGCATTCCTCGTCAATGATTTTTGTCCAGTGACCGCACAGTGAATCTGTCTCCAGCCCCACCAACACTGCTGCTGCTGCCGCTGCTGAAGTTTGATGATGGACGGTGAGTTGTGCACGGTGTATATATTGCTGAGTAAGCCTCGGGTCTGTCCGTGCGGCCGCCGGAGCTGCAGCGTCGAAGCTGCTCCGTCCCGTCCGCGCAGCGCAGCGCGAGGCGAAGGGAACCAGGGCGGGGACCCGTCAGAGAGACGCGGCGCAGGATACCAGGGCGGGGACCCGTCAGAGAGACGCGGTGCAGGGAACCTGCACGAGAACCCATGAGAGGGACGCGGAGCAACCTGGGGTGGGAACCCGTCAGAGACACGCGGCGCAGGAAACCTGGGTGGGAACCCGTCAGAGAGACGTGGCACAGGGAACCAGGGCAAGGAACCAGGGTGGGAACCCACAGAAGGAACACAGCACATGAAACAGGACAGGAACCTGCACAACACAGTGCAGGGTATGAACCCATCTCAGAGACAAGCACAACGAACTAACCCATGCGAGAAACATGCACAGGCAACCAGGGTGGGAACCCATCTGACCAGGCCAGCAACCAGGGCAGGAAACCATGTGAGTGGCTTGTGGAATGGATGTGGTACAGGGAACCACATTGGGAACCCTTGTCATGTGAAGAAAGGTGGGAACCCACTCCTGCCACTGACACAGGAAAACAGGGTAGCCGGCACAAGTTCACCAAGGCAGGCACAAGAGCAGGAACCTACAAACGGAATGTCGCAGGGAACCAGGAACATGACGCACGGAATCAGGACGACGACACGCACAACAGACTCACATGGCGGATCTCAGCACAACCAATCAGCGAGGAACAAAAGCCAAGTCTTTAAGACACGTCAAATCGGAAAGGCTTCACCTGAGACTCCTCACGTGAATGGCAGACGTCGAAAAAGTTAATCTTTTGCTCAAAAGGATCAATTAAAAAATAGCTCCATGGAGCTCGCGGTGATTTGAGGAAATTTCAGTTGCTCTGATTTGGCTTGCTCTGATTTGGCTTGCTCTGATTTGGCTTGCTCTGATTTGGGTCA
>JAAUXT010057262.1_pt1 | contig 17710 bp, 16 predicted proteins | sample 7278171 | NCBI WGS metagenome assembly JAAUXT01 (sample SAMN14350112, study PRJNA611818) | marine sediment metagenome | isolation source: surface marine sediment (1.8m) | place: French Polynesia: Moorea | collected 2018-08
CAAGTTGCGCACAGCTTGTCTCACCTGATGAACTGCGGCGGGTCGGCGGCACGCCACAAGTTGCGCACAGCTTGTCTCACCTGATGAACTGCGGCGGGTCGGCGGCGCGCTGCAGCAGACCGCGCACGGCGCGCACGACGCTCAGCTCCACGTCCTGCGAGCGCCGCACCCCGGGCAGCAGGAAGGGCAGCAGCAGCGACACGAGCTCCGCGCTCTGCGCCGCGTCCTCCACGTACTCGCTCAGCCTGCAAACCGGAAGTCAGGCTCGGGTCTCTCAGTCACGTGGTTCACACCGCTCTTCAATCTCACACAACGGAAAACGTGCGGCACTGGTCAGCTGAATCGAACCTGGCCCGTGCACCCCTTACCGCCTGTATCCCCACCCATCCGGACCCAAAAAAATCAGTCGGCCTCACCGAGCCAAGATGTTCAGTTCTCTGCCGGGCAGCTTCTTCACTTTAAAACCTTGTTTGGCCAGAGCGTTGACGGTGTTCCTGAGATACGCGAGAATGGTCGGCACGTGGGGCAGCAGCAGTCTGATGCCCAACGGAGTATCCGTCTCTGCAATGGGACCATTGCGTTCGAAGATGGAAACTCGTCCCAGTCTGACAAGCCATCTCTGGTTGAAAAATTTCAAAGCTGAAACCAAAGCAATGACTGGACATCTGATTCAGTCCTCACCTTCAGACAAGTCAACAACGGACAGTCCCACATTCAGCGACGGAGTGTCGGCGTCAGTCTCCATGGGCTCGTCTCCCTCGTCCTCCTCGCCCACCGTCTCCCCTAGCAACCGCGCCACCAGCTCCATGATGAGGGTCGTCACGTTGGCGTGGACCCCGGGCGCATGCAGCAGCTTGAAGACGTAGGGCAGCGGCGTCAGGTGGCGCTGCTGCGGATGCTGCTTCCCGAGCAGAGGCAGGAACCTGTCGACAGAAACCAAGAAGCACAGCGTGAAAAAGCGATGTTCACTGTTGATGGCAATGGCTGCGATGAAACCAAAACGACCAATTGCGCAAAAGAAGCATCGGCGCGCACGGAAGCGGAAATGACGTCATCACCTGTCTGTGCGCGACCACGTGTTGATGATGGTGAGCAGCCCGGCCGTGTTGTAGAGTCCTTCACGAGGCAGCTTCTCCAGCTAAAACCGTCACGAGGGAACACTGCTGCATCAACAACTCTTGAATGCACTGAAACGTCAAGTCTGCATTCTCTGCGAATCAAGTACCTGCGGCCAAACTGTCGCTGTGAAGATAGCGTCCAAATCTCCTTCACTGAAGGCGTAATCCACAAACGACTTGAAAAACTGCAACAAAGCAGACCAGTAAATTGGGCGTTGTTTGGTGCAGATTTCGCGCTTTATGAGGCCAACACTCAGTCAATCGAGGGTTCGACGCGTGATGTGAACTCTGTGGATCTACCTGCACGAGTCTCTGGACGCAGTTTTGTCGCAGTGACTTGAGGCCGTTGATGCAGCGCGGGTGAACCTCGTCCCTGCGCTGCAGGATGACGGCGCACTGCGCCAACATGCACACGACGACGTGCAGCAGCGACGGCAGGTGGCGCTCAAGCAGGTGCCCCAGCTTCTTGAAGACAACGTCCACCGTGCTGAGCAGACTCAGCTGTTTCCTCACAGGGATGACGCTGCTGAGGTCAATGCTCGACGTCAGTTCCGTCACCTTCTCCAGCAAATCGCCTGTGGAAGCGGAGAATAGCCAAACGAAATTCAAGCGTAGGCCTGTTTTGGTTTGCCTCTGTTCGTGCACGGAGTTCAGAGTTCACTCTGAATAATCTGACATTTTGTGGCCTCTGACCTGAGAGGAGATGCTGAAAGGGTTCGAAGATGAGGTTGAGGAAGATTTGCAGCTCTTCCTCGCGGCAGCCGCCGAGGAAACGCAGCACGATGGCGCGCCGCAGCTGCGCGTGCGCTTTGCCCGCCGTGTCCTTTCCGGTCTTGGTCTGCATCTTTCCATGCATGATCCTGCAACATGTACTTGATGCTGACGCCCGTCAAGGAACAAAACTCAAAGTTGTGAAGATCTCGCTGCCAACTCGATTTGAAACCAGGCCTTCTGACTGTCTTCGGACGTGAGTATAGAACTTCAATCAGAGCACGTCAAAGTGTCCCCAATTCAGCTCCACCCACTATTTAGCGGTGAGCGTTCTCGAGTGACTCACCTCATGAGGACGGGCAGCAGGTCGACTCTGTGCTCGTCCTGAATAATGCTCGTCGCCGGATCGAGGCTGAACAGAACGATCTCGTTCTTGAAGCTCTTGTCGTCCAGCAGATTCACAAAGTTGTCCCTGCGACAAAACAACAGTACAGTCACAAATTCCAGCCAACATCAGAAAAGAGTTGCAGCAGAGAACACACATCAAACATTCCCTGGATATTTCTTTCCTGCACGCACCTGTATGGATTCAGGTATTTGTGCTTGTAGGTCATGATGCAGTCGAACGCCACTTTTTGAATCGACGGGTCCCTGTGACACAGAAGCTGAAACGAACGCGAACCAAAGAAAATGGACATTCAGCTCGTATTTTCAAGATGGTCAGAACAGAAAGAGCACATAAAAGGCAACTGACCTCCAGGTAGAGTTTGCTGAGCCGGGGTTCGCCGAACACAGACCTCGGGTCATTGAACTTGGAGAACAACGTCAGATGAACGGCAAGCGTCCTGCAAAAAAACCATCCATGAGTGATCCATATCAAAATCAACAAAATCAAGTCAATTTACTCACACAAGACCAACGTTGGAAGAGCTTCGGCGATAAGAAAGACACACAACGAGCGACTCACTTGTTCGGAGCCCGTTTCTTTTCCTTGCGTTTCTGTTTCGTTGATTTCCACTCCTCCTGTTCCTCGGGCGCCTCGTTCAACGTTTCGTCGCCGTCGTCGTCGAGCGCAGCGACGGAGGCGCCTTGTTTGTTCAGCCTCAAGTCCTGGGACGGAGCCACCATCAGGTCCTGGCGAAAGTACTCCTCACTGCAAACAAGACCCTGAACGTACACAACATATACACACACGCACGTGTGTACGAACTGGCAGATATGCGCCGGTACACGCAAGCCACCAACTCCTGCGGAGTTCTTCAAAATGCTTCACTTTACTTTCATGAAAGGCTTCAGAAGCATCACCCCAAAACGCTACGTTCGTCTTGCACTCACTCCAAAAAGTTGAAGAAAAGCGGTGAGATGATCCTCGTTTTGGGTTGGCACACTTCCGGGAACGAGTGCATCGCCTTCCACAGCAGGAAGCGGAAGTTGGTCACGTCCGGCCGGTCGTCCGCACCCACCAGGTGGCCGCACCGGAACTCCTCAAAGATGGCGGCAACGCCTTCTGTTTCGCTGGCGTCACCTGTCGGTTCTGGTGATGCCAACAGTGCTGCAGCTGCAAAACAACCCAGAAACCGTGAATGCAGTTTTTGCCTTCTGTTGGTTTGCTAGCCTCGACTTGTGTACGGTTTTCACTGTGAACATTCTGAAAAAAAGTGCTCACCTGAAGCAGCAGCAGAGCTTTGCAGATGTGGCGTCCAGATGTCCCAAAACACCTTGCGATCCATTGCGACGGCGTGCGACTTGATGAGTTGGATCACTGGGTCCCACAGCAACGTAAAGTTGATGTACAGGCAGCCAATCACGTACTTCAGGGCAACCTGAAAACAAGCAAACCGGTGAGACAATTTGCGCAAATCTAGGAACATTTTTGACATCAAATCAATCACAAAGAAACGCAACGAGAACAGCGCGCATACCTTGTCGTACAGCTCGGTTGGCTCGTACAGCTGATGCCTCATCAGCTCGTGGTCCAGTTTGCGCAGGTGCACCAGTTTCTCCCGGTACGTGTGCACGTTCGCCTCCGTGCGTTCCGCCGCAAGACAGATTTCGAACACGCCCAGCTGCCGGAAGTCGGGCATGTCGTTCGGAACCGCCACCAGTGGCAGTTCGAACTGACAACAAACTTCAAGCGTCAGCTGACGAACCTACAACAAAGCACACAACACATCAAACTATCCCAGGCACACACACACACCCCTGGTTTGCTGAAACGACTCGACACAGCTCGTGTCTGTTTTCCTGTGTTCGGCATGAGACACGCACCCTGGATGATTTCGATGACAGACTTTCCTCAAACAGCGGCGCCAATTTGGCGAAGTTCCCCGGAGACAGCAGACTCCCGGAACCGGAAACTGCCTTGAGCCGCGCGCAGCAGACGGACAGCGCCCTGAGCACCGCGACGCGGCTGCTGTGCTGCCTGGAATGAAAAAATGTTGACGTTGATGTCAAAAAATCTGCATTCTGGTTTCCAATGAAGTCTGCGTGGTTTCATTTGTCTCGCCAGCTCTTGGGTTGTTGTTCGTTCTTATTGCGTGCTTCCAACTTGTTCGCCTGCGTACCTGTACGTTTCCATCAGACGTCCACAGAAGAAGTCTTCGTTCTTCACACTCTCGTCTTCCATCAGTAGACACAAGGAGACGACGCACTCGCTCCACAGACTCAGCAACAAATCTGAATAGATCACAATAAATATTTGTTCACACACACAATAAAAACCGATTCGAATGAGAAGTAGAATTTTGGCTGGCGAAACTCACCTTTGAACTTGTCCGACAGGTCCTTGTTTTTCTCGACGACAGACAAGATTTGTGATTCCAATGACTTCAACGCTTCTTCAGTTCGGTTCTCAGGAAATCCTCTGCAGGAAATGCACAATATACTGAACACGCGAGTTTCCCTCTCCAGACACACATTACAACAAAATGACAAGCTCGGGTGAGAGAAGGAAAGAACTCTTCACCTGATGTGTGGAAGGCAAAGAACACAAATCCAAACTTGAGCCAATGTGGCTTCGTTCGCTGTCCCGATCTCGCTTGTCGCTCCTTTCACCAACTCCAACATCCACTCAGGAATGCAATCCACCGTTTTTCTAAAAGTTTGAAAAGACCACTTTTTTCACGAGCCAAGGCTTCGGACAGAAATTGCTTCGGACACACATCACCAGTCCTGGATAAACATCGACACGAACCAGTGTGCAACGACAAACCTTTTCTTGAATTTGGGAAAGGTAAGAAGGCAGAGTGAGTGTCTGCGGAACTGCTCCGCAGTGGCGGGAGGTGGCGCCTTGTGCAGCAGCAGATCTGCGAGCATGCGCAGACAGCCGTCCGCGTTCTTCACCGGCGCCGCTTCCACGCAGCTCGTGCAGTACTGGAGCGTGCGCGGCAGTACATCCTGCAAACATGCAAGGAAATGTTCACACTGAGCGTTGATTCGCGTGTACAGATCCGTTTGCGCTCTCTCTGCGCACTCCAGGTGAGCATTTTCCGGTGTATGAGGGGGGATCTTTTTCTGGCGAGAAATGTTGATGGCATTTGACATGTTTGTTTGCTGTTTTTGTCATGTCACCTTTTGTTTCGCCTTTTGTTCCAAATGCTCGGACAAAAGAAAAATACCTTCATCATGTTCAGTAACATTTCTCGCCAGAAAAGAATCCCCCCTCGTATTGTGCATGTTTCATTGTGAAAAACTGGTTCGCGAGAATGTGCAACCAACCAACCTTTTCGAACACTGGAATGTCCAACAATCTTCTTGCTGTGTCGTAGACATCTTCCAAGTCGTAGGCACTCTCAAACAACTGACAAAACAACCAAAATCAGGTTGAGTCGCTTACAACTGTTCTGAATCCGCTTGAATTACCCCAACATGAAAGCTCTGCTCAGTTTCTCTCTCCATCCTCACCGAGTTGACGAGTTTGTTCCTGTGATGTGGGGCCAATGCGCATCTGTGAGCCGTGAGAAAATCCGTGCAGATCTCCAGCAACAAAGTTCCACAGTCGCCAGCAATCGGTTCTTCTTGCAACAGGCCAACCAAGTTCTGTTTTCGCAATGGGAGATAAAGCGAATTGGAAATTGGAATGATTTGGTTTGTGAAGCTTTTGCAATTTTCTCCGACTCCAAATACAATCTTTTTCTTCGTTTTCGTCAAGCCTTCCAACATTGGAAGAACACTTACTTCGGTCAGCTCGCCTTGACACACGATGAGAATTCCTGCTTTGTGCTTCACCCAGATGTGTGTCAGTTTCAACAAACTGTGAAGACGCTCGGTGTCGGACCTTTTCTTCTTCCCTCGACTTTTCTTCCACGAGTCACTCACACTTTTCAGTTCATCCTGACAAATGTCAAGCGTGACGTCAAAAGTTGATTTGCAGAACAGCTTGTGTTTCCCCACCCAAGAAATCACAAAAGTGGCAATCACGTTCGAAAAGACACTTCGAAAAGATCCTCACCAGTAACAGTTTCCAGACGCTGTCGGAATATTCTGGCGCCAGGTACTGAGACAGCGCCGTCCACAGCGTCACCAGACTTCCGGTCACGAGTTCGTGAGGAAGCGCGTCGTTGCCGAGGCAACGCAGCAGGGCAGGAATGATCTGAGCAAAGCAAAATTCACACGTTTGCGAGCGAAAACACCATTTTTCATTTCAACAATTGTTTGTGGTGGTGTGTGCCGTACCTGATCTGCGGCAGAGTTGACCTGTTTCTGCACACCTCTGATACTTTCGTACAGCAATCTGCCGACACCAGCAACTTGCTGCAAAGAAAAAGTCCATCAATTTCCCAGGCGATATGCAACACAGAGAAAACGAACGTTTTTCCAAGATGCACACGATACTCACGTTGGGATTGTCTTGAAGTGACTTGAACATGAACTGGAACAACTCTTCGTGATTCTTCACCTTCAATGAACACACACCAAGCTATATTGGACCCATCTTGCTTGTGTGAGCAGGTCCAACATTTCACATCACTCACAATCTGATTGTGATCAATCACAAGACTGGCACTTCTCAGACACGCACCTTTCTCATTAGAAAAGCAAAACTCTCGGCTGCAAAGTTGTTGATGTACGGCCTGTGGTCTGTGCTCAGCAGCTGGGAGAACAACCTGCAAGGTTGTGCACATTTTCAATGAAACAACGGTTTTGACCGTGACTTGGACAGGTATCAATCAGCCTTCGCACCAATGCACGCTCACTTGTAGACATTGTGAATGTCCTTCACCATCAACCGCCACAGAAACTTGAACAAATAGGCGAAACAGGTGAAGATGGCCTCCAGCGCCTCCACATCGTGATGATACGTGTTGAGCAGTTTCACTATGGTGCCCAGGAACCGCTCGAAGTACGGGTAGAAATCTGACTGTAAGTCGCGTCCCAACTGGACCACCAAACTGAAAACAACCAGAACACGAGGGTGTAACAACCGCACAACATCAGTCGTAAAACCATTGAAAATGAATGGTTTTCACAAAGGCGGCCATGGAGTTGACAGTCAGCGACACTCAGACAAGAAAAGAAACTTACTCGAGGAGTGGCTGCAACGCGAGACTTCGAGGAACTTGCAGGTGAGACTCCAGCAACTGCACGATAGTTTCCTGTCAAGTACGAACAAAAAAAATTCGTTCACATTCTTGTTGAGTGGTTCAGAAGTGACTGACATTGAGAAATTAATGTTTTCAGGTTGGAAACATGTTGCTGAATGCGATAAAACTGAATTGGGGATGTGCACTCAGCTACTGGACTCGGTGGTGTGTCTGGAAAACCCAACAACGCGTCTTGCTATCAAATCAACTTGCCTGTTCGTGTACAAGCTGCGCCAAGCTGAGTAACTCGCTGGGCAAGCTGCGGCGAAAGTCCACTGCAAAAGCAAAATTCGGCATGTTTGATGTCGTTTCGCGTCACTTTGGTTCATTGCACTGAAATTTCACTGATGGCAACGATTTTGAACTTGAGAAGAAAAAAAATGTACCAAAGTGTTGTGTGCAGTTGAGCTCTATCCACTTGCCCAAAGCTTCTTTGAAGAACGTGTCAGCATCCTGAAAGATACAAGTGAGAACTGACAGGCACTCCGTTCCAAAAAGGCTGGCGGAACAAGTCCTCTCCGCGACAAGCGAACAACATAGACGTACCTCTGGTGTGGAGGAAACCCGCTGAACTTTCCTCGCGACATCGACGTTGATGCTTGACAGGCGCTCTTGGAAAGTTTGGAACTGAAAAGGAGAACGAGGAATCAACGAATCATAGACCAAGGCGAAAGAGGGCCAGGTGTGAAGGGGGGCTGGATCCTCAAGAACCCTATCGTTGTTGCCTCCAACAACACAACCAACACAAATTTTGTGTCAAGCACATTATTGCTGCGGAAAGGCCCACCTTCTGGCTGTGTATTCTCGAAAACACACGGTTGCTACATTTCTCGACAGCAAAATATCGCCCACCCCAGAGGGAAATCCACCAAAACTTCACTTCACAATTTCCGAGTGGTAAAACTTTCAGTTGATACCTTGAACACATTTTCCACTTTGTGGTGCGACGACTTTGTCTTCATATTTGTGGATCATTCAACATCAAAACTCCGCAAATTTGGCAAGAAAACAAACACGTTGAGTTCTCGTCTGCTACGATCTATCCCATCATGCACTTCCTGTGTTGCTCAAGGCGCGTCCGCAAATTGAGTCACGTGCTTGCCGCCTTAGTCCCTGGGGCTGACAGCCCGAGGAGATCCAGCAACATCAGATTTTCAAAGGGAACGGAATGAACAAGAAAGCAGAGATCTGAACACAGGTGCGTCGCGAAGAGAGCAATTGCCACCACAACCACCAAGAACCCTGTTGGTCACCAGTTGGTGTGGCATGTGTAGTCTGGCCCTTGCACAAAATGTGAGGTGAATTTGGCCCCACCAGTTGGTGCGGTGAGCTGCTGTAAATTCTCACCAACGAATTGAAGCACACAGATCCACATGCAAACATAACAAATTTGTTCGGGGAGGGGGCTCTCCCTGGACACACTTTCTTATCGCTTTGTTTTCGTTCACGCTTGATTTGATGTCAAATGTTGGTGATGAGAAGAGAGGATCATGCGCTGCAGTACTGCAACACCAAATGATCGACTCCCCCATGTTTGTGCCGGTCGCTCAATTTTAAACACCGGCGCGCTGGCGGTCAATTTGACTTGTTCCTTACGAGACTAACTGGATGCCGCATGCAAACTCAATTTCCCTTCAGAGGATGTGTCAAGTGTACTCCGGTTCCTCGCCCCATGGTGCACTTTTGGTTCGTGCAGCAGCACAAAAATGTTTCAACTCGTACATTCCAATTGACGGCGAAAATCAACGCCAAGCTTCATTTTTCAACATTTTTGAGAGCGGGTCATTTGCTTTTTTCTCCAGGACATGTATTTGGCAAACACAACATTATCTCATTCTACCTTGGCGTGTCTTGTTAACTTCCATAGCATTTGCAAAATACTGAATGCCGTGCAAAACGGTGCTCAAAAAGTGTTGCCAAAAGATACGATTCAAAGTCACACAGAAATGCCGGGGAGTGTGTTGGCCTTCTCAAAAGAGTGAAACAGTTGGATAAACAAAGTAACTAGATGATTTCCTTTTCACTTTTTACTTGTTTGATAATCATCTTCATACTTTAACCTCTCTGTGTCCTGACAGGGAAGTGTTCCAGCAACAAGTACTTCGACTCCTTGGGAACCAACGCACTTTTTTTGTGCTTTTGTATAAGGATGCAGGCTCGCCCACGCCACGCACACTGAAGTTGGAAACCACGAAAATGTTTACAATTTTCCCTGGACAAATCTCATATCCTGGCGACAAGTTTCTTGGATTTCTTGAGAGAGTTTCGAGACGCATGAGATCAATGCACTTCTAAACCCAATGTTTTTGCCATTCGTTTTGATTTCGGAAACTCATAAGTGCTCGTACGTGCATGAATCCCAGGACACGGGCACTTTCGGTCACAATCTTCAACTTGAGGCGCTTTCGTCCTTCAAACTTGTTTCCCAACCAAGATCACGGCAAAGATCGAAGGGCGCCAGTCGGGGGATTGGATGACAAGGCCAAATTAGGTGCGGCCATCCTCTTTGTGCAAATGAGCTTCGTGCGCAATACGGCGCAATGCAGAAGTCACAGTTGCCAACAATCTTCAACACGTTGCGAAAATAAATGTCGTTTTTTCATGCACAAATACCCGTTGTGAAATTTGCCAATTCTCCGGTATCTTTCATCTCTTTAAACACTTGTTAACCTTCCATGACAAGACACGAAAGTTTGGGGTTTAAATGAGTCGGAAAACTCGGCTCTGTTGTCACGCGAAGTTGGGTCGGTGCATCTTCCTATTGTGCGCGACAGAAAACCGAGGAAACCACAGATATGGCTGCAATCTTTCCAAAATCTCACAAGAAAGAAACGCACACGCACGGAAGGAAGAGATAAAGCCCGTGTGCGAGCAGTTTCTAATATTCATCTGCACCTGTAATACGTTGATGACACCTTGATCCTCTGATTGAGTACAAAATTTCTTGTCTACCAGCTGCACGGACATCAAAAATAAACTTTGCACCAACAGTTGCCATCACCGTAGGTTCTGCCAAGTGTTTTTCAAGTTTGATCAAATAGCCTTCAACAAAACAAAGAATATAAAATGTCTTTTTGCAAAGCGTCCACAGAACTCTTTCCGGAATAATTCAAACTTGGCTCTCAGAAGCCAATAAATGTTTGATTCCATCTTGAAGAAAAATTATCAAAAGACACGAATCCACTCACTTTCCACTAAAATCTTGCGTTTGCCTAATTTTTCAATTCTGAGGAAAATAATTAATTCAATTAATTTTGAAGAAAAGCCAGCGAAGACATTCAATTTCTTTGGGCCGAGACAAACAAAAGGCACCTTTGCACCTGACGTCGTGAGGCAGCTGTCCTGTTGGCAGCGGACGCACCGACCAGAGTCCAACTTGTCAATTTGCGCTAATAACTCGCTCGGAGAAATCAAAGCGTCAGCGATACGAATCTGACTCCCAATTACACCGCCGTTTGAGGCGCCAATCAGATAAACTGAGATCGTCTCGATATCTCCCGATGAAAGTGAGAACAGGAACAAGAGAGCGCACGCAGGTACCACGCAGTTCCACCAATTATTTTGCAAAAAAGCTTTTGTTCTCAATCATTCAAAGTCGCCCGGTTGGTTTACGGTTTTCAGAATCACTGCTTTGTTGTTCGATAACCGTCAGAATTAGCTGTTCCTGATGAACATAAAATCTGTACAAACCGAAGAAAAAAGCCACATCGAGAATTACCTTTGAATGCGAAAAGCGTGTGTGCCGAAATTTCAACAGGCAAAGGCGACGTTTTTCGTGTTTCTGGTGATTTTCGGCAAATTTCTATCTTTTCTGTTGTGAAAAAGAAAACACAATCAACAATGAATCAACAACCTTTTTTTTTTGCCCAAATTTCCGACCACACGATATCGCCGAACAACTTTCCATTCAGGCCAATCAGACACACGAGACAACAAAAAGTTTTCAAAAGTCCCACGAACAATCACAAAACTTCATTTCAGAATCAACAAGAGAGGATGAAATTTATTGCCGAGAAAACTGTTCTCTCTCAGTCAACCATGAAAAATAACTTCACACTCTTCGTAAATATCGTAAATTTGTTTCGACAATTTAGTTGGTTTTGCACAAACGAAACAACAGAAATGAGGACAAAGACACCAGCCACCACCTGCCGAAAACATAACAACGCCCAGTCATGGGACTCATGTTGTGCCAAAAAACGGGACTGGCCGGAATGGATGAAGCCACACAAGCCCGCAACAAGAACACTTGTAAAGGAGACGTGCTGTCAGTTCTTCGTGCAAACGCAATGGGAGTTGCGGACTTGAAAGCGTTTCTTTGACAACAGGCGAGGAAGGGGTGCCTCAAATCGAGAAATTTTTGTTTGTTCCAAAGTGGGACGACAACAGACTCGCTGATGTTGAAGAAAACGAGCTCGTCCAATATCTGCAGGGAACAAAACATCAGGAGACTTTGGTCACAGAAAAGAGCTTTTTGGTGCAGTCCAACACAACTACCGTGCAAACCTCTGTACACGGACAGAATCCGAACGTGTGTCTGTTCTGCAATGACAAACTCGACGAACAAAACACAAGGAAAATACTTTTGGTTTTTCCTGGCGAGCATCTCTGAGTTCTAGTGTGCAAAAAGCTTCGCACGAAGACAAACTTTTCTCCAGTGAGGCGAGTTCAGCCCTTGCATCACGTCACGCCACTCACACGCACAACATCTGTGTTTCACTTTTCTCAATTTTTGCTGCGAAAACATTAATTAACTTAGATTTTGAAAACATAATTAACTTTGATTTTTTGAAAGTCACGCAGCAAGAACCTCGGCACCTCTCACGCAACGCAACTCCCGACAACCAACTGTTGGACTGAAGTTCCACTGCAGTTCACAAAGACCATGAACTTCAGCACATCAAAAGCAAATTGATCACCGAAACATGTTTTCACAAGTGCTTGACAACCGGCACTCGATGTGGCCTTCTTTCTTTCTGAGCAGTTTCAGCCACACAACAGACAGCCAGATACGTATCGCCTTGGACCTCGCGTGCAAAAACTCAATCACACTGAGTTGTTTGTTGGCGCCATTCATGATGTTCATTCACAGGAACAGAACGCTTATCATCACAAATCAAAGTCACTGGCAATGATACGAAAGGTCAGTGCTGAAAACGTACTGTCCCAAACACCGTGCTCACGCATTCCACCTAGATGTGGCAGTTCCACAGGTTCCCGCTTCATCCGTTCTTCAGACGCTTTGGAGACCGTATTTCCGCCACACACCTCGATCAAGAACAAAAGTTTCGGGGGCCAAAGCCTGGTGCGGGAGGCGGCTGATAAGTGGGGCCTTCAGGACCCGACTGCATTTGTTCTTGGTGGAACTGTCGGAGGAAGCTGCGCTCGCCGTCTCGCTCCGTCGGAGCGAAGATCGGCCGCGATGCGACAGGCCGATCACATTCCCTGTTCATATCTTCACTTGACAGTTCGTGCTTGCGTTCGTAGATGACTCGTTCGTCTCCGCTTGTGCACGCTGCCGTCTGCGGCGCGTCGCTTTTCTGTGCGACGTCCACCGGACTGAGTTTGGTTTCATCACGTGACGTTTCGCCCTGTGGTGTGTCTGCTCGTGGTGGAATCACGATGCCCTGTGCTCCCGGCGGTAAAGGTCTCCCAGCCCTGAAACACAGTAACCATGGACGTTCATTCTTCCACTACATACTCAGCAATGGACCAAAGATTTCAAGCTTCTTCGAGATGTCGAATGATGTTCACCACGTCTGCGACTAGACAAAGGCCAAAGTGACCACTTACTTTTTCTTTGGCATGTCCATCTTGTGGACGCCGGAGTAATGTCGTCTCAGAATGGAAGGGTCGTTGAAGCCCTGGCCACATATCGTGCACTTGTGGTTCTTCTCTCCTGCAAAGAGGAATGGATCAAGTTGCAAAGTTTTGACAAGTGCGAGCACACAGTGCACGTCAGTGGAAGGTGGAAGCAAGTGTGTGTGTGTGTGTGTGTGTGTGTGTGTGTGTGTGTGTGTGTGTGTTTCTGCGCGTGCGCGTTTGTGTGCGTGTGGCACCACTGTATGTGCGTGTGTTCGACACCAGTGTATGCATGTGTGCTCGGCACTAGTGTGTGTGTGTGGTGTTCCCTGATCTGCATGTGGGTGCGTATGTTCGACACCAGTGTGTGCGTGCGCGTGTGTGCGTCCGTGCGTGTGTGCGTTCTCCACCTGTGTGGGTGACCATGTGTCTGGAGACGGCGGACGGCTGCGTGAACAGCTTTCCGCACATCGGGCACGGGATGCGTTTGTCGGCGTCGTGAATCACTTTGTGTTTCTCCAGCGTGCCGCGCGTCTTGAAGCCCTTCGAACAAACCTGCAACACGGCCAGAAGGCCAGAAGACTGCTTGCCACAAAACTCAGTGTGTTCACTTGCATCAACTGCAGATTCCGTTTGCTACATTGGTTGTCACGGCCAACTGTCTTTCAATGTGATTGACAAACTGGGCCTCACCGTACAAACGAACTTGCGCGTGTCTGGCTCGGTGTGCTGCGTGCGGCGATGACTACGCAGCGACGACTTGTAGGTGAAGGACGCGCCGCAGATGTCGCAGACGTGCGGCCGCTGCTCGAGGTGCAGCGCCGCGTGCTCCGCCAGGCTGTGCTTCTGCAGGGGACCAGAACAGTCAGCGTTGACAGCCATGTCCGCAGAGGGGAAAATAATGCTCAACACCAGCAGCATCACGCGCAGACGCACAGCATCTCCCGCACGAACACCCACACAGACGTTCGTGTGCGCGCGCACACACACACACGCACACACACGCACACACACACGCACACACACCAGACAGCTCTTTAGCTCTTTCTGCGAAAACGACAGTGTGCGACCGCAGCAGCAGCTGACCTGAGTGAAGATTTTTCCGCAGTCTTGACAGATGTGCTCCTCCTTGATCCCACGGTGCATGCTGTCCACGTGCCTCTTCAGCACATACTGGTTGCAGAAGGACTGGAATAAAAACAGAACTTCTTGGTGCCAACCAATGATCAAGCTGCACACCAACGCCATCATTTTGTGCACAGTTTTAGAGATACGGATCAAGAGAGTGTGCACAATGGCAGCAGTGAGACAGTACCTGACTACATTCTTCACATCCGAACGGTTTCGGATCGTACCCCTCCTCGTGTCTCTTGACGTGCATTTCAAGCGTCCTTCTGTCTCTGTACCTGAACCATGAGGACGATTGTTCACTTTGTGCATTGGGTTCAACAATATTTGAAATCTCTGATCAGTTTGAGGGTTGGTTACTTTCAGGGCTTTGTTTGTAAAAACAAGGCGTCACGTCGTATCGGATTCTGATTGGCTGTGACAGGTTCCGGGAGTTGCGCACGCACCTCTTGCCGCACACGTCGCAGACGAGGCTCACGTCGTGGTTTCGGATGTGTCTTTTCAGGTCGCGTTTCACGTTGTATTTCTTCCCGCACACTCGACACGAGTAATCCGCTGAGGGAGGAGAGAAGAAATGAACAAATATTGGTGCCCCGAGTCTGAAGAATCCCACAGGCATGTTTTGTGCCCAGAAGCTGCTTGTTTTGTCTGAACAATTTTTTACAGTTTCAGCCAAAAAAACAACCCGAAGTTCAAACTCACCCGGAGGAATGTGCATGCGTCGCACGTGTGTCGCCACACGACTCTTCATTCGGGCCTTGAACTCGCACACGGTGCAGCCAAAGCGGAGCCCGCCCTCGAATGCTTTCGTTCCCTCTGGAACAGTCGTCATGAAGCCTTCGATGCGCGCTGAGCGCTCCGCCCTGCTCTCCGCGGGCGCGTGAGACTCGACTCTCGTCATGTACGACTCTTCACCCTCCACCGCTTCAGTCTTCGCCTTGGTTTGCAACACCACTTTCGGCGGCGGCACCGTCCTCCGCTTCTTTGCAGGTTGCGAGGGTTGGTAGTCTTCGTCGCCTGTTTCGTGGTCACTGTTTTGATCCTCCTCATCTTCTTCCAACGCGTTTTCCGGGTCGCTGCAGGGCTCGATCTTCACAGGGACAAGTCCGGTGAACGAGGGGACATCGACCAGCTTCGCTTTCGGCGAGGATCGCTTTCTGGGTCTTCCCCGTCCCCTTCTCGGACTCTTCTCACCTGAAACCCCAAAGAGAATTTCAAGAACCTGTCGGTCCAGCGGGTCCTGGATCGTGACCCCAGACACACGAAAGTGTTGACTTGGTGCGTGTGTTTTCTGAAAATTTTGATATCAGAAAGAAAAACAAAACATTCAGCACAAAGCAGTGACAGCCTTCGCGTCGATAAAACCAGTGGCGAGTTGTTTGTAGTGATATCACAAACACACTGGTTGGTATCTCAGGAGAGACTGTCCCCGAGGGCGGGAACCTCCGTATTTATTACGTAGGTCGTTTCATTTCTGGTGAGAAATGTTCGAAGTCATGCTCACTCCATGCACTGGTGTTGACTACTTCAACTACCTGTGCATCAGAACTGTAAAAACTTTTGTTAAAGAGATAATACTTTTTGGTGACTATTTAGGGACTGAACTGAAATCACTATCAAGCAAAAGAAATTATTTTGTAGGTTCTGTTCTCACAGTTTCCTCAATATTTTTGTTTTGGTGGATATTTTTGTTTCCAAACAACTATGTCATCTTTTGTTCTGATTGGGTGCAAAAGAGAAACAAGGTTAAATGCCTCCATCATGTCTTGGAACATTTCTTGCCAGAAAGAAAACAACCCTCATATGTACAATCATGCCATCTGGTGAGTGGTGGTTCTAAATTCACAGCTAGTGTGTCACACCACACTCCTCCCCAGTAGGGGGTGTTGGCACCACCCAACAATTTTTAATATTCTGAATAATTTTATAATAATTAATTAGATAGAAAATAGACACATAATAGCACAATATCACTATTTTGCTAGGTTTTCCCAGCATCCCTCCCCCCCATGGGGTAATCACGTGACCCCTGCAGGTTTTCCTTTTTAAATATGGCTGCCAACCAGGCTCAATACATTACCAGTCAGGAGATTGAATTGCTGAGCTTTTTGCACCAAAATATTATCAGAAAACTGTTAGAAGAAGCACATACATAACAGAGAGACAAGAGAGACCTGTAAGTTGTCTCTGCAGTGGTTGCCTACTTTTACCTCGGGCCGGCACCGCACGGAATATTTCACAATTTGGTCCACCAGATCGCCCATTCTTTCTGAGGTGAGTGGTTCTGCTCCATGTCACCCCACAGTTCACCTGTGTAGATGTTGATCTGAGGGGCGAAGCTGGGTGAGCTCAGCGATGCCGGCTGCGCGTGCTGCTGTACGCTCTGCGTCGCGGTCCTGAAGCCGACGTGAATCGCCTGCACGATCTCTTCAGTGACTGCCCCGCCCGACACGCACTCCGTTTGTGTGGCAGCGTTGACCAGCGCAGGCGAACTCTTCGGACCCTCACGGGACTCCGTATCACAACTGGTGTCCCGCAACCAGTTGCAAAGCTCCTCCATATTCTCTGCCTTGTGCAAGGTCAGTAGCTTGTCCAATATTTCCTTTGCGTTTGAAACAACTTCCCAGCTGCCCTGCAGTTGGCAGACGTTCTCTGCTATGTGGGTGTTGGTGACACCGGTGTCTTGGAGCCAGTGCATGAAGGCATCGTGATCGCTGCAGCCCAGGTGGTTCAGTTGCGCGAACACTTCGGGAGAAACCATAGCGATCACCATGTTGAACGCGCCCATGTTGACAGTAAAATGTTTATCCCACACAGAGAAACTGTGTTGCAATCGACACAATTGTAGATCGTCTGCAAGCCTGAAACTTTCATCAAAGCTCCACCGGAAGTGACACTCGCAGTCACGGTGCCCCGCGCGGTTCTCCGTTCCACTCCAAAAGCAGTATGGTTTTGATGATTTCTGTCACTGCCCGAAATTGCTTTTTGGCCCGTTTTGGACATTTGTGCAAAATTACTTTACTTGGAAGAAATATTTTGAAAAATATTTTTTGTCTCAATATTTTTAAACAAGAATGCTACGCATAAAAAGCGTGTGGTCACATAAACGTTCCTTGTTCATAAATGCCTTGTGAGAAGCAAGATATTACCATTTGGAAAAAAATTTCCTAGACCCACTTTTCAGCCAAAGTGGGTCCACCACCACCACCCCTAGCTGGACCCGCATTACACACATGGACAGACACACATACAGACTGATGGTGATAACATTAAGCATGTGGTATATGGCCCTTTGGGTGACCACACGCTTAAAAATACGTGGAAGTTAGGGTTCAGTCTTCCGTAGCGAGATGTGACTGCGAGATAGCG
>JAAUXT010005681.1_pt1 | contig 17707 bp, 17 predicted proteins | sample 7278171 | NCBI WGS metagenome assembly JAAUXT01 (sample SAMN14350112, study PRJNA611818) | marine sediment metagenome | isolation source: surface marine sediment (1.8m) | place: French Polynesia: Moorea | collected 2018-08
CTCCCAGAAAATTTTTCTATTCCAACTTGGACATTGTCCGGGTTAGGGGTAACTTGGACATTGTCTGGGATACCCCCCCCCCAGAGAAAATAAATGTTTACATTTTCATGCTTGCAATTGTTTTTTGAGAAACATAACACTATGCACACATTCTTTGACACACACAAGTGCTGTCCTGCTGATGTACGCTGCTCGCGGCTGATTCTCCACTTGAAAGTCTAGTTTTACTTGTGGTGGGGTGAGCAGAGATCGTGGTGGGTGAGAGGAACGTCTCACAGCTGGTGCTGCAGGGTTTGATCGCGTTCACACATGGATGCGACAAGCGTTGCATCCTTGTGTTTTGCTCTGTGTCCTGCACAAGTCACTGGGCACCGTGTCCCTGCACAACTGATTTGATACCATTTGCTTGCACTTGCCTCTGGGTATTCCAACCGAAGCAAGTCAATCGGTGCTATTTTGCAAGCAACTGCGCATTGTCCTGTGATTTGTGTAGGGACACAGTGACCTGTGCAAGGACATAGCGCCAATTGACAGGTACGCAGGGCGCACTTTCGCGTCGATGCGGTTCTAGATGTAAGATTATGACGTCAGATTCGCACACGTGGTAGAAACGTGAACGTAAGGTACTTGCACCGCACTCTGGTGACACGTGGGTCATTCACGCTGGGGGCGTCACGCGTCGCGTCCCGGTGCGGGTCAGTGGGTGCTGCGCAGCGAACTAGACGCAGTGACCATTGACTCGCAAATGGATGGAGCGGGTGACGCCTTCAGCGTGACGTAAACGTCGAACGTGGGCGTAACACGTGCGATACATGCAGCACACAGAAGGATCACAACTCGGAACGTGGTTGTGACCTCAAGGACGGTGGTGGCACCTGACGTGTTGAATCCATTTGGATGATGTTTGTTGCCAGGCACGAGTTTTGGTGACGATCAGTCTGGACACTCTGCCTGAACTGTGCATTGCCCTTGCCTGGCCCACGTTGCCCATTATCACTCAGAACGGAGGCGTGTGTCGTTTTGTCATAATTGCACTTCGGCCGAAAATCGCTCAGGACCGCTTGCGTGTTTTACGTTTCTCTGTTGTCACCTAGGATGCAGGCTTTGCATCGAAACCGCACCTTCTTCCACTGTCACTCAAGCGTGATTCAAGTTTTTCCATTATCGCTCAGGACACAGGCGTGCTGCGCGGCGTGCGTCTGGTTCTACCGGGACATGATCGTGTTCGTGCCGGGCGGGTGCACGGTGCTGGCGCTGATCGTGCTACTGCTGCTGTGGAGACAGAGACTCGGCACCCTGCGCAAGTTCAGGGGTGAGTAGGGTGTGTGCGTGTGAGGTATGCGTGCGTGTGTGAAGTGTGAGGTATGCGTGCAGGTACTGCATGTGGTAGAGTCGGCAGGGAGTGTGTACGTGTGTGTGCACTCATTCTTTGGTGGGACACATGTTCTGGACAGAAAGCACGTCATTGGTTCCAGTCACGTGACTTGTCGTGCGTGCGTGGCGATGGTGGCCACAGCCAGCAAATACGCTCGCAGCTCATGCCGTACGTTTGCGTTGAAACTTAAAACACGGAAAAGGATTGTCATCCCAAACATCTGCCTGAATGAGAGATTTTGAATGGACGAGTCCCTTTTGGGTGGAGCTGGCTGTACTGGTTGAACACCCCCCAAAGAGTCAGACACATTCAACACGAAACGCAATGAGAGATCAACAGAAATTCAAAAAAAAAAAAGGCAAAGAGCGAGGTCGGTTTGTGCGAGGCTTGTCAGCGTTGTGGGGATTGTGGCGTCGGGGTAGGGTGCACAATGTGGAGGGTTGGGATGTGACAAACTCTTACTGATGTGCCGTGATCGCCAGGCGTGATGTTTTCTGTGAAGACGTGACAAGCGTGTCTCTGTGTGTGGACTAATGCGTCATGCTGTTCAGTGCAGGATGAGGATTATGCAGGGACGACATTTTGAACGTGTGCGCACGTCTCCATTCAACCAATAATTCTTGTTTGTTGCCCTCATTGGTTTGTGTTCAGGAGAGGTTTGGTTTGACTCGAGAAATCCTGCCCAAGCACAATCCGAACCTCGTTTTCAAAGTTTGACCTTCACCTTTCAGCAGACGCTCCCACGAGGGGGCGCGACAGTGCACCGGAAGTGACGACAATCGCGTCCATTAGTCACGTGTTGGCGCGTGACTCGTGTGTTTATCTCACCGACGTCCCGAAGGCCGTCGATGAGACCTTCGTGTAGCTTCGTGAAACTTCGTGTTCCTTCGTGAAAACGAGTACGAAACAAAGCAAAACGAGGCTGAGGGAGGCCGGGTTCACACTGGGTGCGTCACGCGTCGCACTGCGGTGCAGGTCAACAGACGCTGCGTCCTGAACGTCACGCTTTGTGACGCCGCGACGTTGACGTGTGCAGTAACGCGACGCGTGACTCGCATGTCTGGTGTGAACCAAGCGACAGGGACGTTTAGCTGCAGCATGCGCCGTGGCCAGTTCAGTCAGGTGCGCGCAGCCCCGGTGTCTCAGGACCAGACAACGACCGTACTATTTTTCCGACGTCGTTGTGTGGTCCTAAAATTTCAGGACCAGAGAATGACCAAATAGTGTGTGGTTTTTCTCTGGTCCTGAAATTTCAGGACCAGACAACGACCAAATAGTGTGGTCGTTGTCTGGTCCTGGTCGTTGTCTGGTCCTGTTACACCGGGCTCAGGCTGGCAAAATGGAAAATTAATTTCTGGAAATTTTAATAACAACGAAGACAAGGCCCGACGGGGAAGTACGATTTTAGCGTGCATGACTTCGTGGTCCTGCTCTAAAGTCAATGGAAAGCTCCTTTGCGTGATCAAGGATTGAAGAAGGGCATGTTCTGAGTTTCTCGACCTGGGTGGTTAGGATGATGTAGAAACCTCTCCACAGTGCGTGACCCCTCTTGGGATTTTGGCCTCTCTCTGTCCAGTGTTCTGACGTAAATCTGCGTGTGTCTGAAACTCTCTTTCTGCGGCGCGTGCAACGTGAGGCATCTAAACGTCGCTATTGTTGACGTCTTTCTTGGTCACGTGTTGTTTGACGTGGCGGACGCAGCCAAACGCGCCAGATGCACGAATCACGCTCAACAGCCAATCAGAAGCGTCCACGCATGCGCGCAAGGGAAGCGCGTCAGAGTCCAAGGTCACGTGCTGATTTCGTTCCTCACCAGAGGGAGTCTGTCTCTGTCTGACCTCACACGCACGCGCTGCAGCTCACGTGACATCTAAGGCCGCATCTTCACTGGTTGCGTCACTTCATGTGGTGTTGAAACGCAATTGTGTTGTCACGTTACGACAACAACTCAGAAAATCATCAAAGGCTGAAATTCAGGTCCAGCCACAAAACAAAACAACAACAGCAACAACACAATGTTCAGTGAGAAATCCTTGTTCATTCGATGTGTTTGAACGAGACGCTTCCATGTTTGACACGAAGTTTTGTGTGACGTGTCAACAAGGTCCGACGGTTTCAAACTCATCCAGAAAGTTTTTTACAAGACACTCACCCGCGTGAGTTTTCTCGGAGACATAGCCCACGGCGGGTGGTTTTTGGCTGTGGGTAAAGCAATTTTGTTGGGGCAAAGTAATATTGTCGACACCGTGAGATCAGAAAACCACTGAGCACCACGTTCCCGTTGTCTCTGCAGGCCTTGAGTTCCTGGGCGGCATCAACGAACCCGTGGACGACGACGACTCGGAGGAGCAGCGGCGCCCTCTGCTGTCAGCGGCGTCCTCTCCCGACGCCGACTCGGACGAGTGCTGCGACTTCCTGTGTTGCCTGGCGACGTCGCGTGAGGCGCATGCGCGGTCCGCGCACACTTCCTGTTCCTGCAGCGAGGCTGGTGGCGTCACGTGCGCCGTGCATCAGAGAAGCGTCAGCAGCTATGACAGCTTCGCTGAGTACTCACCAGGGGGCCAGCGTGGGTACTCGCCAGGGGGGCCGAGGTCCAGGTTTCATGGGCAGAACTCTGTGGATCAGGGCCCGGGAGACCAAGACCCAGGGGTCCAAGGTCAAGGGGACTGGGGTCGAGGGGCCAGGGGACTGGGGGACCACAGTCCAGGGGATCGGGGTCCAGGGGACCAGGATCTCAGTTCTGGGGAGCACCGGTCAGGGGACCCAGGATCCAAATTCAACTTCGGGTGATTCCGGTGGCCACGTGCGCGTGGACCTGAACGCGCCTGCGCAGCCGGAAGTGCCTCACAGTGATGCGGGCGATAATAGGGGAGAAACGCACGTGACTGGTTCCCCACGTGATCCGGTTGCGTAACCATTGTACTTCCTGTGATATTTCTGTGTTTTGGGCGTGTTCGATTTGGGGCACCGCCGCAACTCTCGCGTGGCTGGTGTTTGTTAAATCGAACGCGCTCAATTTTCTGTGAATCACTTGACAGGAACACTGCAGCGAAAGACGTTTTATGGTTGCGTCAGAAACGCCATTTCTGGAGCAGGGAGTTGAGGTGAATGACGCCGTGTTAGGTGGCACGTTCACACGTTTGCGTCAAAAAGACTTTTGTGTCTGTCTGTCAATGTAGAAATCCAGGGGCAGGTACAGGATCAGGTCAGGGGGTGAGAGAGACTCTGGGGTGAGTCTCCAGGTCCCCCTGGATAGGACCCTGAAAACCGCTAGTTTTGTGGTTGGGTTGAGTTGTGTGTGCGGCCCGCCTCCAATTTTAACGCAAGAGGGGTGATACTCCCCTCGACCCCCCCCCATCCAACCTCCCCGTAAAGGAACTCTCCTGATGATTGAGGAGGAGGTCACTCCAGGGAGGGGGTGGTTGGGTCCGAGCTCACCGACCTGTACCCACCAGCTCGCACTGGATTGGTCGCTGGAGGTTTGACGTCACTACGTCTGGTGTCCTGAAGACCATGAATTCTTTCTTATGGCGAATTGTGCAAATATAATTCCTGTTTTTATACCCTCTGTCCGAAAATGCAATTGTGAAATTGTGCATGGAATTGCGTCAAATGATTCTGCAGGTGTGCTTGGCAAGAGTTGTCACCCCCCACTGGGGTGTCACACTTTGCGTCGTTGTGAGAGTCGAAGAGCCCTGTGTCCACTTACTTTGTTTGCGCCTGGCCGACTGGTTTGTGCAGGGACGCAACGCGTGACGCGTCCAGTGTGACTTGGGCCAAACGTCAGTTGTTCTGCAGATTTTTGTCATATCTGTCCCATTGTTTTCGCCTGTTTTTGACTTTGAAGCTGCCACACTTGAACTTTTGGTCTTTGTGTCAAATTTCTATTTGGGTGCGTGCGAATTCCAGGATCTGGAGTCCTGCGTTTTGGGGCTGTTTGCACAGGCCGTTTGTTTCTCACGCTCCTGAGAGGTCAGACCGATCCAGTTTCCCATTGGGTCCTGTGTAAATCTGATCACCCGAGTCGTCCGTAGACTTTAGGTGTCCTCCGCACAGTGAACGTGTCCGCACAGAAGGTGGTTTATTCGTTGCAAAACGATGTGCCCAAATTGTTTTTGGATTGATGTGTTCGATTTATGCGTGCGGCCAGACGACGGCGCAGTGGCGCCACTTCGCCCCTGGGTTGGAGATCGAACGCAATTGACCATTTCGGCTCAGTCGGCCGGCCGCACGCGCGAATCGAACACCACCATTGTTTGTTTCGCTGTACAACCCGAACGATCTGTGTCTGTGCGTGGGCACACTACGTCCAAGATACAAATTCTTTTGTGTCCATTTTTGTGTGTCCTTTGTGTGTCAACACCCAACGTTTTCATCCAAACGAGATCTGAATGTTTCTTCCATGTCATGTCGGAGCGATTTTATGTTGCAGGAAGGATCTGTGGTTTTACACTCGTGTTTGAATTCGGGTTGAAAAATACAATCGCGGGTACGAGATTACATGTTTTTGGTCGAGAGGGGAGCTGGTAGGGGCGGAATCATGATCTGCTCAGAGGGGGGGGGGGTCCGATTGAAACGAAAATTTGCGCATATGACGTGAAATGAATCTTGTAAGGGGGCTGGGCTGAAATATTTTCTGGGGTTTGGGCAGGCCCTGGATCCGCCCCTGGCCAGTTTTGTACCCGTTTCCATTGGCAACGTGTACTTCTGTTACGCGTGACGCACTGATGCGTCGTGCGTTCTCTCTGTGCACGTCTGTGGGTGTTGCGTCATCGCGTGTGACGCAGCGACCAACAGGGACGCGACGCGTGACGCGTCCAGTGTGAATCCGGCGGGACTTTTCATGTTGCGTCACGGATGCTGTGCGCGTGCGCGAGATATGTTCATACACGTGCTCAAAATGTCTTTTAATTTCACACAGGAATTCCTATGCAGTTATTTTATGCATTTAAAAAGAAAATTTTGAAATGAAACGTCTTGTCTTTTTGTGTCACTGGTTTCATTTGGATGCGTAGCGTCCTTGGAGACGCTGTGCTTGAGACGTGGGTTTGTGGGCCAAAGGGTCTGTGTGTGTGTGTGTGTGTGTGTGTGTGTGTGTGTGTGTGTGAGTGTCTGTGTGAGTGTCTGCCTGTCTGTCTCAATTGCGCAACAAATGAGTGAGACACGACCCGACGGGTGGGTGAGCATGGATGAAGACTGAAGACATTTTCCTATCCCTTTATTTGTATCAAACACATTCAAATGGCACATGTTGATTCGTCTGGCAAATTTAGATTTTCCAATAGTGTCCATTGCAGGATCGCTATGGAAGTTTTTCGACGGCGAGCACAACGTGCATGAACACTAGGGAGTTTAAACAGCGACGTTTCACTTTCAAACTTCAAACGTCATTTCAAACGTCAGAAATCACTTTTTGAAGTTTTGGATTTTTATTCATATGTTACTCAAATAATTTCAAATGATTTCATTTGGAACCTTTACCAAGTAAACTTCAGATGTTCTTCTGTTAATTTATTGTAAATTTTATTTTTGAAAGGGCTTTTTTACTTCCTTAAAATTCTTGTGAAAATGTACTGTTTTGGGACTTTGTGCTAAGTTTGAAGTTTGAGGTTTGAAGTTTGAAGTTCAAATGTTAAACATCAAAGGCGACGTTTCGCAGAAACGTCGTGTTTAAAGTCCCCACTCCGTGCACATGTATGTCCAGCTGTGCGAATTCGCAAGAATTCCAGGGCAAATTGTTGACTTCCAAGACCCCCAGACTTGCGCAACGCTTCCTGATCCGCCACTTACAAGCCACAAACACAACAGCGAAATACTTTACGACATAGCAGAAGCACGCTCATACATGTCACGCATGGCGCATTCTTTTCAACGTGCAACTTCCGTGTACAAAAAAACACGACTGTCTATTTGGTCGCACATGTGTGTCACGGCCTTGGGGTCGTTGGCACTAAACGTAAGCCGCTCCACGACACTGGTGCAAGAGCCCCCTGACCCTCGTAAAATCACTCAAATTTTTGTGTTGCAGATACACATCAAATCATTTTACACGTCACAAGAGGTTGAGCCCCCAGAGCAGAACAGGACTCACCCACACATCGCTGATCCATCTCTCTGAACACAGTCGTATTGCTGGCAACACACACCACGCACACACAAACACACACACACACACACACACACACACACACACGGATTTGTCCAACACATCGCCCCATCTATAGCGGATCCAGAATGAGTGAAGAGCCTGGTCCTGTCCAGGGTCCGACCCTGTGGACGAGGAGGCTGTTGAGGAAGCCCAGCACCCACCAGGGTCCGACCCCCAAAGGGGTCCAAAACTTCAGCTAAATTTTGGGGTGAATTCATATTTTGCGCTTCGGAAAGTCAGACTGGTCACCGAACACAGTTGGACACAAGAGTCCACCCCCCCCCCCCGCCAAGTCAACTTCCAATTCAAAAAAAATTTTGCTTCGGGGGAAAATTTCTGTGGGGCTCTGGCTCCTCGGGCGGCGGCTCTCCTCACTGAACACAGTCGGAGTCGGGGTCCACCTCGGCGTACACAGCGAAGCGGTAAGGCAGCGGGATCCCGACGAAGTTGGACACGACCTCCCGCAGCGCGGGGTCACGCGCCGCCCGCCGGAAGTTGAGTGGGTCCCGGATCGCGGAGAAGTCACGTGAGAACCTGCAAGGATCAGGAACAGTCACGTGACAATCTGGGACTTTCAGGAGCTGGGGCTGGCGCAAGGGGCTGGTTGCATGGAGGGAGTGGTTGGGAGTCTGGGGTTGGGACCCGAGCTGTGGGACGCAAGTTCAGGATGGCTGAGAAGTCAAGTGAGAACCTGGAACAGAGTGTGGTGTGTTCAGGATGGGCGTCCAGGGAGGGGCAAGGTGGGGGGAGGGCTACGTGGAGGCAGTGGGTGTGGGTGTTGGGTTGGGGCCTCGATGTGTGGGATGGAAGTTGGGTCCAAATCGCGGAGAAGTCAGCCGAAAACCTGCATGTAAGGTTCCGTAACCCGTGTATTTTAGATGGTACGTCCTGAGAGGCAGGAAGGAGGGTGGAATGGGGCTGAGGGTTGGGACTCCTGACTCTGGGGCCCAAAAAGGAAGAACAGCTGTGGCCAGGGATCCCCGGAGGACTCACAGAACGAACCCTGTGGCCATGAACCAATGGTACCCAGAGGCAACAAAGACCCTGTCAGCATTTTGGAGAGAACATACCCTGTTGTTCCCTGCAGTCATGATGGAATAAACCCTGTGGTTCCTTGGAGGAACGCACCGACAGAACCCCGTGGTACCCTGAGAGAATACCCATGGTACCCAGAGAGAGCGTCCCCTGTGGCACCCTGAGGGAACGTACCCTATGGGCATGATGGCGCCCTTGGACATGATTCCGAGCACCTCGCCTGGCCGCACCGAGATGCAGTCGTTCGAGTTCCGTCCCGGGAACGTCACCTGAAGCGAGACAAGAACAGGCGTCAACACACTCAAGGAGCAAATCAAGGGTGGGACTTGTATTGGATCCCAGAGCAGACAAACGCAGGCGTAGATCCAGGACAGATCCATGGGCGGATCAAGGGGTATAGATCACGTGTGATCAGGTACACAAAAGCGGTGGAACCTTTGTCAACTTTAGGGGTCCACAGGGACCAGGAATGTGTTCCATTCCATGAATTCCTGTGTTTGGCCTCGGATGATGTAGCATCCCTGTCCAAGTCGACGTACATTTGCACTGCGTCATAGTGGAGTTTTCCATCAAGTACATGGACCCGTTCCTGCAGCCCACCGAAGGTATACCTGCCAATGTGCACACGTAAAATTGCTCCTTCTCTTCAGATTGAATATCGCGCAAAAAGCTGAAGAAACTGGTGATTTCCCCCTCCGGATGTGCGGAGATACCATCTGACAATCATCTCTCTTGTCATCAGTACATTCACAATGTTGATGTGCAAAATTTGTGCGACAAATTTTCAATGCAAAAAAGTGTGCATCTAATTTCATGTTTGGATTGTTCGTGGGAATGCTGCTGCTGAGTTTTTGCACTGTGTGCAGAGATGCTCGGATATTTTATATCCAATGTCATCAGTTCTTTTGATTGATGTGTTCGAACGCAGTGCCGTGCGTAGGGACCAGATTGCCGTGAACTCACCACACTGGTGTGAATGAAGAGTGTGCGTGTGTGTGGCAGGAGGTATGCGTGCATGCAGAATGAACTCAATGCCCTGGTTTGATGTGTGTGTGTGTGTGTGTGTGTGTGTGTGTGTGTGTGTGTGTTTGGTGCTTTTAAAAAGAAGTGGCGTGATGAACTCTTGCTTGATATACGAAGTGGGCGTGTGTGGGGAAGGTATGCGTCCAAGATTAGACTTGGCACACTGGCTTGACGTGAAAAGTGTGCGTGTGTGGGTACAGGTATGAGCGCAAGACGAACTGGACACAGTGGTTTGCCGTGAAGTGTGCCTGTGGAGTCAGGTGTGCGTTCAAGGTGAAAGCAACACACCGAGGCCTGCGCCACACAGTGCACTGTCTTTCTTTGTCTCCCTCTGTGTCTATCTCACACGCACAGGAACTCTTTTTTTCTCTCTCTCACTCACTCACTCTCTCCTTCTGTCCCTCCCAGTCGTTCTCGCCCTCTCGCTGTCTCTCTGTCCCTCCTGCAGTCTCTCTGTCCCTCTCGCTGTCTCTCTGTCCCTCTGTCCCTCTTGTTGTCTCTCTCGCTGTCTCTGTCCCTCTCGCTGTCTCTCTGTCCCTCTCACTATCTATCTGTCTCTCTTGCTGTCTCTCTGTCCCTCTCACTGTCTCTCTGTCCCTCTTGCTGTCTCTCTGTCCCTCTTGCTGTCTCTCTGTCCCTCTGGCTGTCTCTCTGTCCCTCTGGCTGTCTCTCTGTCCTCTTGCTGTCTCTCTGTCCCTCTTGCTGTCTCTCTGTCCCTCTCGCTGTCTCTCTGTCCCTCTTGCTGTCTCTCTGTCCCTCCTGCTGTCTCTCTGTCCCCCTCACTGTCTCTCTGTCCCTCTCGCTGTCTCTCTGTCCTCTGTCCCTCTTTGTCTCTCGCACACACGCACACACAAACACACAACCTCCAACGCTCTCACAATTTGTATCTGTCTCTCTCTCCCCGTCTCTCTCTCTGTCTCTACTCACACTCATGCACACACACAATAGGTGTGTGTGTGTAGATGTATCTGCCTCACGCGTGCACACACGGGTGCACTGAAGGTGCGAGAGTCACATAATTTCACAAGTCACCCAAGTCTGCGCATAGGACCTGCTGCTGTTTTGTCAAATTTGTTGTTTCCTTTCAGCGCAAATTGTAAAGAAACTTTTTCATTCCATTTCTTTGAAAGTGACAGTAAAATGGCCCATCACCTGATCTTGCACAAAAGCCACAACATGAAAGCAACTTGGGAGCTCAAACTGAAGACAGTTCTGTTCAACTTGAAGCTTCTATTGAAGTCCCAAAAATGTGCAGCATTTTTCATGAAAAAGATCAACACCAATACCCAAAAAACAGTCCAAAGCTATCTTGCTCAACCAAAAGGCAGGTAAGTTTGAAGAGGAAGGATATCAAGGATAAATCAGCACTGACTTCAACCAACAATTGAGGGAACGAATGTCACAAAAGACCACTGCTTATCACAAGCTTGATGTTAGTCCACTGAGACACTCATGTCAAGTGTCTGATGCATCCTGGTTTGGACTCTCATTATGTCCCTTTCATCAGCCAAACTCACAGAGTCTGACATTCTGCATCTTCTGTTCTGCTGTCTTCTCACTCTGTGTGGTCTTGTTATAATGAGAAGTTTAAGCTGTCACACACTTGTGCTTTGTCTCACTCCAATTATTTTCAAGTTTTCAACAGGCCTGTGTCAGTTTGTTTCCTGTTTCACCATCCCCCTTCCTATGTAACAATCGGCCTCAATATGAACTGCAACCTTCTCACATGAAAGATCAGTACCTGCTGTGTAACTGTCTTTGTTCTTGTCCACTGTTTGACATTGCCCGTTGTCATCACCTTCACGCAGAGCCATACAACAACATTCACCATCTGAAAGGGATTGCAGAGTATGATTCTTGGTTCACAGGGCTTTGAACAAAGACTCTTCAAAAAGGAGACATGAAAGGTAACAGTTGCTGAATGTTTCAAGGCACCTGCTAATGTGTTCAGAGCCACAAGGAGTTTTGAGAAAGTTGGTCTGTCTTCTGGTTGCTGTCTCCAACAGTCTGACATCACTTTGTATCTGCAAAGAGTAATTTTTTGTGTTGTCATCTTTTGTATTTGGGAAAATGTTTTTTTGAAAAATCAGAGAAGATAATGTCTACTCACAAGGCATCTGAGGCTGACTCTGGTTTGCTCAAAAGGTTTCCACTCTCAATGTGCTCTATGACAGCCTGGTTTGTTATATTTTGGTATGGAAATCCACCAAATGTGAAAACCTCCCAAAGAAGGACTCCAAAGGACCACTAATTTCCAAAAGAGCACAAAGAAAAGTAAAGTCTTTCTGAATCCAACACGCAAACTTGTCATTACCTGGAAAGCAAGTTTCTGGAAGAAAAAATACAACTTGCCACATCGCTCTTGGCAGAAAACAAACTCTTGGTGATTGACTCAATGCTCATCCATCTGACAGGGAGTTTCTCATTTCCTTCTGGCTTCCTGCAGAACTCATTTTCTGTCGTGCTGATACTCAGGTTAAAATCAGATACCTTCACCACTAACTTTGAATCCAACCTGGAAAAAGAAGCAAAACCAAACAAGGAGACTTAATCTGGCTTTGCACTTTTCCTGATGTACCATTTATGCTTTTGTGTGAAGACTTTTGTGGCCATTGTGAACCCACATGCAGTTTCTTGCAGCCAAATCACGATGAATTATCTGGTGTTCTGATAGGTATTCCATGCCTCTGGCTACACCAATAGCAAATACCATCAAATTTGCAACCTTTAAGTTCTGAAATGCAAGAAGACACTTCAGGTTGAGTGAAGTTTGTTGCTGTTTCAAAAAAACTATGATCTAAACTTGTGCAGAAATATTTACATGTTTCTGTTTCATGATGTAGAGTCTGAGGTCTTTGTTTTCCATCAGAGGCAGAACAATTGCAAACTTGTCATTGACAAAAGATATTCCCAAGAGAGGCATGATGTTGGGGTGATCCAGCTTTACCATGATGGAAAACTCCTTCAAGTCAACAGAGGGAGCCTTCTTGCTTGTGTCTCCATCATCTGGAAAAAGGTGAAGTGATTTCATTCATAGAAACAATGTCTGCTTCTGGTTTGTTGAAGCAACTTGTTTGCCACAATGTTTCTGTCTGCAGCAAGGACTGTGAATGCAAAGCTCACCCTTGACCATTTTGATGGCAACATCCCTGGCTGCCTTTGCTTCCTTTAAGACTGCTGACCAAACAAGTGCAAAGTTTCCTGGGGCAACAGAGTACACAGAGTACATGCATGTCACAGGAATAAATTTGTGTGAAACAAGATTGAATAATTTGGTCAAAATGTGTGGAAGACAGCAAGACAGCACCCCTAACAACTCACCATGACCCAAGAATTCATTGAGAGTTATTGAGGTGGGATTTATCCACATTTGATCAAACTTGTCCGCAATCTCAGGCTCGGAAAAGGAAACAAGGAAAAACAGTTCAGTTTTGCGAGCCAGGTTTGTTTCAAGTGCCACAGTGTCCCTCTGACTTGGTCTCCTGTGTGGAAAATTAAAGCCACATTTGATTTGGTAATGAGCAAAGAACCAACAGCAAAGACACGACACCAGAGAATCATCCTGTCTTGTTTACCTTCGAACGTGGACAATTAGGCACACAAATGTGACCAAAGTTGCAGCAACAACAGGGATTACTGCAGCTAAACTCTCTTTCCATTTCCAAGAAGGTTTGCCTGAAAGAATCCCAGTGCAGGGAAGAGACAAGTTGTTTCTGACACACACAGTACAATTTGTGCACGTTCAACTTTGGCAAGTTCAAGTTTAACGAAATTTGATTGCAGTGGACACTCTGACTTCTGAGGTACAAAGCACCAAACAGCATCTCATCACAGAAAAAAGACAACATTCCAGGGAGCTGAATCTGTATTGCCAGGACTGAGCAGGCTTCCAACTTTTCTGCAGGTCAGAGAGGGGTCAGGTGTTGTGAACCAGCCTCTGCTAAATTGGCACATGTGAAGTCAACAAGTCTGCTTTACCAGACTGAATTTCAGCTGTTGGCTCCAAGACGCTGGAATTTGGTGTTTCTGCAACAACATGAAACAGGCAACATCAACAATTTTGCCAGCTTTCATGGTGCAGGTCTGATGTAATGTGTAAGACTACATCACGTTCTGTTTGTTAAAAGGAGAAAACCTGCAGCCTGGAAAGTCTCATTCAGCTGAGAGCAGACCAAAGTGACACTGGGGTTGTGCAAATTCAGCAGGAAAATGCATTGTCAATGGCCTCAAGTCTTTTCTTCTGTTCAGGGTTGAGTACACAAAGTGGAATGCCTGATAAAAATCTGTTTGTGCGCCAATTCTCGTCTTGAGGGTTTCGTTTTCGGGGCACTTGAGGACTTTACAATGGTCGCAGGCACTGCTAAGTTCGTGTGGGATTTCAAAAAACCTACACAGGGTGGTAGCCTTGTGGCGCGTGTGGATTGGTTCAGATTCACAAGACACATTCGCAGAGTCTGACGAATTAGTAGCCTGGTTATGTGTGGCATTTCTGCATCACATGTACAACTACGATGGACGGAGATGTGCTTTGTGAGCGTGTGTCACACACACACACTCACACAAACACACACTCACACAACCACACCACAAAAGAACCAGTCCTGATCTCGAAACATACCTGGATAAATTGTCACTGTTGCTTGGGAAGCAACATCCACAACAAAGCCATTTAATTTATGTTTTTCTCGGTTCTCTTTGGGGTCATGTGTTCCTGGCAAAGGAGGAAAATCACATTTTCACAAACAATTTGTCAACACTTTGGGCTGAGGCGACCCAACATCAATAATTCAACAAGGAGGAACACAATGTTTTGTCTTTCAGAGGCACACATCTCTTTTTGGGAGAAAGAGCACTTCTCATGAAAAGCTCAGTGGATCTATCTGATGTATCTTGAAGAAAGGACAGACAAATTTTTCTGCTCTTACCAGTCATAACTTTTGCTGTTGTTTTTGAGATGGCATAATATTTGGAGTCTGCAAGAAGAAAGGACTTATCAGGATAAAGTTAGCGTGTCTCTTTGTCAGTTTTGTGAATTTGGGGTTTAAGGGTTGGAAGCATGTCAGTTTTCATTGTTGTTGGTTTGTTGTCTGTTTGATAATTCCCTGTTTTGTGATGTTAGAAAAGCAGCTAAGTTCTACCTGGAGGAGTTGTTGCTGATTGTATTGAAGTGATCACAGAAGCATCAATTGAAGTCACTTTGTTTCTACATGGGCTTTGTTTACTGAAGGGTGTTCCTGAGAAAGGGAAAACAATGCAAAAAAAATGTCCAACATTGTAAAAAAACCTCATTTTGAACAGGAAATGTGTGTCTGTTGGGTAAAACCTTTGGCTCAGAATATTCAATTTCAGGATGAAAAAGACAAAAATCCCTTCTTTTGGCTTCTACCTTCACATGTCCAGCTGGTATTGCAGGATAGTCCAAAGGAAGGATGATGTTTCATTGAATGAATGGGTCCAAATATAATTTGTTCATCTTCTGCTTCCTTTCTTAGCCAGCAGAGGGCATCATCACACACCAGAGCATTGTTTCGCAGACCAAGTACCAATGGTCTTGGCAATCCACAGAAAGGACTGATTGTAGCAAGTGGAGAATCCACCAGCCCAATATATTTCAAGGCTGGCAAGCCAGCAAACATGTCTCCTTGTAGATGAGTCAACTTTGTGGAAGAAAGGCGAATATCTTGGAGTGAAGTCAGACCTTGGAAGGCGTAAGGTTCTATGGTTGCAATTGGGTTGCCCCCCAAAGCCAAAGCGCATAGTTTGGGAAGAGGTGGAAAAGCCCTGGTTGGAATGCAAACAATTTTATTGTGTCCCAAGTCTATGAGCACAGTGTCTTGGGGAATATTTATTGGTATGCTTCTGAGATTTTTGTGCTTACTTATGTATCTTCCAGTGTTTGTGCAACAATGAGACCCACAAAGCAGCAGTATAAGACACAGGCAGAAACCTGCTGAGTGTGTTTTGAGCAAAAAACAAAGGGTCAAATGGGAAGGGAGTGGCCAGGATTTTTTCATTCCTCAATTGCTTTCAAGACAAGATTGTTCCAGCCCTGAAATTAGGTCAAACTTGAATTGAAATATTTTGTACCTGTGGTGCAAAATGAGAAAACAGGAGATGGAGTCAGCCTCACCTTTCAGATGGGGAACGATGAGAACTGAGCACATTCAAGTGGCAAAACTTTGTGATTCATAAACCACATGAATGTGTTCTCCATCAACACTTTTTCCAACAGCAAGACATTTTCTCAACTGAACAGTTCAAAACAGTGCACAAAGTGACGCAGAGATGATCAAATGATGCCAGTTTCACTTGCCCACCCCTGACATTAGTTTGCTTTCTGGTGTCATTACAGTGGTCAATGTGACAAGCGACGTCCACAAGAGTCTTTCTGATTGTCCTGAATTGATCACACACTTTGTTGTTGCTGTCTCATCTACCAGAACTTCTCTATCTCTCACTTGTGTAACGCTTCAGAACTTCTCTCACTCGGGAAAAGTTATGAAGAACACCAACATTTCTCTGAATTGTTTGATTGCCACGAAAGATGTTCGGCGCGAGTGTTTTGCTGTTGGATTTTCTTGCTGTTTTTGGTTTGTTAATTGGTAAAAATTGAATTGGTAAAAATTGAAAAACGAATCGACATGAAAACTACTTTCGCTTGTGTTCTCAAGTTTCATTCAATACCTGCAGGTGTTGAATGAAATGGTTAAAGAAATGTGTGGATGTTTTCAAGCATTGAATCCCCAGTCACCCAGATTCCGCACACTCATTGTGTGGGACTCACGTAATGTGCTTCGGACTCGTTTCTGACGCATGTATGACGACTTGTGTTTTCAGAACAAATAATTTTGTCCAACGGGGTTTCATTTTATTCTTCTTGAGAAATCTTCCTCAAAGGTTCCTGGCTATGGGTGTTTCATGGCTGCCGAGACGCCCCACGATCCAGGCACCTTTTGGCCATTGAGTCCTTCTCGAAAAGGACGCTGTCCTGGTCTCCCACATCTTCTTTCCTTCAGGATCCCCTGGCAATTCTGAATGTTTCCCTCGTGCATTCGCACGGCCACCTTTGACGTGGCACGCCATCCCAATCTTCACTGCAAGGTGGGGTCCCCTTCCCCCTCCACTTCCCCATCCCTCCCCGGACGCCCTGCCCCTTCCTCGGCGGACCCATGCTCTGCTCCCCCTGGCGACCCTGGATCCTACGAAGAAAGGATGGCCCAGGATCCATTGTATGCGATGCTCGGAGTGTATTGCTGCAAAGACACGCGTGCAAAATGTCTCCGGCTCTCCGACGTCCACTACAACGGAAAGCCCCTTCCCCCTCCCCTCCTCGCAAGAACCGCTTTTCTATGTGTGTGTGTGTGTGTGTGTGTGTGTGTGTGTGTGTGTGCACATGTGCGTGTTTGTGTGTGTGTGTGTGTGTGTGTGCACATGTGCGTGTTTGTTTGTGTGTGTGTGTGTGTGTGCCACAGCCTGTTCATCTCACTGCCCTGGATCCTCCTACATTTGGAGACATACCCTGGATCCGCTTCTGCAAGTGCGTCGCTGCCAAGACGCTACGTGCAAAAAAGCGGACGCTGCGTGACGTCGCGGGACGCGCTTCGTGACGTTTATTGCGGGGTGCGCGGTGTCGTGGGGCGGTGATGGACGTTTAACGACAGCGCGAGAGGAGACACGGTCCGCTGAACACTTTCTGAGGGGAGCGAGGCAGGCACGGAGGAAACGTCCACAAAAAGGATTGCAACAGTGAAAAGGAAGTTTTGAAAATTCACGTTGCTGAAAAAGTTGACATCTCGGTTGAGAACTTTGGACGTGTGAAATTGATTTCTTGCAATACCCAACCGCACTCACGTTCACTTCTGGGAGTGCCTCATTTGCACACATACCTCCCTCACACACACGAAATTCGCACAGCGCGCACACCTCCCTCACGCGCACCTGCATGCTTACCTCTTTCACACACACGCACACCCTCATCTGTGAGTCCCGAGCTGTATTCAGCTGGCCAACTGTTTGTTCATGCATCTGCACGCAAACCTTGCTCACACACCTGCACGCAAACCTTGCTCACACACCTGCACGCAAACCTTGCTCACACACCTGCACGCAAACCTTGCTCACACACC
>JAAUXT010088070.1_pt1 | contig 17705 bp, 18 predicted proteins | sample 7278171 | NCBI WGS metagenome assembly JAAUXT01 (sample SAMN14350112, study PRJNA611818) | marine sediment metagenome | isolation source: surface marine sediment (1.8m) | place: French Polynesia: Moorea | collected 2018-08
ACATACGGACAGACGGACATACAGACTGATGGTGATTACATTAAGCATGTGGTATACGGCCCTTCGGGCGACCACACGCTTAAAAACAGTTTTGTTACGGGCACCCACAGTTGTTCTGCTCTTTCCAGTCGAACCTCACTGCAAGGAGCAAAAGAGTGATGTCGAGGTTTCATTGTGCAACAGGCAGGAAGCATGTACTTCGCACCAGAAAACTCCGTCTGAACGTCTGCTGTTTGCAGCCAAGATCTTGTGGTTTCTTGCAGCCCTGAGAACACTGACACCAATTAAAATGCAAGACTTGGGGAGACACAGCGCAGTGTGCGTGGATTCAATGTGTGTGTGATGGGTCTTGCAGGTCAAGACATCTTCCAGACTTGAAGACCATTCCAACTCAGTGGCACCAACAGGAGACACGCCACCGAGTTCAAAAGGACATATCTTGGCAGGTAGTATCTGTCTCACTGCGTCCTCTGGCCAGTGAATCTCACAAACTGCATGATTCTGTTACAAGCCAACACCACCTTGACAAAATGCACAAAACAACGGTTGGGACTCAGGTGACAACTTTGCGTTGTTCGGTCAACACTAAAACACCGGGCTTCGCATTTGTTGGAGCGTTTTCTTGGTGCACAGTTCCAGCTGACTTCACAATTTGATGGCACGAAGTACGAAGACAGTCTTCAAACAAGTGTCTACATGTGTAATGTGCCTGTCGTGTGTTGTCGGTCGGTGCAGTCACAAAAAGTCTTGATTTGATGGTTCAAGCAAAAACCCAAACGACACTCACCTGTACTGTTTGTAGATGGACAGTCTGCAGATATCCACGCTCGAGAAGCTCAAGCCGCGAGACACGGCGCGAGACCTATCCATGGTAGTTCCAGACCTTGGTTTGTCAAAGTTTACCTCACTCACAATGCGTAATTCTCAACACGAAGGAATGGCCGTGCCCCACAACACATCTCCAAGGAAAAGAAACCCCTTTAACAGGGCAGACATGACAAGTGTTCGGCTCCAATTGATATCCCCCGTGGGCCAATCACGTGGCCGGAGACCCTCGAACAACCGGAAGTTGCCATGTTTCCCTCGCAAACCATCGGGAGCCCATCATGTCACATTGTGCGCAACGCGACTGTGTCTGGTTTCGTAATGGTCCTTCGTGCAACATCCTCACTGACAATTGCAGTGATGTTTTGAGTCATTTCAGCAGCGATGGCTCTATATTGTCGCGTTTGAATGTTGCGTTTGTTACGATCCAGTCCTGCGATAAATGACACTCAAATACCTCGTACATCAAAGCAATAAAAAGTGATGAAATTCTGGAGCTTGTCAGCATGGATGCCAACAACGCATCAATTGTTTGGGCAAACACAAACTATGTCCGGTTATGAGTGCGTTAACCTTTGGTACAACACAGCGGTTTGGCAGTGACAGGTCCGCAGATGTGGGTCTGTCCCTGGTCATCAGCTGAATGTGTTCACCGTCATCGAGAATCACCATCAGGAGAGTCAAGATTCAGCACGGCGTAGATCACAACACTTCACCTTCAGAGCACAACACAGCGACTTTCCCAGGCAGGTGCGAATTCTCGTGTACGTAATTAAGATAAATCATGCAACAGTGCCTCCGTCCTTTCGTACAACGTTGATTTTCCTTGTCATGTCCGGAGAACGCAGAACCGGCAAGATCCACAGTGTCCGGGCTTGTGATCAGCCATGCTACATTTCTGTTTTGTCCATGGGCTCCGAAGTCGTTGGCTGTACTGACAGGTGTTCAGCAATGTTCTGAACACGTTCAGTTCGTTTCTCACACCAGACTGGCAGCACACGTCCGACTCCAACAAAGACAAACCTTCAACTGAGATGCCACCACAAAACAGCGGACTGTGTATTGAGTTACCCTCTTTGTGAGAAGTTTTGAGGACGAAATGGATGATATTTGCTTGTTTGCGCACTCGCTATTTGGCTGCGGTGAACCACAAGGACCACACGGCACCGAAGCCAACACGTGCGTCGCTTCAACACCTGCAGCTCACTTTGCCAAGCAAGATCCTAAAGACCGCATAGCGCTGCCAGTGAATTGACCAGGTTTTTCTGAATCACCTTTTTTCAACAAGAACACCGCATTTCCAATCTGGATGACCTTCCACAGTGCATAGCTCGAAGCCCCTCCCCTTCGAGACAGCATGGTATGTTGCTGGAAACGAAAGGAGTAATTGCAAAGAGAAAGAAACCCCACGGATGCAACCCACGTACGATACGAGCGTCTGGCGTTGTGTGTTGACAAAATTAATTTCATTGTGATCGTCAAGCAAAATGTGTTTGTCTGCGAGCCATAATCTCGCGTACGTTGTGAAGCACGCATCAAGTGTCCATCCAAATGCAATTCCACAGATATCAGTTCCAATCACTTGTACATTTTATCATGTTGAACTCAAAAGCATTTCCAGAGTGTGAATAGCAATGAAGAATGTCGTTCAAACTGTGAACTGCCTACTTCAGGCGTGCACTTGTCAGTTTTCATTCAAAATCAAGCTGTGCCATAAAAGTATACAACCCACCGACATACATAATGAAACGTATTGCGCTTTCCTCTGATAACAGCAACTACCAAGGCCTGTGATCGTTTCAAGTGCACAACTCTCGTTGAAATCAAACTTGGAAACCATAACCGTAAAACACGAAATCCACCCTCACTTTTGAGAGTCTTTACTTCAAACGTTAATATCCAACCGAATGATATTCACTCGACAGCATTTTTTTTCGGTTCCACAGAACTCAATATTTTCCGACAAAGTGCTCGGCCACCAAAGCTCAACTTCGGAACTGCCGAGAGAATTTCAAATGCAGACAAACTTGAAAGGCAGTTTCCTATTAAGTCAACCGATCAAGTGCGAAATGAAGTCTGCATTCGAACCCAATCTCTGCATTTAGCCGCCCACGCCTGACTGCAGTTTTGTGCAGTGGCTGAGGCGAACACGCAAAAGGCCCTGCACCTGAACTTGTCGACAATTTCACCTCGAGGTGGCTATTTTACTTGATGCACACGTTTGATGTGACGCGTGAGCAGTTGACGAGTCACCAATGACTTCCGAAATAAGGCCCCGTCTGTGCCATTCTCTTTGTTCTTTACATTAGATTCCTTTTCAGTAATTCTACTGTTAGCCCAGTGCAGCCATGTCAAACCATTTAATACAAAAGACTTAAATACTTTGACATCAGTATACTTGCAAAACAGTAGATTACTTGATAATCTACTATCAGACTAAGAACTCAGACAATGGCACAGCTGGGCTTTATGTATGGTAAACAATGGGTGCACGGAGGATATCACCTCCGAGCTTTACCTCTAACATAAAACACGATTGTTTTGTAGACACGGCAATGAAATTTCTCGAACACCAGTCAATGATCTTTGGTGGTGACTTCAACGCTCAAAGAGGTTTTCCCATTCGAGTCCAACACCAAGAACATCATCAGACCTGTTCAGCAGAAACCAACTCGTACCATACGAGCTCGTGTGCAAAATGACGCCTTGGCCACGAGGAGCGTTTGCATTACGAACAACACCATGGCATCGCGCCATTGCGCACAGCAACGAGAACCGCATCACGAAAGCTCGATCAACCCCCAGATCGGATGAAAACAGATAGCAGCCCATCGCGTGACAGAACTAACAAAGAGGCTGCAACCTGATTCTAAGCTTCTTGACACACATGTAACTTCCGAAAAATATGCTCTGGCACACAGATGACTGGGGGGGGGGGAGCTGATTGTAAGGTGCGTTGATCTGAGTGATCTTTTGCTTCTCTCCAATGCTGAGGTCACGAACGGATTTTTCCAGCGCAAGACCGAAAAAAATGTTTGTGGACGACTGCATCACGAGTGTGCACGTACGAGGGTGATTGCTGCAACTCGACGAAACGTTTCCAAACTGCCTGATAGAGAAAGATCATTGCGCAGTGAACCAAAGTTTCAGCTGTAACGGTCACAAAATCCAGGTGTTTCCAGGTCAACGGTTGACCACATTACGTCGAAGTTTGCGACACCATCAAGGGTCTGACGGTCGTAAATCACATATGAATGGGGAGAGCACGCCAATGAGGGTACGCTGGCTGACCTGCGTGGGGTCACCTTCACCACAGCCACAAAAGGAGCGAGGACATGAAAACCTCACCCCGCAGGGCAACGTGCGTCACAACAAGTTCGTTTGAATATTTCTGCTTCGTTGGCTTCAGAACAAAGCTGGGAAAACGCAGTTCGAATGTAGCCAACAGTTCTAAACTTATCCCACATGAAACGTCCCACTCTGACCAGACACGAGAATTACCTGGTGTGCGCAGGGCGTAACGTTGTCTCGTGACTGCGCTTCACTATCACCAGCACCACTCAAGTTCCAAAATCTTCAAGGTCATCCGCATAAAGAAGGGAACAGGTTTTAAAAGTCAAACAACAGTTCAGAGGTCAGAGCCTCCAGGGAAGAGTTGTTAAACAGGGGCCCCAGATCTGCCTAATCCCCACCAGACATGCGCCCTCGCACAGCACACACTGCTTGTTTGGCCACTTTTGTTTCGCAAAGAGTGGCGTTTATCGATAATATTTGCACCGAATCGAGGCATCTGAGCGAAGCACGATGTCCAAAATGGTGCCCGTGTCGAGTTTCTGCGCTAAATCTGGGTAAATCAAGCAACAAGATGTCAACACGAGGGAACAGTAGCATGAATTACAGCTTGAACAAGAGGCGTTTTCCAGCTGGGAATAGAAAATACGAGTTGAGTTAGGATTTGCTCTGTATGCTTGATACTCGTACGTATGTTTGCTACATGACATCCGAAAAAATATCCTTCTCAGAACTTTTTCTGCAACTCCACTTCTCTTCTGTATTCCAGTTTGTCCCCTGCAGTCAGAGCCACTGAGGCCCAGAAGAAGCCAAGGATTCCGGTGAAAACGTGCAAAGACTGCGAAAAATACTAAAGTGCGAGATATTGGCGTTCGTGATGTTTTGGCCACGCAAGAGCCATCCGTCTCAAGTTCAAGAAGGTTACGGAACCTCACCCCAATCCAAAACGACTAAAATGTAAATGTAAGTGTCAACCCCTTTCTTGCACACATGCACAGGCATGTAGACACTCAAATATTTGTCTTCTTCTTGGACTGAAGGCAACTGATACGACGGTTGCGCTTCCATCAAATAAATCAGCGCACCTTGATGACACCCCGTCCGAGGGGTCCAGGGATTTGTGACCTGTTTCACCTGCACAAAACGACGATATAAAGTTCCGAAGAACGAAATTTTCGCGTCACAAGTAAGACCTGGCACCTGCAGACCGAAAGCCAAAGCCACACCTCTCCGCGCGAAATCACCAGTGGCCACCTTAACAAGGAAACAAATTGCTGTTCAGCGTGTGTCGAGTTCGTGCTCGTACGACCTCAAGAGACTCACGGAGGTCGTTTCGTTTCCTCACTGACAAATCTGTTCAAGATCTGTACGACTGGGCACATCAACCGTGATTCTGGATAGGGGTGTTGACAGTTCGTGTCTTTTGCACGAATTCCACTTGCTCGACGAGTCAAGAGGCAGGAACAGCGCATCGAAAAGGGGCCCATTAACTTTCTACCCGTTTCCCCAGGCTAATTTCTGAAAAGTATCGTCGTGTTCATCCTCGAGGTCACAGAAGTGAACAGTCAAGAGCCTCGGAACGATCAATCACGTTCAAGCCACATTATAACTTCAAAATATTCACCTCGATGCGACTTCTGTGCTTTTTGCACCACATTTTGAACCGCGATGTTCCGACAACAGTGACACCAGAAACTATTAATCAGAATGTCTGAACCCGTGATTCAGGACAGGACATGATACACCCGTAAATACTCGTACGGATCAATCTAAATCGCATGTTCTGAGTCCCAAGCAGCGATTCTATTTTCGTCCCGATAAGAGGCTTCCTTCCATGCAACTGGTGGTCAATGTTTTGTGACGACACAACTGAACTGCAGACACACCTTTCAACAGGAGAAAACTACCCGAGGCACAGGGTGAGAATCCCCTATGTGGGCCCGATCTACAGGACAGACTGAGCACAGCTCTGGTGTCGTTCACGTCACTTTCTGCTGTTCTAGGCCAGGCCAGGCTTGCTCAGCAAGGTGGATCTTCTTGTTTTCGCACAAGCAAACCCTTTGTCAGATTTTCTTTCGGTGTGGCATTGCATTTTCAGGCGACCGTACTTGAGAGAATCTCAACATCACACCAAAGTCTGCATACTTACAGTACCTCTCGGGAACACTGATAATGTTGTTTTGGCACACAGTGCCAGTCCAAGCTACTCTAACCCAACCACAGCAACAAGCACCTTTCAATAAAGTGTCAGAAGGCAAGTGAAGGGCTGTTTGTCGTTCGTGGAAGGCTCAGGCTTTTGAAAGGTTCTGCATTGTGTTTGGGACGCTTTCAGTGCAAGACAGGCAGAAAAACACGAAAGAATTTTGGATGGAAAAAATTTACGAGTACGTCATCATCGGACGAGGAAAACTTGAACAAGTTTGACGGCCAGATTTAACAATACCGAACTGGGCGAACTGTACCTTTTTACCCACTGTTCGTATGACGACGACCTTGGCTTCTGGGTTGTTGTCAAGAGATGAAATCGAGTGCTCCAACAGCCCTCGGCCAGCAACTGAAAGATCCACACAACTGAACTCCTGTCCAGCTCTTCACACCAATGCCCTCGAGTTGCCTGACAAGGACTTTCCACAGCAATGAGGTGAACTCTGCCAACTGAACACCTTTTTAGGGTTACATTACCTCAGGAAACACAGCTAATTGTCGCGTACACTGTTTATCTTTTGCAGAATTCTGCAAAGGCTTCGCTGGGAAATTGACAAAAGTCAGCAAGTTTCATGTGGAAACAATTGTTGGTATTCACAACACACGAAAGATTAGACTTTTCGAGTGACCCTCCAGGAGAACCTTCTTTCGCGAACACGACAAAGCAACAGCCGAAACTGAGAAACGTTTCGAAATGAATTGTACTGACGCTTCCAGACACTTGTGCTGTTTGGGCAAAACTCGAAGAACGCAGAAGTTGTGACCAAAGGTCTCGAAAAGTTATTGTGATTTCACAGGAACCATTTTTGTACAGCATGCGTGAGAACCCTGTCCTCCGCCAGGAAACGTCAGAAAGCCTCTCTCCCGGCATCTCGCCCTTGTGACGACCGAAACACATCCACGAATGTTCCCTTGCTTGTCACATCAATGGGCTCTCTCCGTGTCCCTCTTCACGATGACATGACTGCGGAACTTGTTGCAAAACACAAGAATACGAGACCTGAGCCAGTCTCAAACTGCCTTCATCCCGCTTCCTGTGGTGGCACAGTGACTTATCTGGCTGCACCTGTTGTGCCTGGGAGGGGGAACCCATACATGACCACATGACCAGAGCACGCCACGCAGCCACGCACCCTGAGCCTCAGCTGCCCAGTACGCAACACAAGACGACGTTTCCGGAACGCATCTGTGCAAAAAAACGGTGACTTCCATTTCTCAAAGGATGCATTTTGCGTGCGTTTGCGTGTGAGTGATTTTGTCTGTATCTGGCTGCAAGTGAAAAAATTTCTGGTCCAGTTGACCGCGTTTTCGATCCGTGCACATTCGTCTCACCTTTCGGCGCGTTTCTTCTTGCGGCTCGACCTGCGCTTCCGAAGTTGTCTCGAGATGGCAGAAAACATGGCGGTTGTCCGCAACGATCAGGACTCCAGGTCACAGCTGTACGTCCAGCGGCTGATTCGTCAACAGTTCTGAGCGTCGCGTGTTCTGCGTCTCACATCCAGATCCATTTTGAGCACCCGTGCCCAAGACAAACATCCGCGTAACAAATTGACATTGGCTCCAGGTGACCAACAACTCGTACCACAATATCCAGACGTTCCAACGATTGCACGTGTCGTTTCGTGCGTTCTGGTTTACGAGTATTTGTGTGCTGCACGAAGTGAAGCTGTTTGGCCGGTGCATGCGACGTCAAATTTCACCTGTCGAGGCTCATACAGACCCGATTCTGGTCCGATGAATTCCTTGTTCGTAAACGTCAACATCCGACATTTATCATGTCTAAACACAAAGCACGAGCTCGTACAGTCGTGTGCTGCTGTGTCACAAAAACATCTCCAGCAACGTTCAACTCCTTCGATCATTTCTGGGTCTTCCCCTTGCTGCCCAAACAGTGTCACCTGTTTCCAAGGATGAGCAGGACTGTCGACATGTGAACGTCGAATGGAAATCGACTGGCGGAAGCAGCTTGCGGCCACGACACGGCCGACAATGCTCATTAGTCTGAAACAACACAATCCATCAGCTGGAGGGCCGCCACACACACAGAGTCGAATCGATAACGATTCGAACTCCCTGATTGATCAGTCTGATCAATACTTCAAACGCTCGTCAGGTGTCCATCCTCTCTCACCTGACTGGGGTGGCCACTGGAGACCGGCTGTCCAGCTGCACACCTGCGGCCGATCCCACACAGCCAGCAGCAATCCATTGAACATGACGAGCAATTTGAATTTAGGTAAATCCAGGTTTGAATTGGACTTGTTTGTGCGTTTCACATCCACATTCCATGGTGCACGTTTCTCGAGTCAACGCTTCCTTAACAGGATCGCACCACCTGTGGCCGCGTGGCTACTTGTGTCATCCACGTAGTTGTTGTGTGATCTGACTCCGTTCACAACACCCAACAAACAGTGACATCTCCCACATGAAAAGTACACCGTTTTTGAGCAAAACTATTCACGAAGAGACCAGGAGTTGATTATCGCTGCTAAACAGAGCGAACATTGCGTTTTGTTGGCAACGTCCTCACTCGGCTACCTCTGATGCAACCTGCTTTCGTGCGACACCTCCAATTACCAATTCCAGCCGTCATCGCACCACAAAACAGTCATAACGGAGGCAAGATGCATTCGCAGTAAAATTTGTACGCATTTTTGATACTGTTTCAGTGTTCCATCATCAGCTGTGGGTTGTTCGTCGTTTGGTCGACGCGAATAATGCTGACAGACCAGCAAGCTCATGTGCCGTATCGACAAAAATTTCACCAACGGCAGCTTTTCCAGCTTCAATTCTGTTTCCAACGTTTGCCACTGCTTTGCAAAGCACACCTGAAGCGCACAAAGATTTTCACAGTGCGAGCAGAGTTGAACAATCTCGTATTGATTCGAGCAGTGCAGTAGTCATGCAGCTAGCGAGGAATATTTCCCCGTCAGCATCGGCGCTAAATATGGAGTTGTTGCACCTGGCTCTTGTTTGTCCAGGTAACACCCGGGGGGGGGGGGGGAAGCTGCTCGCGCGGTAAATGCATCCGTCAAAGTCCACAGGCAGGGACGTTCTGGCAAAGGAAGATCGCACAAACTTGGCCAGCAGCAGCTTGTGTCTCATCGTCACTGCTTTTTGTTTTGGACCAAATTCGGGAGAAATCCAATTTCCACGAGGCCTGACAAGGCAGGAGTACTTGACAGGCAGTACTCGTACATTCGAGGAAAACGTTGACGAAAGCTACGTTCCGTTGGCACAAATTACAGTTTTCTTTCGAACTTCCTCACACAACCCCTTTTGTTTGCAGTACGTGGTGATACGTGCACTGCCAAAAAGTATGTCCAACCAGTGGTGGTGACAGTTTTATTACTATTGCGTAGTATTAACACAGTGAAAAGCAAACAATGTCACTTTTTGCGTGCGCTCGTGCTCCATAAATGAACAAACCCAACCATTTTTCCAGTCGTCCGAATTCACAATGCGAGCTCTATTCAGTGTGGATTCGCACAACACCAGCATATTTCGGTTTCGAGTGCTGATCCAATGCAATGTAGAGCTCGCCCTGGTAGGTACGTATTTGCACGAAGTGACCATGGACGTCAAAAGCTGCCAACATTCCAGCGCAGAACCCATTAATTGTTGACCTTGACTCGGGAAATGCCTGTCATCAGTCACACCGGCGCCAGATCTTCCCTGCACAAATGGCCACTCCATGCATAGCTGAGAGCCTTGCACTTTTTCAGTGATTTGAGCAGGTAATCCCAGAAACTCTAAAAAGCTGACAAGGACCAACAAGTTTTGCAACTGGCGGAGGGACCAAGAAATTTATGAAAGGAGGTCATCCAGAAACTGAAAGCCTGACCTCGTCGAACAATTTTTGCAGCTGGGATGGGGGGAGTAATTCGGAAATTTCCAAATCAGGGGGTTCGTCCAGAAACTCAGAAAAACTGACAAAGACCGGTAAATTTTGCAATGGAGGAGGGCAATACGGAAACTCTGAATTGAGGCAAATTTGGAATTTTCTGAATGAGGGAGGTTCTCCGGAATTGGGGGAGCGGGGATCCATGCTGAAACCTTGAAATTCTGAAGAACTGACAAAGTAAGTCTGAAACGAGCTGCGCAATTCAGAAATTTCCAAATGAGGGCGTGATTAAGAAATTTCTGATCAAGGGGTGGGGTGACAAATCTGACATAAAGAACAGGGGATCAACCAAAAACTTTGAGATTCTGAACAACCTGACAGTCAAACAATGTCAAACAAAGGGAGGAGAAATTTCGAAATTTGGATCATCTAGAAATGTCCAAAATTGCTGGTTGTCCAGAAACTCTGCACAAGAGATCAAAGAACAACGAGCCCGCGTCCACAAATAGCAATGAGACTTGACATGAACAGTTGAACGTTTTGATTCCCCTGGTTTCCTCTGGGCCAAACCAACTTCAACTTCACTGGTTTCTTGGTGGGGGGGGGGGGGAGATTCAAAACCTACGAGGATCTGTCATATATTTCTGAGACTGGTCATGATCGGAACCCTCTGCAATTCTTGCACAATGCGACCAAGTTGTACCTACGGATGACTGTAAAACAGTGGAAACTGTGTCAAAGAGCTTCAGCATGTGCAAATGTTCCGACCATGACCAGTTTCAGAAACAAATGATAGATCCTCGCAATGGGCACGACAAGCTGCCAAACATCAGCTGTACTCGTACAAGAACGTGTGAAGTGTCAGTCGACGTTTTGCCTCACGAGTAAAATTCCTTCTTTCGAAGGGTCGCACGAGCACGGTCATGATCCTCGCAGCACACGCCTTGAGCATTCAGGTCTAAATGTGCAACATGCATGCAATACCAGGGGCACACCGACGCAACAGTCATTGCATGCATGGCGAACGGTCACGCAACAACAGTGCGTTCGGCCCTCGTTTTGCTGAGGTGTGGCCTGTCCAACTTGTTGCTCACTCAGTGAAAAGCTACGAGAAGAGTCCGCACATACGAGGAGATATTCCGTTCTGTCTTTCATGATACCAACGTGGCGTTTGTTTGTTGTCACATTCCGATGTCCTGCACGGGTCTCTGAGTAGAAATGCGCGTAATTGCTTTGACCCAGACGGTCTTTGAGTCACACTGTAAGGTTCCTTCATCAGTTCAGACACTTTCTGCGACGACCTTTTGGAGGTCAGACAAAATGAAGCGCCCAACTTGTTTGCCACTGAAGTTGCAACAGAGGTGTAACATTTATTTCTCCCAGCGCATGGGTGTGTCAATGGTAGTGACAGTGAGATCCATTCAGTACGTTTACAGTGACAAAGCACTCACTGCTGTGCAAATCAGACACTGGTTCAAGGAGTTCCAGAATGGGAGGGAGACAGTGGTCGACAAGCCAAGACATGCCAAGGAGCGGAGTGGCAGAACAGAAGAAAACATCACCAAGGTTCGCACTGCTCTGGATGAAGACAGGAGACTCAGTTTGGCAGCACTCTCAGTGACATGTGGGATTCCATGGAGTACCTGTCAGAAGATCGTGAAACTTGACCTGAAATTGACCCGCAAAGCTGCCAAATTTGTGCCACATTTGCTGCAGGAGCAACAGATCAGGGAGAGAGTGTGGATCAGTTCCAACATGTTGAGTAAACTGAGGAGTGAACCACACTTCTTAAAGTACATTGTGATGACTGATGAGATGTGGATTTACTGCTACGATCTGGAGCTTAAAACCCAGTCAAGTGCATGGTTGGCCAAAGGTGAAGCCAAACCCACCAAGGTGGCACGCCCACGTGCAGTTGGTAAACTCCTGCTGATCTCTTTCTTTGACAGCAAAGGTGTCATCCATTGGGAATATCAGCGGGGCACACTCAATTCAGGTCAATTCATTAACATTTTGAGTAACTTGAGGCACGCTATCTCTAGGAAAAGAGGGAATAAGTTCCTGCAAAACTTCTCACTCCACATGGACAATGCCAGTCCTCATACCTCTCAACCAACAAGAACATTCCTGTTGTTGTTTAAGACCAAGGTTGTGGAGCATCCTGCCTACTTGCCCGATCTGGCTCCATCCGTTTTTTGGTTCTTTGCACGTCTCAAGAAACCCCTCAGAGGACAGTGGTTCCAGACATTGGCAGATTTGCAGCAGGCTGTTGACAAGGAGATCGGCGAGATTGCGTCCTTTGAATTCGAGCAGTGCATCCTGAGAGATTGGCCCAAGAGATGGGCAAGATGCATTGACAAGGATGGCTTGTATTTTGAGGGTTTGCAGTAAAAACTTTCTTCACAGGGTAACCATTGTTGTGTCTCATTGACTACATTGCACTGACAAGTATGCGGTCATTGTCGACCAAAACAAGGTTAAATGCCTTGTCAACAAACACCACATTGGTATCATGAAAGACAGAACGGAATATCTCCTCGTACCAGGAATACGCGCACGAACGAGCACAAGACGAGAACCCTCCCCTCACTACGTCAGATTTTGTTCCGACCGTCAACTGCTGACTCAGACTGACCAGAAATAACTTAATCAAAGAAGTATTCAAGACAATAGCGTGTCGCCTTGCTGTTCTTCGTCATTTCGTTCGATGTCTACAGCAATTTTGTGCTTGCGAAAGAGAGCTCATCTGGAGACAACCTGACACAAATACGAAGGTAGAACCACTTCTGGGTGTTTTCATGCTCAAAACCATTAACCTTTTTATCTTTTTGTACTTGAAGGAGACAATAGGTGATGAGCGCATTGTACACAAAGAGCCAAACATGCACTGGCACCAAAACAATAACACTCAGTACACTGTCAAGTCTTCACTGTTCCAAGGGAAAGTGTTTCCTGCAGTCAAAGTAGGAGTCAGACATGCCCCTCAAAGTAATTGCCTTGCTCCTGGAGGCATTGCCACCAATGTTTGGACCATGAAACAAGCATGCAGTGGCAGTATTCCTGGGCTGTTATGTTGGCAATTTCATCAGAAACAGCTTCCTTCAGCTGTGCCAGAGACTCAAAGCGAATTCATCTCAAGTTTTTCTTGAGCCTCTGGTACAACCAAAAATCATTCGGAGCTAAATCTGGCAAGTATGAGGGTTGGGGCAACCTGGTCCAGCCCAATTGGTCAATGAGAGCAAGGGTCAGTGTCGCATTGTGGGTGGGGGCATTTTCAAGATGAAAGAATTTCCTGCCATGGACAGTGTTGTGTGGCCTCCTCCTGGCATGGGCTGCATCAAATCTGTGGAAAATAACTCTGAAAGTTTGCTGATTGACTGTCTGGGGCCTCTGCACATACTCAAAATATACCATTCCTCAACTATCAAAGAATGTCAGTATCATTACCTTGGCAGTTGCCAGAGTTTTCCTGGGCTTCTGAGGATGAGGCTCATCCTTCCTCAGCCACTCCCTGGACTGTGCTTTCATGTGAGGGTCATAGATCCACATCCAGGACTTGTCCATGGTGATGACAGAATGGAACACTCTTGGGTTTTAGTGCATGAGCCTGGTCATGAAGTTGCACACATCCCAGCAGTGCTGCTTGTGGGCATCAGTCAGGACAGCTGGCATGAAGATGGAGCACTTTTTGGACAACTTCAGGTCTTTTTTGAGGATCCTCTGGATGCTGGTGGTGGCTAATCCTGTCTGGGCTGCAATCTACTTGATGGAAATGCTTGTCCTGTGCCACAAGATCCTCAACTTTGCGAATACTCCACGGGGAGTGGCCAGTCTTTTGCCTGGAAGCTTTTGGTTTGTCCACAATTGACACATGCCCAGCTCAGAACTGCTGGATCCATGAATGAATGCTTGTGTCACACAGTACCTGGGCATAGCAGACCTCCAGTCCATGTTTAATTTCCTCAAAAGACCTCCAATCCATGTTTAATTTCCTCAAAAGTCCACCCCAATTTGACACAGAAAAATATGTTTATCCACTGCTGCAGATGGGAGGAAATTTCTGTCACTCTCTTCATGTTGCAGTTCTGATGTCCAACAGACTGTCTGGCACATTGCTCACTTGGAACAGTTCTGTCTGACCTCAGCAAAACTACTCAGACTTAATGGCTCTGGTCGGTGCATGTGAGGCTCTGCACTGACCGGTTTTGAACATGAAAACACCCAGAAGTGGGTCCACCTTCGTATGTCGAGCACACGAGGGATTCACAAGCATGAGAAAGTGAATCCCTTTCTGGCGACAAATATTCACAAGACATGACGAAGGTCTTTTGCCTGGAAACATTGCTTGAATCTTCTTGAACAAAAGACAACACGTTTGTTGATCAACATGACCAAAACAACAACAAAACCATTCCCAGAAAATGTTACAAAACTTTAGTTCATGCCTTCTGAAAAATAGTTGTCAGATGCTGAACAAACTCACAGTAGACCATTTCATAAATTCAAAAAAGTGACAACCACGATTTTGGCTGTGAACAATTCTGACTTTTGGGCACAATCTTCATCTCTCTTCACCCACTCCCTGGAATGCACTTGAGTCCTGTGTGGTTGCAACAGTCAGAACCGGAGCAACTCGCAGATCTTCATGCTGAACATTTGTCGCTGGAATGGGATTCACCCTCGTGTGTTTTGACAAAAGGACACTGCTGCAGATCCCATACATGCTCACACCATTTTCTGTGTGATAAATTGCCTCCCAACAAAACAAATTTCTTGTTCAACACAGAGCAAGGTGGCAAAGATAGTCATTTGAGGGGCGTCGATGACGTATCAACCACCAGTCGGCAGCCTGACCTCTGTAATTTCGAGGGAATGTGTCCCCATTGCGAACGCGACAGTTGCACAATTACTGGCGACCAAGTGACGATTCGTCAGAAGAAACGTTTTCTGAGATCTGGATCACTAACCTGCTACCACGTGCAACAAGCTTCTTCTCAAGAAACAAATGAATAGATTCACGTACAGGTATTAGGATGTTGAGTTTACCTTTTGTTCCACGTGGCGAGCATTTTGGCGACGAATCCCGGTTCAGACATGGATACGTCCGGTTTGCGCGGAATCGCGTCCGCACTGTCCGATCCGTTCACTCTCCAGTCCTTCCCCAACGTGCTGCTCTTTCTTCGGAAGCGCTCCTCTCTCTCGTTCAAATCTGCTTCCATAGGGAGTTCTGCAGCTTCTGTTCTACTGCGAGCCGGCTGCGAGGTCCATCATCAATTGTCGTCACTTGTCCAGGCAGAGATTCGAATGTCACCCACCTGATCGTCACTCTGCTCCAAGTGAAGGGTGCATCGGAGGTTGATTAATCCAACTACACGAGACTTGCTGAGCTTTTCAGTGTGTTGTGTAGGAGAGTTTAGTTCAATGCAGTAGATTTCTCACACATGACATGTGATGAATCGAGTCGTTTTTGGCCTCAGTTCACAATGTGCAAAGGAGGCCCTTTGCTACGATCTCACTGTGCTGCGCAGGCAAGGCAGGTGCTCGCAGTCACGGGAGATTTTAACTGCAAGAATGCACAAGTATGCGAAGAGTACACGAGATGAGACTGGGGGCACACTACAGATGCTGCAACCTACTCGTACGTCCGTAAACGATCCTTCTGGTCGGTGAGTTGTCTCCGTCACAAAGCTGAGTGAAGTTGACGTTGCACTGCTGCATGGACAGGTCTGTCTGTCTTCAATGTTCACTTCCTATCAAAGACCGCGTTCTTTTGAAAAATCTTCCACTGAGCACAAGGCATCCAAATATTTTTGCATTGTTCCACGAATGGCAGGAATCTGAGATGACAACCACAGACGCACAGTTATCTCCAACAATGCTCCAAGGTGGTTTTGGCTTGAGCGGCGTCTCACACAGACCTTTTGTGTGCGCACGCCCTGGTAGGAAGTTCCAAGCGTGTCAGGCGGCACTTTTTCTCTCTGCAAAACATTTACGAGTACAAATACTCCCTGACGGTTCGACTGTGCCCGGCTTCCGAATCTTTTTTTTCGGAGCGGCACGGGTCCTTGACGAGGTCATCCAAAACTGCTGACTTCACAAACAGGTCGAAAGGCTGACCCGACGGCAACGAAGACACGACATGTTTCGTGCGAGACGTCTTGATATGACAAGTGACTGGTTTCCTCGAAAAATTTTCGTTCTCTTTCTCTTGCTTGGGTCAGTCGGGTCGGGAAATGAATCAACAGCTCAACGAACTTGTAATTTTGAGGACGTTCCGGAAACAAAGCTCACCCTGCAAACACCAGGTTTTTATTTTTACAAAAAGTTTCGCTTATATCTGCGACCATATGACCAGCGCACGCCCAAGTCGACTGGAATGAGAACTGACCAAAAGAACAGTTGACTGGGCACCGTGTCGTTGGTCGTGCTGACTCAAGTTGTTGTGATTTGAGCCAAACAGTTTGAAAATGACCTCGTACTCGTATGTTTGAGACTGGGAATCTCTAGGTGGTCTTGCCGCTCAAAGGAAGGTACGTATCAGAAGACAACAATTGAGCCCAAGAGAAAAGGATGTCGCATTAACCTCAGCAGGCATTCTGCTCCCCTCATATTTGAACTGTTACGAGGACTCGACACACTCGACCTTCTGGCGACGCAACACGGAAGACGAGAAGTGCGTTCTCGTATCGTTGGTTCGGTGTGCGTGCGTGTGTGTGTGCTTCGTGAAATCATCATTGCAAAGGTGAACTTTTCATGGTTCCGTGCAAGACGTGCTTCAAAACAGCTTTCCTCACGGCATGAAAAAAATCCAAATGGGTTTGAGATAAAGAGAATCTCACACCACAATTCCTTTCAACAGAGACCATTCTTCATCCAAGCCCAAATGCACACCCCACGTACGTGGTCAAGCTCTCGTGTCCAACCTGGTTCATTGTGAGCACTTCCTCAATTGTCTGGTATTGAATTTCAACGCAGACTGACGAGGAGCCTTTTCCTGTCAAATCCACCAAAAGACCCACTTCACCCCTGACAACCTGTTGATTACAATGACGAGACGACCTCAGCCTGAGAAGAAACCATCATCTCAATTCTCCGTTTATCCCAGCAGCAGTTGTGCGCTGAAGTGGGTTTTAACTTTTCGATGTTTCTGTGGCCACTCGTCGCAACCACAAGATAGAATGAACAGAGCAGCAAAGAGGTGTACGCACGGTATGCCGCGTGGTTTGGTGAATTCCCTCACGTTACGCTCGCCTGGCGATCCACTGACTGAGGGTCCCTCGCACAATGGTTCCTTCAATGTCAGCTCGCTCAGGTAGTCTCAGGGCACACACCGCTGGTCATATCTCCATAAACAAGAATGCTACGCATAAAAAGCGTGTGGTCACACAAACGTTCGTTGTTCATAAATGGTCAGTGACCATCACTGATCATTTAAAAAAAAATAAAAAAAAAAATTCGAAAATGGGTGGGGGGGTTTGGACCCACTTTGGGAAAAAATGGTCAGTGACCATCACTGATTATTTTAAAAAAAATTTTTTTC
>JAAUXT010027256.1_pt1 | contig 17703 bp, 11 predicted proteins | sample 7278171 | NCBI WGS metagenome assembly JAAUXT01 (sample SAMN14350112, study PRJNA611818) | marine sediment metagenome | isolation source: surface marine sediment (1.8m) | place: French Polynesia: Moorea | collected 2018-08
CGAAATAGCTGGATTCCGGATCGTTCAGCTCGGCCAGCTGATCGGGCAGATCGATTACCGTTACATCATCCCAGCTCCTCAGTTCACGCAGCAACGGGATATGCCGAGAAAAATCCCGGTATCAGGGAATAAGCACGATCAACTGAGTGCCGTTGTCCCTGCATAGTCGTCTGAGTTCGGCATAGAGCCAGCGCCGATCGTCCTCGGGTACCCGAGGCCCGTGACCCGCCTTAACCTCTGCGCCAGTGGGTGCGATACCTTGCAGTATGATTCTAACCAGATTGCTGTTTTGCTGGAGTGCGTGAACGAATCTGTATCGCAGCGTATTGCGGTACTGAAACATCTCACGATCCGTCATGCCAATCGCACTGGAACTGGCGTTAGCATCGCGGCTGACACGAAACGAAACCGGGAGAAAATCATTGAAACCAAAATAAGTCATCACGGCGTCGGGCTGCAAGGCAAAGCCATGCAGGCGCAGATAGGTAACGCCTTGGAAGAGCGTATAGCCCGGAACACCCGCATTGATGACCCGGAGGCGCTTGCCACCAACGGAGCCAAGCCCGTGCTGCAACAGACCCGAGTAGCTTTGCTCTAAGGCGAGCCTGCCGGCGAACGTAGTGGACTCTCCCAGCGACAGAATTCGGAACTCGTCGGCGGCCTTGGGCGGGATTTCATCTCCGCGCAGACCGAGGCTATTGGTAAAACTTATTCCCTGCTTTGAGATGTCGGGACGCATTCTCCAGAACAGCAGCGGATCGGACAGTCTTATACCCATCCATCCTTCCCGGTGCCGAGTAATCAGCGGATCGGGCAAATCGACGGGCTTGACGACCCGGGAACCCGCCTCCAGGCCAAGCAAAATCGCGAAGACCACCACAGCATTCACGAGAATCACTCGCATAACGGATTTCATACGGCTCCTGTTCCTGCAACAACCCAACAACCGCGGCACGGAGATGATGCAAACAAAAGGCACGATGATGAGGGCCACCGCCGGGTGTTGTCAACCGACGGACAGATCCGTTGTCCCTATTCTGACACGCACAGACCGGAATGGCGGTGAATTGTCCTTTAGCCTAAAGAATTCTGGATTTTGGCAGTGGGGGTGTTTATCCTTCCTCGACTTTGACGCGTGGCTGTCTGGTGGACAGACCGTGATCGCACAGAACCAACCCTGATTGAACCAACCAACCCGACGACCCATGGACATCAAACAGCTTGGTATCTTTGCAGTGCCCATCTTCAAGGTGGCCATGCCCGAATTGGGCCAATACCACGAGCAGGTTCTTGCCCTGTTCAAACGCAAGATCGAGTCCGGCGGGCTCAAACCCCACAGTAACGGCTACGCAGAGTCGGCAAGCTGACAACAGCGTCCCCCACCTCTACGGGATTGGGGCAGGCGCCACGCCAACCCAGTGGCGCCGCAACATTCGCAAAGGAGAAAGATATGAAACAGTCGCTGCGGAAACGGATCGTCGGCATGCTAGCCGCCAGCGTCTCCTTGACATCTTTGCTGGCGTACGCCGACGAAGAGCAGGTGACGTTCTACCCCACCTATGGGTACAAGGAGGGCGATGCATGGAACATTCCCATGCGTATCTGGGTGCACGAGAAACCCGACCGCATCCGCAGGGCCGTAGCGAAAGTCGCAAGGGATAAGATAGCTGAGAGGGCAGGTATAACGATACTGAGTCAGGCTCAAAAGGATCTGTTCATGGCGCGCGCCCGGGGTTTCGTCGAGGACAGCGAGTCCGGAGAATCCGTGGTCTTCCAGTTCGATAAGGACCCGGACAACAAAGAGTATCGCCTAGGGAATCGTAAGGGTGCGTTCAAAACGGACCGAAACGGACTGCTGGAAAGTACCCTGATGCTCGGGGACGAGACGGTAAAGAGGCTACTCCGAGCGCAGGCATCCGAACAAGGCTGGCTTACCTATCGGGCGGTCTCCGATGAGCACGTCGGTACCGGCCAAGTGCGGCTCATTCCGCCCGAGGGACGTTCAGTGATATCCGATATCGACGATACCATCAAGATAACCGAGATACCCGCGGGCGAAAAGGCTGTGCTGAGCAACACCTTTTTCCGGGATTTCGCCGCCGTGCCCGGTATGGCCGAGATGTATCGGGCCTTCGGCAACGACGTGGCGTTCCACTATGTCTCGGGGAGTCCCTGGCAACTGTACGGCCCGCTTGCCGAATTCCTCTTCGATGAAAGAGCGAACTTTCCCCGGGGCAGTTTTCACATGAAAAACGTCCGGACCAATCCCTTCGAATCGGAGACCTATCAGGACCTCTGGGCCCTTATCGTGGGTAAATCCAGGAACGCAACGTTCAATCAAAAGATCGCTCAGATAACCATGTTGATGGCCCATTTCCCCAAACGGACTTTTATTCTGATTGGAGACTCCGGAGAGAGGGATCCGGAGATCTTTCGTAAAATCAGAGAAACGTTTCCCGATCAGGTCGAGGAGATCCGGATTCGTGACGTTGTCAACGCTGCGGACAATCCCCCGGATCGGCTAGAGGGGATGACCGTCATTCCCGTCGATATGAACGCCGGCGAATCGTGACCTGAGCCATGGCAATTACTGCCCATGAACTTACCCATCTGGGCCCCCATGTTCATTCCCGAAGCCGTGCATAGATATCGCCCGAGGGCGCCTGGGGGTCGAGTCCGCGCAAAAAGGCGCTGATCGCCGCGGGGGTAAGCCAGATGTTGGATGCCAATCGGTGGCCCTCACCGACCGACCAGTTGTAGCTGAAATCGCCCAGCTCCCCGAGCCGCCCGACGCAGCGCAGCGCCCAATCCCTGGCAACGGGAATATATTCAAAGGATAACGCCGCCAGAGGGGTTGTCAGACCGGCCAGTACTTCGGCCTCAAAACCTTCCACGTCGATCTTGACGAAGTCCGGTCGGCCGAACCGTTCGATGAGAGCGTCCAAGGTCGTGACATCCACGGATCCACTGGGCTGCCAGCGAATCCCGGCAAACGCCGTGTTAGCGCTCACCTCCCGGGTCCAGGCAGCCGACAGCGTACTCACCGTCAGGGCGCCCTCGCTCACCAGCAATGGCGCCCGCCCGGGCGCACTGCCCACCGCGACCGGCACGATGGTGACCCGGGAATCGCGTCCGTAAAACCGGCGTAACACCCCCAGGCAATCGCTCTGGGGTTCAACGGCCACGACCCGTGCGCCCAGTTGCCGCCAGATGCGGACGCGGTTGCCGACGTGGGCGCCGAGATCGAAACACAGGCTACCCGGCCCAATGAAAGGGGCATAGAGTCGACGCATACGCGCTGCCCGCCAGGGCATACCGTAGTACATCGCCAATGAACGGGCCAGTCCTCGCAGCCGGGTCATGGTGGCCCTATCAAATCTCATCGGGTTAACCTGATACAATCATACGGCAACCCGGGGTTAATGGATCGGTGACTCGCAAAATCATTCACATCGACATGGACGCCTTTTACGCGGCGGTGGAGCAGCGGGATTTTCAGAGCTATAACGGGGTGGGCATGGAGGTTTCAAACGGGCGTCACCCTCAGCCGCGGTAATCGTTGAGGGCCCAATCGTAGTCCAGATGGCGTACGTCCACCTGTTGATTCCGGATGCGCTGCTGATCGGCGGCCGTTTGCGCCAGCACATCGGCGTACTCGGCAAGCATCCCACGCACCGAGTAGTACCCGTTATGTCCCTGGGTGAAATCCTCCTCGTACCAATCGAATATCTTGGAGACTTCCAGCTTGTCGGAGCCGGGATCGTAGCGGTTGCGGGTCCGATCCGACAGGAATCGGCGCATGCTGTCGTCCAGTTGACGGTCCAGCTTCTGCGCGACGAAGGCCTCGTCGCGCAGGGCCGGACAACCGATGGAGGCGCAGACCACCGCTACGTGAATACGGGGCTCGTTGTACACCCCGGGCGCCCGGATCAATCCATGCTCGACATGGTCCAAATGGGTCTTTTCCCCCAGCAGATTGAAAAACTTCTGCTTCCAGGGACTCCTGAATATCGAGCCCAGATCCTTGATCGAATCCAAATTCGGATATTTGGTCAATATTAACTCGATGGTAAATGCATTGTAGGCGTTGATCAGGAAGGCAAGCTGCTGATCCCGGGTCCACCCGTTGAACTCCGATTGACTCACGGCGGACAAGGCATCTAGATAACGGCGCAGCTTCCAGGCATCACTCTGAAAACCCCGATAATTCACCTGCGAAGCGGTGCCGCCATTGATCCACACCACATGCTTTTTCAGCAGCTCATCCCAGGTGCCGTGGCTATGATCGAAGGCCTGGGCCGCTACACTGGCGATACCAGCAACGAGCCCGAGCGCCAAAACCATTACTCGTTTCATCACTGTCACCATGATCTTATTCGCCTCGCTGACTCTCGACCAGGGGAACGGGCGCATCCGAGCGCTCCCGGCGCATCCAACCGTGGAACCGCTCCAGCCAGCGCAGGACGTTGGCAGGCGCGTGGGCCTGCTTCCAGACCCCGGCCGCGAACTTGTTGGCTTCTGCCAGGGTGGGATAGATATGGATCGTGCTGAGAATCTTGTTCATGCCGAAACCGTGGCGCATAGCCGCCACGTACTCGGCGATCAGGTCCCCCGCGTGCTCGCCGACGATGGTCACGCCGAGGATCTTATCCTTGCCCGGCACGGTGAGCACCTTCACCAGCCCGTGGGCTTCCTCGTCAGCGATGGCCCGATCCAAGTCGTCGATGCCATAGATAGCCACCTCGTAGCGGATGTTCTTCTCCTTGGCCTCAAGCTCATTGAGCCCCACCCGCGCCACCTCGGGCTCGGTGAACGTGGCCCAAGGAATAACCGAATAATCGGCTTTGAACGTCTTGAAGCCTCCGAACAGGGCGTTGACGGCCGCGAACCAGGCCTGATGGGCGGCGGTGTGGGTGAACTGGTAGGGACCTGCCACGTCGCCCACGGCATAAATATTCGGATAGCGGGTCTGCAGGTACTCGTTGACCTCGATGGTGCGGGTCACGGTCAAGGGAACACCGAGCTCTTCCAGACCATAGCCCGTGGTATTGGGTGCCCGGCCCACCGCCACCAGCACCTGATCGAACTCGATCTCGACGTCCTCGCCGTCGTGCTCACAGGTCAACATCTTACGGCCGTCCTCCAAGCGGAAAGCCTTGGCCTTGTGATTGACCCGTACATCGATACCCTCGGCACGGAAGCGTTCGGCCACCATCTCCGAGATCTCGGGGTCTTCCTTTACCAGCAGCCGTGGCAGCATCTCCACCTGGGTGACCTGGCTGCCGAAGCGAGCGAAGGCCTGGGCCAGTTCGCTGCCGATGGGCCCACCCCCGAGGACCACCAGCCGGGGCGGAAGCTCGCGCAGCTCCCACAGGGTGTCGGAGGTAACATAGCCCACCTCTTCCAACCCCGGAATCGGGGGTACGAAGGGGCGTGCGCCCGCGGCGATAACAATGTTACGGGTCGTGAGGACACGGCCGTTCACCTTCACCTCGTAGGGCGAACGAATGCGGGCCTCGCCCTGGATCACGTCCACGCCCAGCTTGGTATAACGCTCCACCGAGTCGTGGGGCTCGATGGTTTTCACTACCCGCTGGACCCGCGCCATGATATCGGCGAAGTCGAAATCGGCACTGGCGGACTTGAACCCGAGCTCCCCTGCCCGCTTGATGTGGGAAAGAAACTTGGCCGAGCGCAACAGCGCCTTGGAGGGCACGCAACCGGTGTTGAGGCAATCGCCCCCCATCTTGTGCTTTTCGATGATCGTCACCTTGGCCTTGACGGCGGCGGCGATGTAAGCACTGACCAGCCCACCGGAGCCCGCACCGATGACGATCAGGTTGCGGTCGAAATGCTTGGGCCTCGGAAATTGACGCAGGGCCTTACGGGCCTTGATGAATTCCACGGCCTTCTTGGTAAGTAGCGGAAAAATCCCCAGCAGCACGAACGAGGCGATCAGCCCAGGCGACAGAATGCCACTCAGGGAATCGATGCTCGCGATCTGCAAACCGGCGTTGACGTACACGATGGTGCCGGCCAGCATGCCCACCTGACTGACCCAGAAGAAGGTCCAGGTGCGCAGCGGCGTGAGCCCCATCACCAGATTGATCACGAAAAACGGAAACAACGGCACCAGGCGCAGGGTGAACAGATAAAAGGCTCCGTCTTTCTCGACGCCCTGATTGATGGCTTTGAGGCTATCGCCGAAGCGCCGCTGCACGGTATCCCGCAGCACGAAACGGGAGGCCAAAAACGCCAGGGTCGCGCCGATCGTGGACGCAAAGGATACGATCACCGTACCCCACAGCAGGCCGAAGATGGCCCCGGCCACCAGTGTCATGATGGCGGCTCCCGGCAGCGACAGGCCGGTCACAGCGACATAGATCGCAAAGAAGATCAACGCGGTCTGCAGCGGATTGGCCTGGAAATAAGCGTCGATGGCCGCCTGCTGCGGCTTGAAGAAATCCAGGCTAAAGTCCTGGCCCAGATCGAACAGGAAAAAACCGGCAATGAATGCGGCAATCATCGCCAACACCAAAACCTTACTCGCTTTCATGGAAAAATCACCTCGTTGCTATCACGTCTTCGGTCCGCCTCGGGCGGCCAGCATTGCGCGCACGAAACACTATACGGAGTATTCGGCCTATACGGATGCAACCCGAAGCTGGGCGTCGCTGCGCTGCTGGCGTTGCAACGCCCACATGCGGGTGTAGACACCGCCGTGGTCCAGAAGCTCATGGAGAGCCGAGATGGCCTTGTAGCATGCGGCCGCGATAATCCCATTAGGTAGGGTAATTTTTCACACGAAAAATCGGTCATAGTACGTTGAATTCCAGGAGTGATTCAGGATGTAATCTCCCGGGCGCGACACCCTTTGCTTGATTTGACGAGAACAATGCCATGGGGCAAAAGGTACTTTACCCGCAAGTTCACGGTATTTCATTGAGCGCCAGCGCCCAAGACGGCGATCGTAGCAACCGCAGGAGGTCCCGATGGCAACACCAGCAACCTATAAAATTCGTGGGACGGCAAGCCATGTCAGTGCCCCGCGAACTGACGCTGTCACCGTCACGACTCGCCGCCGAGTAGTGTTGGGCAGTCGCCGCGATACCAGCGTGGGTGAGGTCAATGTGGCCCGCGACGAAGTCGCCCGGGTGGAACTGGAGAACGGCTTCGTTCTGTGGATGCGGGCGGACGATCTGATCCGCGAGCGCGGTACCCGAACTTCAAGCCGTGACGGCAGCGGCGAGGCCTGGACCCTCGATACCCGCCCGCCAACTCGAGACCTGTCGTCGGGTACCTCGCGGGGCTGGATGGGGCTCGGCATCAAGGTGCTGGAGTTTTTCGGCCTGGACTTGCATGAAAAGACCGCCCGGGTACTCGGGACCCAACTCGAGGAAAAGCAGCTTGGGGGTAACGCCCCGGGCCTCTACCGCTGTTCCCTGGAGGGCGAGTTCCAGCTCACGCCATTGTCCGCCGAGCAGGAACTGCCTGCGGGCCAGGGCCCCCTGCTGGTGTTCATTCATGGCACCGGCTCCAGTGGCATGGGAAGCTTCGGTAAGCTCTGGCAGCAAGATTTCGGGGCGGGTACGGGCGCACGCAGAGCCTTCAAAGAGGAATACGGCGACCGCGTATTCTGCTTCGAGCACCGGACGCTGACCGAGAGCCCCATCGCCAACGCCCTGGCCCTGGCCCGGGTGCTGCCGCCCCATACCGAACTGCACCTGGTCTCCCACTCTCGGGGCGGCTTGGTGGGGGAATTGCTCTGTCTGGGAGAGCGGGACCGGAGCACGGACCCCCTCAAGCCGGATCTGCTGCAGCGCCTGTTCGCCGCCGACCGCACCATCGCCGATCAATTCGGCCTTTCGCCCCTGGACATCAGGGCCAAGGAAGAACGCGATGCGACCTACGACGCCGACCGCCGGGCCCTCGCCGAGTTGCTGGATCTGCTGGATGACAGAAGGTTTGCCGTGCGGCGCTTCGTCCGCGTGGCATGCCCGGCGCGCGGCACGACCCTCGCTTCGGGACGGCTCGATCGCTGGCTATCGGTACTCGACTACCTGACGGGCAACGGCCTTTTCGGCGATGCCGTGGATTTCCTTCTCGCCGTTATAAAGGAGCGCACGGACCCACGCACCCTGCCCGGACTCGAAGCAATGATGCCAGGCTCGGCGTTGACCCGCCTGTTGCATCATCCTGACCTGCAGGTGACGGCGGATCTCTCGGTCATTGCCGGGGACATCGAGGGCGATTCGATCTGGAGTCAGCTCAAGTTACTGGCCCTCGACTGGTTCTATGGCGCGGAGCATGATCTCGTCGTCAACACCGGTTCCATGTACGGCGGTATCCGCCGCCCACCGCAAGGCGCACGGTTTCTATGGGATCAGGGCCCCGAGGTCAACCACTTCAACTATTTCGCCCATGGCAAAAGCGTCAACTGGCTACTCGCCGGGCTTACCCGCGGCGACAGTGACGATGGCGGATTTCAGCCCCTGCAGGCGGCGAAGCACGAGCAACCGCGCTGGCGCTCGGCGGTGCGTCGCAGCCGCGCAGATACCCGACCCCGTCCCCTGGCGGTACTCCTGCCCGGGGCGATGGGTAGCGAACTGCACGCGGACGGCGAAGAGATCTGGTTGCATTACTGGCGGCTGCTGCGCGGCGGGCTCAAACGGCTGCGCATCGATGCGCCCGCCGTCGAGGCAACCGAGGCCCTGGATAGCTTCTATGGACCGCTCATCGAGTTCCTGGCCACGACCCACCGGGTCGAGGTCTTTGCCTACGATTGGCGCCATTCGATCCGCGACGCAGCCACCAAGCTCGTCCGGCAACTGGAGGACTGGTTACCCCCTGCCGAACGCGCCGGCCAACCGGTGCACCTCGTGGCCCATTCCATGGGCGGGCTCGTCGTCCGTGCCATGATGGCCGACAGACAGCGGGGAGCGGTCGCCTGGCGCCGCATAACGGCCCTTGCCAACAGTCGCCTGCTCATGCTCGGTACCCCCAACCGCGGCTCCCACGAATCGATGCGCTGGCTGACCGGAACCAATCCCACCCAGCGCAAGCTCAGTCTTCTCGACCTTACCCAGGACCGGGATGATATCATCGGGATCGTCCGGGAGTACCCGGGGCTTCTCGAGCTGTTACCCTTCCCCACGGCTGAGGTCGATTTCGCGGAGCCCGCGCTTTGGCACGGGCTCAAGAACGCCATCGACGCCACCTGGGATCCCCCCCGGGAAGCCTCCCTGGGCCAGGCCCGCAACACCTGGACGCTGCTCGAGGACACCGCCGTCGATACCGAGCACATGGTGTACGTGGCGGGAAACCAGCCCGCCACCGTGGCGGATTACCGCATCGAACCCTACGACGAGCCCCATCTGCGAGAGCGCAAGCGCCTGAGCTTTCTCGCCACCCGGGAGGGCGACGGTACGGTGACCTGGCAATCCGGCAGACTTCCGGGCGTAAAGACCTGGTTCGTCGCCGACACGGCCCACGACGAACTCTGTACCCAACAACGGGCCTTCCCCGGCTACCTCGACCTGCTCATGACCGGCCGTACCACCCGCCTGCCAAATCAGCCCCCGGGCACACGCCGTGGAGCCGGGGAAACGGCGGACCGGGAGGCGCCGATGCCCCTGGCGCCTTTCACCGATGACATCCCGGATGAGCATGCCAGCCGCAGCTTCGGTTTCGGTCCGAGCCGCCCGCTCAGGGCCGAAACGCCAGGGTCGACGACCCCGGCGGTGACAGTCAGTATTCGCCACGGTGACCTGGCCTATGCGAGACACCCGGTGGTCGTCGGCCATTATCTGGGAGATACCGTGGTCAACGCCGAGGAGCGCCTGGACCGGCGCCTGGGCGGGGCGCTGACGCGACGCCTGCGACTCGGCCTGTACCCGGGTCCGCTGAACACGCACGCGGTGTTCTGCAACGATGATCCCAACGCTAAGCCGGCCGGCGCCATCGTGGTCGGCCTCGGCCAGGTTGGCGAGCTGTCACCGGGGCTGCTGGAGTCGGGTTTCTGTAATGCCCTGCTGGACTATGCCCTGCAGCTCGCTCAGCAGCCCGACGGACAGGCCGGTGCCGGCACCGCCGTACGCTCCGCGGCCATCACCTGTCTGCTGGTGGGCACGGGCGCCGGTGGCATTCCGCTGCGCAGCGCCCTCGCAGCGATGCTGCGGGGTGTGGTGGCCGCCAACGAACGGCTGCGAGGCGCTGAGCTCACCGGCCGGGTGCTCATCGATAAGATCGAGTTCATCGAACTGCATGAAGACGTGGCCATAGCAGCCGGTAAGGCGATGGAAAATCTGCTGCGGGATGGCACCCTGGCGGATACGGTGGTATGGCCTGACCCCATTGTTCAAGAGGGCGATGGGCGTCTGCGGCGGGTAGAGTTCGAGGAGCCGCCGGCCTGGTGGCACCGCCTCGAGATCGTTCAGGATGACAAGGCCCGGGTGTTGCGGTTTATCGCGACAACCCAACGGGCCCGCGCCGAGGAAACCCTGGTCGCTGGCCAAATGCGCCTGGCCGATGCGTTCATCGCCCAGGCCTCGCGGACGACAACCGCCAACCCCGAGGTGGCCAAGACGCTGTTCGAGATGTTGCTGCCGTTACGGTTGAAGGAACTGGCCTCCAGAGAGTACGACCTGGTATTGCTGCTCGACGAAACCTCGGCCCGTTTTCCCTGGGAGCTGTTGCAGGATCGCTGGAGTCAGAGCGCAAGACCACCCTCGGTGGCCCATGGTTTGGTGCGCCAATTGAAAACGCCCGAGTTCAGACCTCGACCAGCCCACTCCTTCAACGACAGCGCTTTTGTTGTGGGCAATCCCGATCTCGAGGGTTGGGACAGATTCTCCGATCTGCCGGGTGCCCGCCGGGAGGCCCAGGATGTGGCGGCGCTACTGAAGAATTTCGGGTTTCGAGTCCTGGAGCACATCGATGAACAGGCCGATACCATCCTCACCGGATTGCACAGGGATGCCTGGCGTATCCTGCACCTTGCCGGTCACGGCGAGCATGAATTCGAACTATTGGACCCGGGCCCCAGGACAGACCGCGCTGCCGGTGAACGGATATCGGGTATGGTGATCGGCAAGGGCATGTTTCTGACGCCGGGTGATGTGAAGCAAATGCGCTGGGTACCGGAGCTGGTATTCATCAATTGCTGTCACCTCGGCAAAACGCAAGCCGGTATCGGCGATCGCCGCTATAACCGCCTCGCGGCCAATCTGGCCATCCAATTCATCGAGATGGGCGTCAAGGCTGTGGTGGCAGCCGGATGGGCCGTTAACGATGCCGCCGCCAAGGCGTTTGCCGCCAGCTTCTACCGGCACATGCATGCCGGGGACCCCTTCGGTGAGGCGGTGCGCGCCGCGCGCGAGGAAATCTGGGCGCGCTATCCCAGCAGCAACACCTGGGGGGCCTACCAGTGCTATGGCGACCCGAGCTACCAACTGCGCCCCAATGACGCCGGGGGAGCGCCTCGCGAACCGCAACCCTACTTGACGCCCGCCGAGCTCGTATCGGATCTGCGAAATGCAACCGAAAGGGTCAGGATGGAATCCCGGGAACCGGGCGATTACACCCCCGCCGGGGGGGAGATGGGCGAGCGGATCGCCTCGCTGCTGGCCAGAATCCCCGGGAGTAAACGGGATGCTTGGCTCGAGCGCGCCGACGTTGCCTCCGCCGTGGGTTTCGCATGGGGTGAAATCGGCGCCTTTGCCAAAGCCCTGGAATGGCTCGACAGGGCGGTACAGACCGGCGTCGGCGACTGTCCGATCCGTGCGATCGAACTGAGCGCCAACTTCAGAGCGCGGCTGGCCGCAGAAAAGTGGAATGAGCTGCGGCTGAGCCTCGGCGACTCGGCTCTCGAAAGCCTTCGTTCCGACCTGATAAAGCAAATAAAAACCGCCATTGCCAGTCTCGATTCCCTCGGGCCGACCGAGGAGCGTCTCAACCTCCTGGGCAGCGCCTGGAAGCGGCTGGCCTGGGTACAAACCGAACCCCATCGCCTGGAGGCCCTGGAGAAAATGGCCCACTATTACGGACAGGCCTTTGAACGCAGCGGAAAACAAGACCCGTATCCGTTCACGAACTGGGCCGCGGCCAAACTCCTGACCAAGAAGCTCGAGCCCGGCTGGGGCGGTAGCTGGGAGAATACGCTGGCAATGGAATGCGACCGCCTGGTGGCGGCGGCACGCAAGCGTGATGCGGAGGAACCGAGCTTTTGGAACAGCATCGTCGAAGCCAACTTCGAGGTGGTGCGTCTACTCACCCAGAGCCGCAAGAGCCGGGCATCGGAGCGGATAGTCGACAACGCAATCGGCCATTACCGGGCGGCCGCCAGGCGCGGTGCGAGCCCCCGGCAGATGACCTCGGTGCGGGACCATCTGGACTTCGTGATCGCCCTGAGCGAATCGGAGCGGCAGTCTCTGCGCCATGAGCTCTCCTTGATTCGCGACGCCCTCTAGTTTACGGATGGGAGACATACTGATATTCCTTTATGGGATTAAAACATCTTCCACTACGATGCGACGATAACGCTTTCCACAAAAAAAGACAGGTCGGAATCACCAGTGGCATCAGCCGCCGCTCCGTCCCCCAAGCGGCCAGGTAGGGCGCGACGTACGCCGCGACGAATAGCAGGTACCCGGCCGCCAGACCCGCGGGCGATTCGATACCGAGCAAACGCTCACCTCGCTGCAAATGCCGCCAAAGCAGGACGATGGCCGTGCCAATCGCCATCAGAAACAGAATCCGAAACAGGCACATGTAAACGATACCAAGCGCTTTCAAGAGCCGGCGGCCGCCAGAGCCCGGTGGCGAGTCCTCTCCGGTCACGGCGAAAAACACCTGATAGAACCGCAGAGCCATGATCTTCGCACCGTCCATCGGGTTCTGCAGATTGAAAGCCAAACCCTGCCGAAGGCATTCCGCGCTCCACTCCCACTCACTTTGAAGGGATTCCCGGGGCGGAGCCAAGTGGCTGATGGCATCCAGGTTACGTCGAGGGAAATAGTCCAAGGTATGCTCGTTGTTACCTTTCCAGAAATCATAGGCATTGAGCGAACTCGTCACCGCAAATACACCGGTATTCGCCAAGTTCATCAATCCCCAGCCCGCGACGGCCACCGAGAACAAACCGAAGAACAGGACAAAAACCCGCAGCCTGCCCGTCTTGATCGTGTAAGCGAGGCAAATCGCCGGACCCACGAACAGCACACTCGCTTTTACCAGAAACGTAATCGCCGTTACCAATGCATACGGAAGCAGGCGAATCAATCGTGTCCCGGGCGACGCTTGCATAACCCCCCAGAACACGAAGGCGAACATCGGGATCAGATAACCCTCTTCCGGAATCAGGGAAAAGCCATGTCGAACCAATTGCGGGAAGGTCAATAGATAGGCCATCATCCAGAGCACGGCGGACGAGCGCTCGGACCGGAGCCAGAGCTGCACCAGAACGTAGGCGGTCAGCCCCTGAAAGATGAGATTTTTCAGCAACAAAGCGACAGGGTAATTGTCCCAAAGGCGCGCAAATTTCCCGACGAAATAGGGAATAAAGGGCAATCTAGTGGCATCGCCGAGGGGTTCCCCGGCAGCAACTAGGGCGATCTTGGGTCCAAAACCGAACCCGAGCGAGAACAGTGATGGCACCGATCCGGCTACGAACAGAATGGCCAGCGTCAGCAAAACCGTATAAACCACGTAGGGAAACAGAAAGCCTGGCCGCATCACCGATATGGAAACCGCCTTTACCCCCCTCCTTTGCTCCGGCATCCCGGGATCCGGTCAACGGCTCAATTGGCCCCATGGGCCCCCATGACCATGTCACCCCGCAATTCAGCCGGGGGCTTGGGGAGATCCACCAGGACTTTCCAGACGATTCCGCTCTTCGGGAAGAAGACTGCCCAGAGTGTCATGAAAATGATCAAGAAGTAGTTCTTGAAACTCTGGTTGCGGATGTACCAATTCTCTATGGCACCCTTGTAGGGGGCAATGATCTGATCGTAGAATCGCACCGGATCATCGACGTGCTGGAGCAGGCTTTCTTCATCCCGGAAAACGATTGAGCCGATGCCCGACAATCCAGGGCGAACTTTGATAATCTGCCTTTGCATCTCTTCGGGAAATGCATCGAAACATCGCTGGGCCTGGGGCCTGGGCCCGACGATACTCATATCCCCCATGAGAATGTTGATAAGCTGGGGCAATTCGTTGATTTTTGTCCTGCGGAGAAAGCGACCGAACGGTAGGATGCGGGGATCGTTATTGAGCGTTACCGTACCGGTACCGATATTCGGGCTGTCCTTGAGCATCGTGGCGAATTTCAGTAACCCGAAATGCTTACCGTCCTTGCCCACCCGTTGCTGGACGAAGAAAGTCTCTCCCTCCCCGGTAAAGCGCAGGATAATCACGACGGGGATCAAAAAGGGCGTGAGTAACAGCAGGGCGAATCCGGATAAAATGATGTCAAAGATACGTTTCATGGCTACATCCTGTTGTCGAGATACTTACCGGTTTCCTTGTGACCGAAATCCGGAATCATTTGATGAAAGAGCTGAACCAGCTCGGACCTTTCCCAAATGGGTTGTTCCTTCAAGGCGGCGATCCTCTCGATGAACACATCAAGTTTGTTGTCATCGAAGGCCGGCTCGTTCTTGATAACGCCAAGGCTTTCGAACCGATGCATATCGAGCACCTCCCTGTCGGTGAAAAATTCCTCGAAATCCTTTTCCCCCGTGGTGTCGCTGGTAAAGAAATAACAGGGCCATTGCTTTCTGGAAACGAGCTCCTCCACCCGACTACGGGCCTCATCCTCGCTGGCGCATTGGAAGGCTTCGAAACCCAGTTCGGCCAGGTACTTGACCGCGATCTCCGCGAAGGTAATCTGGTGTAACTTGTCACTGAGCTTGGGGAAGAAGATGTCACGGTTCTCGCCCAACAGGCATGACATCAGGCACAGTTCACCGGATTCCTTGGGGGTCACGAAATAGCGCCGCACGTCATGGGGCGCCGCTATGGGCTGGCGTTTGGCGAAACGTTGGTTGAAACCGTGCAGTAAGCTGCCGTCGGAAAAGGCCACATTGGCGAAGCGGGCCGTGGAAATCGGCAGGCTCAGACTATGGCGCATCAGATACATCTCCATGATGCGCTTGCTGGCGCCCATCATGTTGACGGGATTGGCGGCCTTATCCGTGGAAACGCAAAAATATTTGCGAACACCCTCCCCCCGGGCAAGCTCGATGGTCCTGTTCGTGTTGATGATGTTGACATCCACCATCCGCATGAGGGTGAAGGGGTCCTTTTCACTGCGAACATGCTTGAGCGCCGATAGGTTCAGGATATAGTCATAACCATCGCTCCACTTTAACAGGGCATCGAACTCGCGCGAGCCACAGTCAATGGCAAAGGTACGGAAATCGCCGTCGATATACCCTAAGGTGCTGCGAATATCGCGCACCAGCTCGACCATATTGTTTTCGCTGATATCAACGACATGCAGCGCCCCGGGTTTACGCTTGAAAATCTCCCGGGTCACGGCCTGGCCGATGGAGCCCGCGCCTCCGATCACCAGGAACCGACTGGCCGCCACCAGCTCCGACAGCGTCTGCTCGTAACGGTGTATGTCCGCTTTGAAGAGTTCCTCATCTCGGCCGATGAGCCTGATAATATCCATATAAAACCTCACTGATCATGCTATGGCGCCCTTGGTGCGGTCAGCTCGGGCACGCTGGATGGAATATTGACTACCCGCTCCTCCAACCAGACTGAGTTTTGCAATCCGTCATGCTGGCAGTGCTTGAACATGTCGAGTTTCGTCATCAGTCGCCAGATCGGGCGGGTCATGACGCCCTGCTGATTGGTGTATTCCAAAAAAGCGTTCCTTTGCTCTAATGAGTCCAGAATTATGGCATTCAGCCAGTAATTGGACCTGGCGTGGGCGGGTTCGGCAACGAAAGTCATGCCTTGGTCGGCAAAAAAATCGGCATATTGTCCGGCGAGCGTCCGTTTGGTGGCCAGGAAGCCGTCGAGCTGTTCCATCTGGGCGCACCCCAAGGTCGCATTGAGATTGGGCATGCGGTAATTGTAGCCGACTTCGTCGTGGACGAACTCGTAGGGATGCGGCACCTTGGCTGTGGTCGTCAAGTGCTTGGCCTTGGCTGCCAGCGCCTCATCGTCGGTGATGATCATCCCGCCACCGCCGGTGGTAATCACTTTATTGCCGTTGAAACTCAGCATCGCCAGTCGGCCGAAGGTACCGGTGTGGCGGCCCTTGAAATAGCTGCCCAGGGATTCCGCCGCATCTTCGACCACCGGGATAGCGTAATGGTCGCAAATGGAAACGATCGCTTCGATCCGGCAGGGATGGCCGAACGTGTGCATCGGCACACAGGCGGCCAAGCGCCGGCCACTGGTTTTGTTGACGGTCCGGCCATCACGCCGTTCAGCGTATTCGCCAAGAAATCCCCGCAACGCCTCCGGGCTCATGCCCAGCGTGTCACGATCCACGTCGACGAATACGGGATACGCGCTGGCGTAGCTGATTGCATTGCAGGTAGCGACAAAAGTCAACGCCTGAGTGATGACTTCTTCGTTCCGCCGAACACCCGCCAGCCGTAACGCGACCTGAAGCGCGGCGGTACCGTTGACGGTGGCGACGGCATATTCGGCACCGGTAAACGCAGCGATCTGCCGCTCGAACTCCCCCACCTGCGCACCGACCGAGGAAACGAAGTTGGAATCCACACAGTCAACCAGGTATTGGTGTTCATTGCCGGCGAATACCGGCCGATGCAGCGGGATGAAGTTTAGGCCATGGATACGGCGAATCTGCTCGACAATGGCCGCGAAACGTGCGTTCTGGTCAATCATTCATTACCCTATTGCACAACGCAGAGGAAAAGGGTGCAAGCGACTCCACTTGACTTACTGGCAAAACTTCAACGAACACCTGCCACGGAACCGCGCGTATCAACCGATTGCAGGAGTCCGAACCGTTTTTCCAGCGCTTCGATTGCTTCCCGCAATTTGCGGGCACCATCGTTTGTCTTATTGTTTTTTCAATGACGCCCATAATTCTCTTCTCTTTAATAACTTGATAAAAGCATGGGCATAAGCAGCTTTCTTGCTTTGCAAAAGATTGATCACAAATCCATGCTTTCAAGAATGGTTTCATTGACTTTATGCACATCATACTTCTCAGCAACTAGACGCAAACTCGCCTCAGCCATTTGCTCAGCTAGTTCTGGTTCCAGAATGAACCGCTCCATGGCGTTTTTGAGGGCATCAACATTCATGGGTGGCACTAAAAAGCCGTTCTCACCATCAACCACAGTTTCTCGGCACCCCGGTGCGTCAGTTGTAATGACTGGCCGCCCAATACCCATAGCTTCCAACACTGTGCGCGGGGTTCCCTCGCGATAAGAGGGTAATACATAGATCTGTGCAGCAGCGTACGCTGGGCGAACATCATCAAGCTTACCAAGATATTCAATTACACCCTCAGACTGCCAAGACTGGAGTTCAGTAGCCCGGATACTCATAGGATTCGGGTCGAGATAACCGGCAAGCTGAAATCTGGCATACGGATAACACTGTTTAAGCTGTCTAGCAGCCTCGACGTATTCACGAATGCCTTTATCGGCCAGCAAACGAGCTATCAAAAGAAAGACCGGCTCAGTTGGCAGGGCTTGCGATCGATAC
>JAAUXT010046049.1_pt1 | contig 17699 bp, 14 predicted proteins | sample 7278171 | NCBI WGS metagenome assembly JAAUXT01 (sample SAMN14350112, study PRJNA611818) | marine sediment metagenome | isolation source: surface marine sediment (1.8m) | place: French Polynesia: Moorea | collected 2018-08
AAAAAATACCATTGGGAAATAAAAATCTTTCGCAATAACACCCAAACATTGGTCGTAATAGGCCCCCCCCCCCCCAAATGTTTTCACTCCAAAATTGTCAGAGAAACTGTTGTTTGGTGTGTGCATTTTCAACTAAAGTGACTTTGCTTGTGTTTCTTCCTTTGAAAGATCCATTTGGAAGAAAATTAACTCAGATTGTGAAAGGTGCTTGAAGGAAGAAGGACTGCATTGATCAGCATTTTTGACACCAACTTCGGTTCAAACTCAAAAACAGAACCAAGCACCGGTGGTCTCCACGCCTGGCTCTGGTTTGAACTCACCTGTTTCTGCTTCTTGCCAAACAGAACGGAGACATTCAGACCAAAACATTTCCATTCCCTCCGAAATGGAGTCTAACTGTGAAAGTGACAAGGCCCCGTGAGTGGGCAGAACAGGCAAAAAAAAAATCTGTGGTGTGCACTGCAAGCGTACCCTGGCACTCATGGCACAAACCCACACTACCAACTGGGAGAAGATGAAATGCCTTGCCGATCCTTCCTGTCACTTTCAGCACTGATGGATAGTCTGCACGAACGTCAAGCATGCTCGACTGAGTTGGTCAACAGCAGATCTGCTCGTAAATTGTCAAAATTTCTGAAAGTCAAAAGTAAAAGTGCTTACCTGAGCACAATGTGCAAAGTTATGGCAGTGATGTCGGCTTCAGACTTTGGTGATGACTGGAGATATTATTAGCTGAGGTATTCGCCTGTTCAGTTGTCCAAATGAGGAAATTTCCCTCGATCCTTGTGCTCCTCTACCCGAACGATGTTCTTTACCGTTCATTCACAAATTGCGCCATCACTTACAACAGGTCGACCCAACGTGCTGCCCCATTCATCTCCAAGTTCGCAAAACTCCTTGGGTGGAGCCTGTCCAGTTGACTGAAGAGTTGCTGCCCAACACACGATCAAGAAGAACGTCAACTTTTATTCACATCAAGTGTCGTTTTGTACAACACGAATGTTTCACAAGACATTTGTTGCTCTTCACCACTGCAGTTGCACTATTTACCCGTACATGAACCTGAACGTGGGCACCAATGAGAAAATTGTTTTGTGGAGTTTTCCACTTGGTTCGAAACTTTAGAACGAGCTCCAAACAATCTTCCCACCAACATAAAGTTTCCACCCCTCAGACGAGTGATGTGCCATTCGGTGCAACGTGTTTTCACGAAACAACACGGACAAGTTCTTCAAGGTTGAAGCCTCCCACCAACGTGGTGTCTAAAATTCAGTGTTTTGTACTCGTGAGAACCCGCAGCCGTTCGCACGCCGCGCGAAACAAAAGCAAATTTTTTTGTTGCCGGCCAGACATGCCGGTCTGTTCTGGAATCTGTGTTCTTGGACCAGGCATATATAAGGTACCTTTGGAAAGAAACGGTATAGTTTCAAAAGTGTTTGAACAAGACGACATGGAACAAATGTGCAGGAGGGCAGGGGATCCAAGGAATAAAAAGTGGAACTCGAGCTCCCCTTCAGGAGTTGGGTTGGCCCCTGACCTCATGGTTGGGTCGCTGTGACGCTTCGGGTTTCCGAGGATGGTATGATGCTACATTCACAGTTGGTCAGTGTTTGGCTGGAGTTGTTTTTTGTTTTGGCAGGAACAAAAACCTTTGGATGTGTTGCAGTTTTTACAGGAGAACAGTCAAAGATTTCACCTTTCAGACACATCCTGGATTGGAGCAGGAAGAACCTCGGAACTGAGGCGAAAGACCTCATTGTTCTTTGAAACTTTCGACTTTAAAATGAAAAACTTCAGGGGCAAAACAAACCGCGTTCCCTTGGGCGGCTTTTCCTCAAGCGTAAAAACCTCACGATTGTCCTTGAAAAGAACAACACAAAGTAACTTTCCAGTGATTCCCTGCCACTCTCGAGCTCTCTTTCCTGCCTTGAGATTACCGCGACATGTGCAATCGCTGTCACACGAGACACAGAAGCGCTGTCACAAAAATATTTTCATGTCAGATTGAGCTCTGCTGCTTCTCCTAACAAGCTCTCAAGCTGTCAAAAACACACCCGAAATAATTGTACGAACTGTCACGAAATAACTGACGATTGTCCATTGTCAGACCCGAAAGAACAAAACTTTGGTTTTGAGTAAAATGACCCACATCTTCAGAACAAGTCAACAATATTTGTTGAGGAACGAACACCAGTCGTCAACTTGTGTGCACCCACAACGGGACCCTGAGGCAATTATCTGAAGTTTCTTTGCAGCAGTCACGCTTCCTTTTTCGGACAAAGACACACAAATGATAATTGTTTTTCCGAGACAGAATGCTTGCGGACAAAAGTCCCGCAGACAAGCAATTTGCGTCATCGAGGAAACAGAATGAGCGAGGAAATCCTTTCATCCAGAGGCAAAGAATTAGTTGCAGAGAGGGACAGTTCAACTGGTAATCCAAGCTTTTCACACAAACACAGGCAGAGCATTGTGCTTTCGTGCAGGACAATTTCCGAAGGGACGCCCAGATTCATCCGTCTTTTTGCTGTGAGTCAAAGGCCTTCCCTGGGACACATTGCTCTTTTACAAGTGCACAGCTCGTGGTCCCAGGCCAACTCACAGCCGAGCCTTGCTTGATTGTCTCGGTTGACGTGTTTTCCTTTCTTTCTCTTGGTTAGATCGTCATTTGGTCCTTACGGGGGCACCTGGACAATGACGAAAATAGCTTGCAGCTTGACGACAACCGACAACACAAAACGCACAAAAATAACCACCAGAGACAGTCTGTTTCGCAACCTCGTTGAGAGTACAGTGCTCGTATGTACATCGTATGAACATTTGTGCAGGCGCACACCCAGGGGATTTGAGGCCAACTCGAGATAAACAAATTTATTTCTGTGTGAAAAACAAAAAAGTGCGTCCGACGATTCTGCGGTCGGGCCCCACCCACCCCCTGGGCCGCACCTGAAACAACCCTTTATTCAGTGGTCAGTCAGCCACGTCACAGGCATGTTGTGGGAGAAAGATCTCCGTGCTTGCTGCGCAATTCACTTTCCTCCTTCCATGTTCGTCAGAGTTTGGTTCACAAGGCAAAGCAACCAGTACTTGTATCACATTTCCTCTGCAGATATTTTGTTGTCATCTTTCCAACGGCCTTACCCTGTTACTGCTTCAGCTTTCTCTCAACACAAAGTTTCTGGCTGATATGTCACACACTCTTCGGTGTTCGTAGTCCAGTGGGGGCGTGTCCAACAAGGAAAAACAAACGTTCAGAACCTGCAGCCCAGGATGTGAAGTTGGTGTTCGCCACTCAGCTGCTTTCGTTCCTTTGGCGAATCTAGGATAGTCCACTGGTAGCCATGGAGTGAACAATCTGCTTCGGTGTTTAGCTTCTCGGCCCAGGCCTGGGACCAGGCCCCGAGGGTCCCTGGATCCGTCAGAAGCTCCGCGCGTGTTCTCTCCCGATGTCTTCTCCACACCGATCTAGGTCCTAGGAGTCTTCAGCAGAGGCATCTCGTGGTTGGACACGCTGGTGTACTCCGTCTTGTTGGACTTCATCTTGCTGTCATTTCCCAAGTCCATGGTCTGGGAGTGAGAGGAGGACGTTTTGTTCGCGCGGACGTCTTCCAGGGCCTCCCGGCAATGCTTCGTGCAAAACTCGCGACATGTGTACGTGGAGAAGGCCATGTAGATCCAGGGGTTGGTGCACGAGTTGAGGCTGGCCAGCAACAGAATTATTACCATCGTGCCAGCTGCAAGACAACAATTTCATTTCATGACCCGAAGAAATCAACCACTGATTTGACCTTCACAAATTCTTGGCCGCAATTTAGTTGTCTGAAGATTTGGAAATGGATCACTGCAAGAAAGACAGACAATTTGTTGGGGTTTTTTTCAAACTTCTTTTTAGATTTTTTGTATGTGTACCATTTCTGCTCATTTGAAATCTTGTGATTCAGGATTGCATTGGCGGTTTAAGATGTACAAGGTTTCAGGCTGGAAGCAGTTAGTTCTTGTGGCATGCCCAGACAACATCCAGGGACATCAGGAAGGGGCGGATTGGGACCTCTAGCTGTTTGGTCCAAAAAGCAACTTTGAGAAAAGAACACGCAAAGGCTTTTGTGACGTGGACGACAAATTACGGGGCGTACTGTTTCTGGGAGCTACTTTTAACTTTAGTTTGAGGGACACATGCCTTCTTTCTGTCACTTGCAGTGGGCCAGACGCCGGTAAACCTTTGTGATTCTCTCGTCTGCATGATCTCACACGATTTCATGCCTTTACAAATGATTCTCAACGTTTCCTCATTCTCACCCAAAGAGAGCCTTTGCCCTGGCGGTTTTGGCCACTGTCACTGTCCCTGTCTCTATTCCAGCAATGAAAAATTCATTGACAGCCTTTCATGCTCTTGACTTTTCCACATGTTAGTTACTCGTAATGCACGCCTCAAGCAAACAAAACAGGCATGCGGGAGACATCCAGGTGACAAGAGGACCAGTTGCAAAAGATTTCAAAGTAAATTTCCCAACCCCCACCAACCCAAGCAACAGCACAGAAACTAATCTCGAGACGTGTGCATAACCGGACTTGTCGTCCGGTTCACCAAGATCTGTTCCAACCAAGGGTGTACCAAACGGAACTGCATGCGAATGACAGAAACGTGAAAATTTCCAATTGAATAGCATTCATCACTCTGCAGCACAAGTGGTTTTCTCACTGTGTTTGCTCAGCTGATACCTTCAGCTTATCAAGGATCGGGGTCGGAAGGGGCTTGGTCTGAGACTCAGCAAGCATCTAACGTTGCAGAGGCACCACGTTTGGGGGCGAAAGTCTGGGGTCAGGCGGCCCCAAGTTTCAACATGAAATTATTTGCATCAAAACGTCCATATTGTGCACCTTCAACATGTGCACAGAATCAAGGGAGTAAGTTTTTCAGGGTTGGGGGTCCCGGGCTCTCTGGATTCCCCAAAAAATACTTCAGCAGACAACATTCTCAAAGTTTTTCTGTCACCAAAGGAAAGTTCGCTGCGAGATGTTTGTTGTGTCTGGTCACACTCACGAAGTAAAATATGGGTTCCAAAGTGCCTGATAGTTTAGAAGACCAGACAACCACCGACAATAACAGTCCAGCATTGCTGAAATGAACCACACAAAACGCTGGGAGTATTGAATGAGAGCCTTATTCAGAAACTAGACACACACATTCGCTTGAACTCTAATTAGGTTGGGAGAGGTTCTAGGTTTTAGCTCAGCTTTCCAGCCAAGTAAAACTGGTGTTAGTTGATGGAAGGTTAACTTGGGTGTTTCAGGGATCAAACGACGCAGGGTGTTTACCCTAGGAGTAAGCACTCCTCTGTCTGATCGTGTCCTCAAAGCTGAAGAAGGTGCTAAGGTGGCGCCTTCTAGTTGAGACCCGAGTGTTGCCCACGGACAACAGCCTCCGCATCTTGCTGCACAGGTCCCCAGTGTAAATCATATAGATCCAGGGGTTCGTACAGGAATTGAGGGACGCCAAGAGCACAATGATCACGTTAAACGAGGCTGAAAAATGAAGGAGAGATGTTCAGCTAAGAGGGAAAATGTGAAAAGCGTGAAGTCAACCTGGTGGTTGATTGTTGCAGCTTACAAACACTCTCAACTGACTTGGGAAACGGTGATAGAAGTCACGAAATAGATCTATTTCTGTGCAAAGTCAGAGTCGTGAGCTGGCTCAGTGTTTTGCCAAAGTGATGCCCATTTTGTGAGATTTGATGGCGTCCAGGGACGTAAAGAAGGTAGAAATGACACGAAAACATAAAGAATCAAGCGATAAAAGGTCATTCTGATGCAAGGCAGGTCACAATACCTTCAAATGGTGCGTTGGGGTCCCAGGCTGACCACATCTGAGCGACGAAGAATGGGCCCCAGCAGATCAGGTAGCACACTGCAACCGAAGAAAAAAACATTACCAGTGTGAAAACCAGAATCATCTGCTGAAGGCGTTTCATCAGCATGGGCAGATGAGGGGAGTTGTGCCCAACTGGGGCATCACACACACACACACACACACACACACACACACACACACACACACACACACACACACACACACACACACACAAACACGGAGCTCTTCGACTTGACAAGTCATTGTAGTTCAAGCGGCGCGAAAATTGAAATCTCTGCCAAGACAACATTCCCACAACTTAAGTCTCAGACTGGTAAGAGATTTATCACTTGAGACGACAGTGTTCAAAATTCGCCTTGAACATTCTCTTTCATTTCCCCTTCGTATTTCGAGCAGTGAAAAGGCAACGACCTCGCTGAAAAGCTTCTGTTTTCTGTTTTCTGCCATGAACAGAAAAAAAAACAAGGATGAACAGTCTCTTGTACCCTTTGAAGATGAAAGAAAAGTGGAACAACAAGATAATTGAACAATGCTGAAAAGGATAATCCAGCGTGATGAAGCGTCGGCCTCATTACTGCAACTTTTCTGTTTTCGATTCCTCGAGCCTCAAAGACAAACAACAACAGGAAGTGCACAGACACAGAAAGGCGAGCAAAGGAACATCTTCCGCAGCTCATGTTGAAGTGTTTGTCAGATCACACGTGCACCATCTGAACTGTAAAGAGGTCAAGAACTTGGCTTTCAAACATTCTCTGTTCTCTCTTTGGGCTGTTAGTGGTGTGACACAAGAAGTTCATATTCCTGCAGGGGAACTTGGTATCACTTCCCCGCTCCAAGTTGTTTTGTATTTGAGAAATCATAGATCCACCCCAAGGCCGTATGCTTGAGGCAATGCATCTTCGTTTGGAAACTGGGTGGGATATTTCATTTGGTTACATTGTGACGTGTATTTAATATGCGATCCTCGTGGGCAATTTCCGTGCTCAATTAATTTCGATTTCGGAAGGAGCCTATTTGTTTGTCCTTGGTGACGGATTCTTGCGCAAGATTCAGGCTGTTTGGTCAGTTCCTCGTCAGGCTTTCACTCTCTCTTGGAAGGACAAAATCTTCAGTGGTGGTAAACAAGACCTTGTTGTCAAGGTAATCTGTTTCGTGGGTGGAGACAGAGTGCACTAAAACTGCGTTGAGAAGGAAACTGCCGTAGATGATCGAGTCTTCGTTTTTGTGACGATTGTTCAGGTTCCGCAGTTCTCTGGTCTTTTCAACTTGAACGTTCTCACAACCTCTGGGGTTCAAGAATCATGGAACAAGAAACTCAGGCCAACCCAGGCAGAAATTTTGTCGGAAAGAGAGCATTTGGGGAGCCAAAAGATTGAGGCTTATGGATCCGCGTGAGTGCAATTAATATCAATTGAGTTGTTTTTCGACTCATCAGAGCGGGTGCTGCAGGCGCCTCTCCAGCGAATAACTGTCTTGTAGATTCCTAATGTGTCTCTGTTTGGCAAGGAAGGAGGTTGATTTTGCTATCAAAACGAAACCAAGGTGTTTGTACCAGACAGACACGCTCGTAGACGCACTCTTGATCATTTTGTCAGGAAGACACTTATCTCTGCCATCCATGTCCGTTTCTGCCCAGGGGGACAAAACACCATTCAGTTCACGCAAGATTTGAGTGCGTGCGCGGACTGGGGCAGCAGCTGAGTCAATCACGCTCAGTAATTCTCGCAGGATCGCTTTCGTGGGTGGACTGAAGTTAGCGATCTGAATGGCCTGAATGTTTGATGAGGTTGACCTCTGTTCGAGAGGAAAAGCGGGTCTCGCACCTAAACTGCATTACCAGGAGGCTATTCTCCTGTTCACCACTAGTTCCCTGGGAGATTGGCAAAAATAGAAGGAGGGCCAAAACAAGCCCCGCCGGAAATGATGTTTGTCGCACCGCAACGACGGGGCAGCTTTGATGGGATAAGTCGTTGTTTTGCTGAAGGACATGAAAACCCAGCATTTGCAATGGTCTGGTCATTCTTGCAGTCAAAACCCAAACAATCCACAGAGAAAAAGTCTTCAAAAGGACAGAGTTGTTTCTCGTACCTATGACGGTGATGGTGAGTTTGACGGTTTTGACCTTGGCTCTGGACACGCCCTTGACGTGAGCTCGCGGGTTGGACAGAGTCATCTGGCGTCCCTGCCCCGAGCAGAATCCGCCGCTCCTCTCAGCGGACGTCGGGCTGTGGCTGTCGGGAATCAGACTTCCGTTCTCCACTCCGTTCACTGCAATCACCAATTCAAATAAAAAGACGTTCATCGCGAGGTATTATTCAAGGAAATCTTCACGGTTTGTAAATTTTGTATCTTCAACTGTTTGTTTGCCAGCTTCAGTCTTTGTGAAACCGAAAACGACACTTTCTCGGAAGTCACTCGAGGAATTTTTCTGTCATCAAAAACACTTTTGTGTCTCAAAGTTGTCGAGTTTTTTTTTCGTTTTTAGTTTTTTGAGACACACATAAAATTTTTAAATGACAGGAAATTAGACAGGCAAATTGAATATTCGACGTCAAAACAGAGTAGGACGTCAATATTACAGACCAAACAAAGAAGTAATCATCACCAAGTCTGGCAGGAAATTGCAATGGCGTGCAAGTTTTCTCTCAGAAGAGGAAGACAGTGAAAACTTCAAAGTTGATAAATTTCCTTGCGGATGAGCATGATCTGTCTTTCTTTGTGGTCCAACGGCTGCCTTTGTGTGATGAATACCGAAGACCTGTTCGTGAAATAGCGACAAAATCCCGCAGGTGTGCGCACTTTGTGTGGGTGGTATTACTCAATTTCACTCACGATAGAATGTCAGAAACTTCGTTCAGAGAAAGTTTTGAGTATCCGAGGTTTGTTTTCACACTGTAATCAGTGATGTGTTATGTTTGGCACCCTTGCGCATGCTGAGTTTGGATTGAACCACGAGTGCGTGGGGATCACACGTGTAAAACCAAGGATTCATTCATCTCTTCATGTGAATTTGATAAAAGGAATGAACACATTGCGGAAAAGTTCGTACTCAAATTTTGTTCTTGTACACAAACGTGCGGGGCTGAGCTGTAGGTGGTGAGTCAATCCAGATTCGTGAAGAAACCTAGATTGCTGACCTCAGGTGAGCTCAACCAACTGGACTCCAGTTTGGTTGTTTTGTACTCACTACAAAATGAAGGCCATTGTTCTCAAGTCTATTCCTTTTGCTGGTGTTGCAAGAACAAGTCTTGGGGACTCTGTGCTTCACCATTTTAGTGCACCTGTCTGGTTGTCGTCATTGGAGGTCGTGGGCGCTCAGCCGGATATGCACTCGCATTTCACTTGGTTCGACCTGGGCAACCTTTGGAGATTCTTTATTTGCAGTTGCTTCAATTGCCTTTCAGGTGGAAACTTACCTCTGAGAAAACCGACAGCCTTTATTTAGAATCTAATTTCAGGTGCGTACAACATTACAATCAAGCGGAAACAACACCGGCTGTGAAATAATCCCGCCACCTGATGTCCCAGACTTCATCAGGCGGGATCTATTGTGCAGGATGAGTGCGCCACCTGAGTTCAAGTCTGTGTTCCCTGGGTCACAAGTTTCAGAAATCAGAGAATCTATTGTGCAGAACCATCCTGTTTTTTGACAGTATCACCTGAGAAAAAAGCTATTCGTAGACCTGGGATTCGGTGCAACGAACCTTGTTTTTTTTTTTTAAAGTCGCACTTTCGCCTGACTTGCCACAAACATTCAACCACAGAAATCACTTTTGAAAAACCAACACAGGCGTTTGGGCAATGGGATACTCTTGTCGTTCCACACAGGTTTGGTCCACTCATTGCCAAAAACTTGCTCACCATTTTTGGAGTATTTTTTGTCCTTGTGCACGGCCTTGGGTGGAGCCTCCCTGCCCATCATGCTCTTGAAAACGACGTAGCAGATTCGTCCGTACGCTGCGACGAGCAGGACGAGTGGGATCACGTAGACGGCGACCGTGAAGAAAGTGATGTAGAACTGCAGCGTCCAGTCAGGGCTGAACGTCGCCCAGCAGTCGTACACCTGCAACAACCACAACACCGCTGCTGATCGAACTTGACACGAAACATTGGCATGGAATTCAGCTGGGGGTTGGGGAACAAAGGAGCGACACGCAAAGTGCTGTAGATGTAACAGAGCAAACTCACCCCGGAGCCGGGTCGGACCTCCATGTATCTGAAGACGGCGATCTGCGGCAGCGAGAAGAGCGCCGAGCAGAGCCAGGCGACGCCGACGAGCGCGTGCAGCCGCCGAGACGTCCACGTGTGCGCCGTCAACGGGTGCACGATCGCCAGGTACCTGCAGCAGAAGCGGACATGACGCCGGATGAAAGCGGTGAAACTCAGATTGGAAGCCCAGCAAAAGTCCAACCCAAAAGGTCACATTTCAATTGAAGATGACAGGGCAACCTTTGGGCACAAAATTTGAAGCGGGCCTGGTGACACGCACTATCTGGTTCCTTGGATACGTTGTTCTTTGCCAGATTCATTGACCGAAAAATGTTGATGCTTGGTGACGAGTTGTAGCCCCAGGCTTTCTGAGAAAAGCACGAGCAAAAATGTGTGTCGACAGACGACATGTTTATTTGGACCTCATGACGACGAATACATGAGTCTTCTTGGCAGAATGTGTGCGGATGATGGACTGTGTTTCCGGCGGATGCAGGATTGGGTGGGCCTCATTTTTTCTTAATGTTGTCCAACCCAAGAAGACAATTCTCTTTTTGATCCTTTGTGTGTCACCATTTGTGTATGGGATGCTGAAGACAGGGGGGGGGAATGTTTCTCTGCGACCAAAAAGAGTCCGATTCTCCGGAGCTAATCCACACTCTGCTTGAGGTGTCTCCGGTGGAATTGGAATTGGGGCAGGAAGCGCAACTCTGACATAAAATTTGACGGCAAGAAATTGAGGGGGGAACCAAACTCGAGGTTGTTCGGAGCGACCACACCGGGCCCACTGGGTCTTCAGGAAACAAAACCAGGACAACACATCAGAGATGATTTGGACGGGTGGCGACCAGGAGTACCGTGTCTGGACAGAAAGATTGTCCAGAAACCTGGCCCTGAGGCTTGCATCAACGGCGTGTCATCGGAAAACCTGACACAAAACAATCCGGGCAGATTTGGGCAAAAAAAACTTCTCCGATTCAAGTTTCAACTGCAGGAGCAGGTGAGTGCAAAGACCTCTGACTCCAGCTGCCCTGATTCACCGCGAAATTAGCGTGCGAAAAGCCGAGGAACCTGGGAAGAGGAAAATAACTTTCAATGGAAAGCCGTGCCCGTCTTTGCTTTTTGAGTTCTCCACTGAATAGACCAGAGGCTTTCGACCTTCAGAGAAGGGGCTCCTGCGTGACTCCCGCGGATAACGAGCGGGGGAATCCTTAGACTGTCGGGAGGGCTCAACCGGGGATTCGTTTTGATGAGATGAAATCTTGTGCAGGCCGCAGGCTCTGATGAGCTGCTGCCCTGAGCTGTTGCGTGCACCTCGTGGTGTGTGATATTGCCTTTGACGGGCTTCTGTGTCAGGCATTGTTTGTTATCAAGCGCTGTGGATTGCACAAAGGCAGAATCACGTCATACCAACTCACAAAGGCGAAAGTCGTGATTTCAGTTTGCACACTTTTCTTCCACACAAAAGCCATAGCAATAGCTTGCACATGGCATACGTGCAGTGTTGCACTTCAGTACGATTAATCTGTCACTCTGGTTGTCTGATGATTTCGAGCGGATGCTCGTGATCGGTACCTGTCGATGGCAGTGGAGACGAGAACGTAGGACGACGCGTACATCGCCACAACCTGCGTGTATTTCACGAAGCGACACAGGAAGTCGTTCCCGTAGAACCTGGAAGAAAACGTGAATCCGTGCATTGGACTCGCACCTACAAACGGTGAAGCCGAACTGGATCAAACATCTGTTGAACAAAAAGGGAAGTGAAGACACCCAATCGGCCAAGGATAACGTTTGCACTTGACGCTGCACAAAGATGAAGCAACCTCGTCCCTCCTTCACGCTGTCCTCCCACCAACGAAATTGATTCAAATTCTGCTGACGAAATTCTGGTGGAGAAAATGTGCCTGAAACTGAAGACGCATCTTAATTTCAGGGCTCAATTGAATGTTACAAAAATAATCTCCCCTTTGACGTCCACAAACGAAAGGACAAGTGGAAACATAACGGACTCAAGCTTCGGGCAAGTCAATCGACTTCCGACCAGGAAACATGCGACAGATCGCTTATCTTCCGGTGCGCGGCGTCTCATGCAGAAAGAACAGATAAAATTATTTGTCGGTGTTCAGTCGAAGGTTTCCTGACTCGTCTGAAAAAAAGAACATCTGCTGCATGGAACCATTGGAAAACAATTTTCCGAGATTCCATTATGGGCGGCGCGAGCGTGAGCACGAGGACTGCGCCGACGTGGAAATGACATCGCGTGGAGATCCGGAGTCGAGATCTGGACGGCATTGTGTGTCGCACGTTTTGCAATCACTGTTCCATCAACACTCACCTCGCAGTTTGCTGTCAACAAGTGAAAGAACCTGGTGCCGAAAGACCCAACAACATTTCAAAACTTTTTTGGGGGTCTAAATGTGAACCTTTTGTCAGGAGAGAACGATTTTTGGAGTCTTTTGTGTTTAAAATCCGCGTTTGGTTCTTTTCACCAAACCCAAACTGCACGCATTAACCTTGGGACAATGCTTCGTGTCACTCTCTGATGTAGTTCTGCGTTTTTCACACGAAGTACGAGGAGCACGCTCTATACAAATTCTTCACACCAAGGATGCGCAGAGAAAGATTGCCATGTCAGTTGATGATGTCTTGAACGACCGCACGCTTTTCTTTCCGAAAGAGTGTTTTCAGTTGAGTTCAGCTTGGGTTTCCCAGGGTTGGCAAGCAACAAGTTTTTTATTGTTTTACAAAAGTGCAACGAAGTCTTTCAGATGGACAGAGAAAACAATTTGTGCACCACCAAGAGCTCCGACTTCAAATTGGAAGTCGCCTTGAGCACTGCTTTCCCCCGAGGTGGACAGGGCGGGGCCTCTGCAGGTTCCTCACCTGTGGGTGATGTCCCAGATGAGCTGCGGCAGCACGTTGAAGAACGCGACGAAGAGATCGGCGGCGCTGAGGTGCACGATCATCATGTTCATTCGACTCAACTTCTTCCTGGGAACGCCAAGAACAAGGAAAAACCTCAAGTCGAGCCATTACGAAGTTTGCACGACTGAAACCTCAAACATCTCGAAATCGACCTCAAGGTGCATGTCGTGTTGATGAGAAAATTAGACCAACAAAACTTTTGTAATTTATCTACATTTCCAAAAGACAAGATTTGGATCTCCGGTCTGAAGAAATATGTTCGTGTTGTCCTCGCAAAACATGGAACTCGATGTTTCTGCAGTCTGCGCTGCTTGTTCCGACAAATAACCAGGAAAGTGCAATTTTTTCTCTGTCATTGTTCAGGCATCATATGTGCGTTCCATCGACAAAACAAGTATTTAATGCACACAAAAATATATATGTCAGTTTCCGTGCACCGGAAGCGGCAAATCTTGGCTCGGAGATGACGTCACTGACCTGCGCGTGAGAAGGATGACGAGAACGAGGCCGTTCCCGAGCACGGCGAGCGCGAAGATGAGTCCGGAGACGGCGACCTCGATCCGAGCCAGGTCCTCGTCGCGACCCAACCCGGTCGCGTTGGCGCTTGACGTCACGTTTTCGTACAGAGACGTCACGTTGGTCATCGTGACGTTTTCTGTGCTGACCTGCAGCGTCCCGGTGTCCATTGTGGCGTTGGGTTCAGTGGAGTTGTGGGGAAGAGCTGCTCTGTGTTCTTGAGGGTGCTCTTCGAGCTTTTCTTTGGTGGATTGGAATTGATTTACACGCAAAATTACTTTGCGAGAAGAACTTGCGCAAACAGCTGTGTTTTTGTCAAGTTCTGATAAATCGCCTTGGAAGTGGGACTGGTTTCCTTCAGACTGTGTAACGTAATTCGCAATGAATACGTCGCCACACAACCACAATGATCATCCCAAGTTTCCAGTGAAATAAATGTGTCTGGTTGGCTGCTGGTTTTGCTGTGGTCCTCCGGAGACACCTGCGTCTGTCCTCGCGGTGTCTGTGTCTGGTTCGGTTTCCTTTTACTCGCCTGAAACCAAGAGGGTAATTGCAATGACATGTCACAAATAAGCTCTGTGGTCTGAGGTCTGAGAAAAAGATTTGCGTTCATATTTTGACTGGCGGCACAAAAATGAGAGAAGCAAATTCTTGCGATTGGACACCACAAGCTGTCAAAGACATCTCCTGTACACCTAACAGACTCATAAGGATGATCAACTTTTCCGAAAGGCCACAAAAGGCGAATTGAGAGAGTGTGTTGAGAGGTCGGCCAAGCAGATTTCGACCGACCGATGGTGCTGACTCCCATTGACCGCGCTTTCATAATTGGTTTCCAACATTGTACTCGTGCGCACTTGTCTTCAGAAGCACCTGTTCAGAAGTGAAGAGCTGTGTTCGGCACGTCTCGCTCCACATGCACGACTCAGTACCATCCAGGAAACTTGCTTTCAAAGCAACTGGTCCTTCTTGGTGTGTATTTTAATCTGATGTTTGCTCAGGTCTGGCAAAAGTACAGAGCACAGGTCCTCCGCAGTTGGAACGCTGCGTGAATGAAATCATCAGCATTGTTCCTTCAGGCGTTTGTTTGTGCAAACAGTGGATGTCTCTGACTGAGGCAAGCTTAGATCTGCCTTTTTGCTGAGCTGCCATCAGTCTCGCGGTCTGGTATCTCCTCAACGTAGCTCGACACCACAGGAGGTGTCTGAGCCGCACTAAAAGCCCGGACGCAAAGCGTGGTCACGCACTGGGTGGAGCCAAATGGCCACAAGGGAATCTCGTCAAAACACGACAAAGTGGCTTCATTCTGGATTGTGTAGCATCACATCGCAACCACCAGTTGCGCTGAAATAACATTGATTTGCGCGAGTGGTGGAAACATGATGGTGCTTTCACGTTTCGTCCAACTCAACTCGGAGGCGCGAACACATTTATGACACAGGACGAATTTTCTACTTTCCAATGCCGTCAGGTCATGCTTTGTTCACCCTGTCATTTTTGACAATGACACTGTGTCGAAGCAGGGACCGGGGTTCTTTTCCAACAAATCCTGGGTTGGCCCCTGTAACGCAGCCTGCTTTTGCCAGTTTCAAGCTGTGAATCAACCGCAACGGAACACATTGTTCAGAGAGGAGATTTGGGCATCTTCCTTTGTGAGTTGTTTTGGTGCGGTGGGCAAGCCTTTTCCAGGGACCCGGGAGTCAGTTCCTGCACCTTCTACAAACTTGAATATTTCCCTTTCCTGGAGCTTTCGGACGCGAACGTGTCAAGCGTCAAGCCTCTTGGTGTTGGGCATTTCTCGACCAAACCTGGGAGCCCCTCATCGACGTTGTCAGGGAAGAATTGTCAGATTCTCACCGAAGGTTGTGTACTGACGGCTGCGGAACAGCGCAGTGTGAAGACTTCCCAATCCGGTGCGTTCCTGGCGCACAGCCACAGGTTCCGCGGAAATGTGTTCAACAGAAACGTCATCTTCAGGCAACGGGAAGGCGCGCATCAAGGCCAGGCCAAAGAAGCATGCAGCAGATCTGACAAAACGTTTTGCCAGAAACAACCAGGGCACAATGAGGAAGAATGGGCGAGTGTGGCCATTTTGCCGAGGTTGCCTTGCCCGTACGTAGCTGACTGTCTGGAGTTGAATGCCTGCCAAAAACATTTATTTTTTGTCCGGAAGTTGGGGGAAACTGAATAGAACCGATCACACGACACTCAAAACGCATTGGACGTCCGACCATTTCATTCACAAGTTGAAGCCAACACTTGTTACTTCAGACAAAAGCTCCTTTGTTCGATGTTTTGCCACAAAATGACAGAAATTTTAGCGCTCCTTTTGTAACTTGCTTTTCAGCAGTCATGAAGCAGGAAGAACGACATGCAACAGGTGTAGATCCAGGGGTCGGAGACGCCTGACCCCTCAGGACACATCGCTTTGATCTTTCACCTGAGAAGAAATTCGTTCGTGTTCCCTGTGCGGAAAGTTGTTTTTTTTCAGAGTTTGGAGCGCTGGCCCTTCTGTTCGTGCTTCGGGAACCTGGTTCTTGGACAAAATAATCCCCCCGAACATCTTCGAATGTCATTGTCCGGTCACAAAGGGGACTTTTGTGAATTGGTGTTCTTTGTGGTTGTCTCCTCTGACAACCATGGCTCGAAACACCGAACGAGTTTGGGATGCCAATTTCGGATCAATCAAGCTGCAGGACGTTGAAAACCAGTGGGAACATCACGTCTCGCCGCATTTAGGCATAACAACAGTGGAACTGTCTCCAGAGGGGGCCGGGCAATATCACAATCTGTTATCGTTCTTTTATTCGGACCGCTGCTCAAACCAACATTTTACAGTGTGATTAGATTCCATCGCATCCTGCTTTTTTACGTAGAAGGCCCATAAAGTTGGTGAATCGGTGGCGGAATAAGCTGTCCACACGCCACTCTCCCACAAAGCCACTATAGACCACGATCAACGCTGCACAGTCCAGTATCCAAAGACTTTGGGAATCAAGGATTTAGAACACCGCTGCTGACAACGGCTGTACCAGAGCTCTCGCAATTATCCCGAAGCCCGTGCACTTGAACAATGGGATGCGCAGCTTGGGTAACATGGTGGTCGTTACAGTTGTGCCGTGCCTTCAATACAAACTATTTTCGGTGTGGATTTCAGGACACGTTGTTCAGACAGAACAATGTCAAATCAATTGATGTAAAAACGTGCAGAGCAAGTTGTGCTGACACATACTCCTGGTAACCACACCCTGTTGACATTCCACCTTCGTTCAAGAAAAATTCTGCGGAATAGGATCTCACTCTTGAGCGCTTTTTTTTGCGTGTACTTTTCAAGCCCAGTGGTCGTGATGTTGTCTTGAAAGTAAAAAACCTGACATGTTTCTCAAAAGTGAACAAGATCTTAGTGTTTCACATGGCATTACCATATTTCATTTGTCACAGTTAACAATCCTTTTGTTCAATCTCAGATTAATTCAGTTTCGAGGAGCAGTTACGACACGAACAGTCACCGGAAGAATAATTCATTTTGAAGTAATTATGTCGGGTGTTTTGTTGCAAATCTCATCCCGCAGACGAATTGCACGACCCAAGTTGGACAACTCTTTTGAAATCCAGATCTACTTCAAGATGACCAACTCTGAAAAACGAGCGTACAGAAATGCCGGAACGGTAACGAGAGAAGATCACATCAAAAGAAGAAGACGCTGAGGAGTTATGTGATGATCCTTGATTCTGTTGGGGAGAACATCAAAGCCCAAAATCCTTAGAAAAAAAGTCCGCTGGAAATTCTATATTTTCATGAGGATTTCCAGGTTTGACCGTTCCAAATATGGGGCGAGGTGTCAGGTGGAAAAGAGCGAGTCCATCCCAGTGAATTTGTCCCACTCTTTTGGCTGATCAGTTCACCTGAAAACAGACTCTGGGTCTCATTTAGAGCACAATTTCGTGTGAGTTTGGGTTGGGGTGGAGAAAGGGGCAAGACTCATTCGTCTTGACTTGATTTTTTCGTTTTTGGTGAACATGCCAGGGAAGTCCGCAAGGAGATAAAAACGTTCTGTTTACTATCTACGAGGCACGCTTTTTATGTAACCAATCGGCCGGCGCTGCGATTGAACAGACACCTTTGTCTGTGTGAGTCAACTTCAGTTAGAAAGAGGACCAGAAACACAATCCAAGC
>JAAUXT010107661.1_pt1 | contig 17695 bp, 23 predicted proteins | sample 7278171 | NCBI WGS metagenome assembly JAAUXT01 (sample SAMN14350112, study PRJNA611818) | marine sediment metagenome | isolation source: surface marine sediment (1.8m) | place: French Polynesia: Moorea | collected 2018-08
AAGTCCAACATCATACTGTAACTACAAACTCGCAAATACCATTGTCATGCATTGTAAGGCCTCTTTCAGAGGCATGGCGCCTCTTCTAGAGGCATACCAGATTACATAACATCTGGACAGATGGGCGATCAGGTTTCACAGGCAAGTTGCGTTCCTTGGTGCAAGCCCCATTCGATACACAACAAATCTTGTTTTTATTTCAGAAAGCGTCAAGAAGTTGGAGCCCAGTTTGCGGCCTGACACTCTGGTGAAGTTTGACGAGATCTTCACCATCTCAGCCAAGAAGAGGATGTCGACAGCGGAGCTGAAGAACAGCCTGAGGCACTTGCTCGACGTGTACGCGGAGCGAGAGTTGGAGGCGACGGGCGTCGTGGAGAGCGCGATCGCCCAGATCCAGGAGCTGAACCAAGAGAAGTTCGACAGACATCTGGTGTGAGAGGGAGGCAGACGTGAGTTGTGCAGGACTTTCCCCGAGCTTCCGGAGGTGGACGTACGCACAGGGGCGGATCCCAGGTCGAATTTGTTTGCCGGCATATATGGCGCTTCAGCTTTGTCGGGGCGGGGCAGCCTGCAAGGTCACAGATATGCACAAAAGGATCGAGCACCTGGGTCGGGGTAAGATTGAAAAGAAATTTCATTTGATAAGTGCATTTGTACGTGGGTTGGGAGCCAGGACGCCTCTCCTCGGATCCGCCCTTGTCGCGAGGTGTGAACAGCGCCCGGGGCGCGGAGTGCGCAGCATTGTTCCTGTGGGGGAGACTCATCAGCGTCGCGCACAATGGGGGAGCAGAGGCGCCGGATACACGAGACTTGTGACTGTGATATCGCATTAGTATTGGAAATGCCGCGACGCACCCACGGCGCTGTGACTGCGGAACACGCGAAGGGGGGGGGGGGGGGAGGAGCGCAGGAAATTGTTTTCACGCGAATGCTCGGGCGCAAAGACGTTATTGTCACTGAAGATGAGTTTTGCTTCTGTTTCGGTGGAATTGGTTTCGTGACTCGCTGCAGTTTGGGTTGCGAACGGCTGTCTTTCCGCTGAAGCGGGAAACCGATGCAGCTTCCATTGCAAACGAAGAAGCCGTATTCTGCAGATTGATGTCGTAAATGGACGTAAGCGTACGTCGTGGTGCATAAAGGTGGAGTGTTTGTAATCACAGGCAGCTGTGTGGGAGTGGCAGGTCGACAGCCTGTGCTGGTTCCGTGCAGGTCTGGAGTCGGGTGGTTGTGGTGCATCCAGGGTGTGGTCTGGGGGGCCGAGGCACGTGTGTGGTTGGGGAAGGAGATTCCGACTTTGCAAGATCAGGTGCCAAAAAAGAATTACACGTCTTGTCCACTCGGCGCAAATTGCAGGCACGCAACAAAACACCTTTCCAGGGGAGGAGCCCTCTGCCCCCCCCCCCGATCCGCCCAGAAATGAAAAGTACATCCTGGACGTGAAGTGGGCAGGAAGGGAGTCGTTATCCTGGTTTATGAGTGTGTTGTCCCTTCGTGGTCCAGATTGGGGTTCTTCGTGACCTGATGTGAACACGTTTACAGGCAAATTTGGCTGCCAAACGAATGACATGTGCGCTGCAGATTGTCTTCGTGCAAATGCAATGAAGGATTCTTTTCGCTTTTGTTTGGAAAACTGGACTGGGCGTTCATCTCCCCACACGGGGTGCCTGGACTCAGCCCTCCGCAATGTGGCTGCAGCTGTTCCGGCTTCAGGGCCTGTGTCGCTCCTTCCGTGCGGGGCGTTGTCTTCTTTGCCTGCAGATGCAGATTTATTGTGTCGGATTTGTTCGGGAATCTGGACGCATCTCACGGGGGGGGGCGGATCCAGGATTTGATCAATAAGGTGGGGCTTCTCAAGACCTGACCTGACTGAAACATTTTGTGAACGAAAGTTTTTTTTGGGGGGGGCGGTACTGAGGCCTGTCGCCCAGCCCCTGGATCCACGCCTGCGCAGATCACGTGCACTGCAGGTGTAACTCTGTACGCGAGTCCTTTGTGTGTGAGCACTCTCAGCGTCATGAGAGACGTTCATTGCAAAGTGTTTGATGTGTTGAGTACGGTGGATTTGCCAATAAATATGTACCAAGAAGCCAGAGGCACATCAGCTTTTAGTCGTGTGTGAATGAATGTTCCGATGAAAGGTTCCCAAGGAAACCGTCGCTGGGTGAAACACTCGCAGCGGGTGTTTGCACGTGTGGGAGCGTCGTCCGAAGCTGGTCCCCCGAGCGCACCCACGTCCGTGTTCCAATTGGGTTGATCACAAGGAACAACTGGTCGCTTCCATCACTAACAGGTCTCACGTTGCAGTCGTGGGTAGATAGAGGATTTGTTCAAGGGGCCCAGCCCTCAGGGGGACCCCAAATGGGAACAGAACTTGAAAACCGTACTTGACCCCTCAGATGTGAAGGACACTTTATTTTCGGGGTCGCAGGCGCTACACGCAACACGTAACAACTAGAAAGTTCAGTGGTTTTTGGTGAAGGTCATTCTGACGGTCAACTTGCGGAAGTGAAGGTCATTCTGACGGTCAACTTCCGGAAGTGAAGGTCGGTCTGGTGGACAGCTTGCGGGACGAAGATTGAGGCGAAAGTTTGAGTGCGAAAGAGAATCTGCTCCAAGGGGTGGGGGACCAAGCTTCTCTTGAGAGGGTTCAAGGGGTTTTCACATTGGTGACGCGCGGTCGTCTTTTTGATGTCGGCGTCAAAAATTTGACATTGAACCCAATGGTGAAAATTTTGACGTCAGCCCAGGAAACAACGACGCGTCACCCAATGTGAAAACCTCCTTATCCCTGTTAGGTTGTGTAATGATTCGGCTGCCCCACGTCTCCGCTCGCGCGGCGTCGGCGTCGCGCGTCGCGTCTCATGTCGCGTTCTCCACGGACGCGGCCTCGAGCACGCCGCATCGATTGCCTTCATCTCGCATTCTGTCGGAGGGAGGTCGCCTATTGACAGCGGATCGGGCTACGAGCATCGACGTCGCTCCGCAGACCCCGCCTTGACACCGGTTCAGGCCGCGTTCACGTAGGACGCGTCACGCGTTTCTGTCTGTTCGCGAACTTGTGCTGTGTCGTCAGCGACGAACGCAGGACGCACCCTCGGTGAAGTAACGTCGGGGACTTCATGGAGGGATTGCGTGTGGATGGATAGGAAGAGCTGCCAACGCGCTCAGAACAGGAAAACAAAGGATGTGATTGTGGTCGGTCTAGTGGACCTTGGCTTTTGGAAAGTTTGCACTTTTGGAGGACGCACATTGCGTGGCGGTTCTTCTCTGTGACGTCAGTGTGACGCGCAGGCCGAAGTGACGCACGCACGGTCAGGCTCAACTTCTGCCAAAATGGTTCTTTAAGAATTACCGGCTAGAGCCCACCTTCACGGCACCCGAAACTACGAACTTTTTGTGCTGTCAGGTGGACAATTCTGGCTTTGTGCACTCTTTATTTTGAAGTCGCAGTAGAAACACAGCTCCCCTGGTGAGGACTGGTTCTGGTTCCATTGGACATGAATTCGCGTGTCCACTGTGTTCCGGTTCGGTTGTTCCAGCCAAACGATTCGGCGTTCTTTCTCTTCCATTTTGCGTGTGGTCTGTGGTGAGGAGAGTCCGTCGTAAAGGCAAGGCTTGGAGCGATTGAACAGACATAAAACTCGCAGATGACTGGAGGATGAAGAACCAACACGCAGGCGCAGACGGTCACAGCTGTGGGCGTGTAAAGAGTCTGAACCCACGGGTGGCAAACACTGCAGTCTGGTGTGTAAAGGTTATGTGTGGGATGCACACATGTGTCGTGGATTCAGTCTGTTTGATCCAATCTGTTAATTCGCTGGGTGTGGTGCTTCTATTGAACTGCACAAAACGCGCCGTTATTTACATGGAACTGTTCCTGCTGTTCGTTTGATCAAATGCGAAGAACAATTCAATTAGAAAAAGCCAGGTGCTTGTTTGAGTTGTGGCATTGAGGGAATTGAATTCCAACGAAGGCTCCAAAATGAAAATGGCGACTTCGAGCTCTCTGTGCCATTCTTCAAGGAATGGGAGTGCGAGGATTATTGTGGCCCACAGCGAACCCACACGGCGTGGTCACTCGTATTCGTCCCAACCATCGACTCGTGCTGTGTCGCCCACAGGACCGGTGTAACGAATTGGCCAAACACCCCAAATGAGGAGGCATGGGTGTCTGGCCATTTTCGGGTGAACAATGTCAGAGTGCACAAGGCAAAGGTGCTTGGCTGTTTCACCTCCAAACTGAAATGGGGAGACTCATGTCTGGCTGTCTGAAATGGCCAGAAACCCATGTCAAAAATTGGGGGTGTCTCCTCATTTCACTCCACCGGGCGGGTCGACCTCGTGTGCGTTTCGAGAGAAACACGTTGATTCCTGTTTGTCGTTCGAACCTGGGGTCTATTCGTTTGACCCGAAACTCACTGCGAATTTAGTACGCAACCAATCAAACAGATCCAACCACCCAAACACGAAACAGACCACAAATTCCCACTGCAAACTGTGAAAACTTGCAGTCCAATCGAATGGGCCCCTGGTGTGTGTGTGTGTGTGTGTGTGTGTGTGTGTGTGTGTGTGTGTGTGTGTGTGTGTGTCACCGTCGGACCGCCATCTCTCCATCGGGCTGCGATTCTTTCTTGGCGTGATCTGAGTCACATCTTTGGATGAAATCACCCGCACTGGGCCACCAGGTCGACGGGTCACTCTGATTTGATTTATTTGATTTTAAAAATTCATGTGTTCACGATGAGAAAAAGAGAACTCGACGCGCGTTGCTCTCTCCAACACAAACACGAACAGTCAGCCCCAGCGCGTGTGTACGAGTGTACGGTGCCGAGCAACAACTTCTCACCCTTCTGCAGGCCTCATGGTGGAGCATTGCACAAGGCAGGGTTCTCACACTGTGCAAAAATGGTTCCTGTGATATCACACCATTACGTTTCAAGACCTTTGGTCGAGAAAAAAGTGCTCTATCACACAATTCCTTTCACAACCAAATGTCTGGAAAAGTCATTGTGTGATTTCACAGGAACCATTTTGGTACAGTGTGAGAACCCTGTCAAACATAACGCATTCTGATTTGAGGAACTAGAAACGAGTCTGATGAACCAGTGGATGTTGGGGTTGAGGTCAGGAGGTGGGAACATCCTTGGTGGGGACTCAAGAGTTTTACTCTGACCACAAAAAAGGCAGAGAAAAGAACGCTGAAGTGATTCTGAGGGTGCACGACGAGAACGACCACTTGTCTGGACCGCACCCGGTTACGTGGATGTCGAGGACGCGATGGTCGGGACGTCTGTACCTCGGGCCCCATGCGCGAAGATCTGTTTTTGCTGACAGGTGAGACAAAGACAACATGGAGACCCTGTGCTCCTCCCAACCTGGATCCGCTCGTGTTTGATCCTTTGAGCATGCAAAAATGAATAATGGATTTGCTGCGGAGGGCACAGATGCGGCGTTGTGTGGCGGCATGCGACACGACGCAGCGCGAGCAGGACAGCTTTGCCCTCTGCGTGCTCGGCTCGATTGCAATGCGCGCGTGCATGTGTTGCGTGCGCGCGCGCACCGGACATCCAGACTCTGCATTCGCAAGCCGCATGTCGTGTGCGGGTCAGGCGAACGAATAGGGACGCTCCACGTCAATGGGAGTTCTGCGCATTCAAGAGACGGGCATTGGCCGAAAGTTTTCGGGCAGCAGTTTGGATTTGATGCCGAGGTCCTCGAAAATGACCAGAATGAGATTTCCTTTGACTTTTTCATGAGGCGTCGGTTGATGAGAACTAATTGGGGAGTTCGTCGTCTGGTGGAGCGTATTGCATCGCTCGTTGTTCGATCAGCGCTGATCAATATAACGTGACGCGTGACTCACTGCGCGCGACGCGACGCTGTCTGTCTGTCTGCCGCGCAGCTTTCCTCTCCCCACGCGCAGAAGCACTGCTGCAGCGTGCGCGAGTGTGTGCGGACACACGGTGAGGCTCCTCCTCCTCCTCGATCTGCAGCAGAACAAAAGAAGAAGCTTTCCGCCACAACTGTTGCAAGGATATTCCAATGACAAGCTCTCATGTGCACTGAGTGAGTTTGTGCATCAAAGGCTGGACGGCGGCACGGCGCGGGGGTGTGGTACGTTGTTTCTGACTCTGGCTCTTTGGTTTCTCTGTCACCTTTTTGTACCTGCGCCGGCAGTTATCAATGACCAACCCTCTGTTTTTAGAGCCTCGGAGAATTAAGGAGAGGAGGTTTGATGGATATCGTGGTGCTTGTTGTGTTTTTGCTGTCAAAACGAACATTTTGAACCGGACCGAGTTGGAGCGACTCTTTCGCACGGATCTGCAGGTCACTTTCGCTTTGTTCGCGACACGTCGGACTCAAGCGATGTCGGATTTTACGTGCGGGGGACATCCCTGTCCTCAGAATGGAAACGAATCAAACGGCGCCCAGCAGTTTTGTCGAATCATTCTGGTGTCAGACGGTGCATCTCGAGAAACGCAAAAGTGACCGGTGGTGTCAACTTTCTTGCGCTTGATACTGCGTGGAAGATGTTACAGGAACTGCAGTGAAAAGGACAGGAGAATCGGTGGGGCTTTTCAGCGCACGATCCCCATCCCTCGGACCTGTTTCCACCCTGCGCTGAGTGACACTGACCCCTTGGAGCTCGTTACCTCGTCACACGCTGGGACACACACACACACACACACACACACACACACACACACACACACACACTCGTACACAGTGTGTTCATTTTTTGCTGCGTCTTGCGATTTCGTGCACGCACACGTGCAAGACGCTTCTATTTTGGTGAGGTTGCTTTGTTTCTTTGGATTGTTTCATCAGAGAGAAGCACAGGATTGTGTCAGGATTTGGATTAAAGTAGCGAAGCGTTTCGGATTGCGCTGTGCAGACTTCTGTCCTTGTGGAGTTAATTATCCTTGTCTCGGGGCAGTGGATCCAGCATCAGGGGAGGAAGGAGATCTCCGGGATCACTTATTATTTTGTTTCTGATCATTTTTCACTTGTCCCAAAAGGTTGGGACTGGAGCCCCCTTTCTATTAGAAATAATTTGTTGCATCCTCTCCAAAATTTTCAGACATTTTTGGGCGCTGACCAGCAGTCGCGCGCTCTGTGATCCCACGACCTCTGATCTCTTGTTTGTTGCAATGGGAGTGACACGGGCAAACTGCGATGGGGCCCTGGATCAACTGCACGTTTAGAAACATGTGCATCTGAAATTTGTGCAGCGAGACAGAAACGGGCCATTTTGACGGAAACACCCATCAAGTCAAGCAGCATGCATCTTAAAGAAATTTTTCAGACTTGGCTCAGGTCCGGGTGATTTTACAAGTGACAAAACGCAATCTTTTGGACATTGTTGCACACGTGTTTTGCACGCGTGTAAATTTGGGAGAATGCGACACAAACGCACGAACGTGTTGATCCACGGGATGTACGCAAATAGAAAATTTGAATCCATGTGGTGAGCTATATTTGTGCTTTCGCATTGAAAGGCTATTGTGATCTGTGTGATGTTGACGGATGAGCTGAAGCTCCGGTTGAATCGCTTCGTCCGTGGTGCACTGCGTCGTGTGAAGCAGTGTGAGCGCGGCGCGGTGGAGCAGGAAGGGTGAGGCAGGGTGGAGCAGGCAGGGTGCGTGGGGTGGGCAGGGTGGAGCAGGCAGGGTGCATGGGGTGGGCAGGGTGGAACAGGCAGGGTGCATGGGGTGGGCAGGGTGGAACAGGCAGGGTACGTGGGGTGGGCAGGGTGGAGGTGGGCAGGGTGGAGCAGGCAGGGGTGTGTGGGGTGGGTAGGGTGGAGCAGGCAGCTTGCGTGGTGTGGGCTGGGTAAGGTGGAGTGGGACGTACTGGGGGCAGGTTGGTCGGGGCTAAGGAGGACGGGATTGGGTGCGGCAGTGAGGGCGGGCCAGGGTGGAGAAGGGCAAAGCATTTTGGTGTGTGCGTCATGCAGGTTGGCGCAGGGTTGGGTCAAATATTGCGGTGCGGGTCGGGCTGGCTGGTGGGGGTGAAACTGAGAAGCGTGGGCCGGGGGCGGAGCAGGGCGAGGGGCCGGGCTGAAGCAGCTTTGGGCAGGGCTGGGGCGGGCCGGGGTGCGGCGAGGGGCCGGGTGGGTGGACTGAAGCAGCATGAGTCAGGGCTGGGGCGGGGCTGATCCCATTGGGGTCGAACACGGGTCGGAGTCTGAGACGCCTCTCCTGGGAACGACGAGCGGAGTTGGGTGCTGCTGAACGGGGTTGTCTCAGTTCCAATGTGCCTCAGTGCAGATCGATGACCACGTTGGTCCCACACTCATTTCCACCCAAGTGCCTGACCACGAAAGCGTCCTTGTTGTTGAGACTGCGTCTCCTGTTCGGAAGCAAAAATATATTTTCCCAGGGCGCCACTCAATGCTGTAAACACCTCTTGTTTGCTTGCAGAGGCACGGGTGTAGCGATGGCTCTGGGGGACGCGCTTCGCAACGTCGTGTTGACGACGGTCGCGTCACCGCCGCATGACGTCAACTTCACCGCGGGACCCGATCACGTGGAAAAAGCGCTCAACACCAGCGCTGCAGCGTTGGACCCCAACTCTGTGTACATATCAAACAAGGGGACTTCCGGACTCATTTCGGACTCGGCAGCGACGAAGTACACGCTGGTGATCATACTGCTGTCCGTGGTCGTGCTGTGCGGAATCGCCTTCGTGCTCTTCGGACTCGTGCTGAAAGCGAACGCCATCGCGCGCAGCGACATGCCGCGCACCTCCACCGACCGCAGACACAGCTTCGCCAAGACGGACATAGATTTCGAGGCTGCGGGGGACGCAGCGCTGTTCGGAGCGTTCGGCGGCCTCGGCGCCCTCGAGGACTGAGGCCAGGACGCCAGGAGCGGATTCCAGGGCGAGAGCGGGTCACGAATGGATTCACCCCAGACCACTGGTGCAATACATGCAAATAAAATTTTGCCCTTTCCACATTTGTCAAAGAAGAGATCAAGAGCCCCCCCCCCCCGCCCTCCAAAAACAAGTCTTGGCCTCTTCCCTACGAGACGTGATGAGAAGATTTTGACAAGGCCTTCACACATCGGTTGCTGCGTTTGTTTCTCTCACGCGTCCACTGCGTCTCCTTCACACAAGTCCCCAGGGAAACGCAAAGTGACGTCGGGAGCTGGGATTTGCTGGAAGGGACCCAGTCCCAACCTTGGAAGCCTTTGACTGAAAATCGTGGACGCTTTGCACCTCACTGCATCACCGCAGGGCGGATTGTTGAGCGGTGAGGCGGGTCGGACTGTCGCTGCCAGATGTCACTGAAGAACGACCACAACCACCTGTGTCTGCAAAGGAGTTGTGCTTCTGAACAGTGCATGGGTCGCACGATTGCAAACAGGACGTGGTGAGTAAAGGCCTCGAGTTGGTCAGGACCTGAATCAGGATTGTGACACACGGGCGTGACGACGGTTGATTTTGTGTCGTGACCCGACATCATTTCGTTCCGCAAAAAGCACTGAGGATGTTCGTTGTGTTTGTTGACTGCGTGTGAAACAAAAGGAACTGTCCATTCACGAAGAGATCATGAGAGAAAGAAGCGGGTGACGCCGTGATCGTCCGTTTCCGTGGTCAACCCGACGCCAAACACGATTTTTATAACTTCCTATTTTTAGCATTTTCGGCGTCTTTTCTTGACGGAGAAAGCTCAAACGTGTTCCAAGTGCGTGATTTGCTGAGCAAACCTCGGTCGCTGCTGGGTCCACCATCCGTGGGACACAGAGGCGGGGGAGTGTTCGTTCAAATGTGGGCATACAGTACGGTACGGTACGGGTCTGCCTTCGCGCAGTTGTTTTGAAGCAATAAAATATAAAGAACAACAACAACACTGGTGTGCGTTCTTCATCACAACTCTTAAATTTGTGACGCAAGTTGACTTCGCTGCACCGGCGACGTGCAGCTCTGCAGGTTGTCCAGATATGGATTTGTTCCTTTGAGGCTTGGTGGCGCAGTCTCTTTCCGACGGACTCCCAGAAACGAATGTGGAAGGGGATGTTTGTTTGGCGTGACAAGTGGCTTCACGTTCGTTTGTTCCTCGTCCTGCAGAAGTGACACGTGAACAATGCGTCACGGAAACACTTGACACGGGGTGTCACGCTTCATCTCTGTTGAGATGCTGAGGTGCAGAAGACCTCCCCGCCACTCCTTTCCGGTGCGAGACCGCTGCTTACGCTTGATGTGCGTTTGTGTTTGTGTCTTGCGGATCCAGGGAGCCGTGCCCCTCCCTTCAAAGAATTGTTGCTGTGTTATCAGGCAAACAATGTTCTGAGGTTTGTGTTGAGATTGAAGCAACTGTGAACCGAACGTTCAGGGTCAGGCCCCAACTTGGTCTGTAACCCCAAAACCTTGACCACCAGAGGGGAGAGGGGGCTGCATGATGACGTAACAAACTGGATCCACTGCAGCGAGGGAGACGCGTAAGCAGTTGCATGTCGCGGAAACGCTGTGTGTTGATTCCTTACGAAACAACGGAGCAGCATCACAAATCGAAGCGTCTTTCTGCAACGCGATCCGGGTGCAGATATTCGAGAGCCGCGTCGGTCCCCGAAATCATCGCTTCCTACAGGGGCGGATCCAAGGAGCCTGCGCCCCCCCCCCCACCAAACTGTCGCGCAAATGTTCAAGACTTTTTTTTATCTGGAGTTGAGGTTGGGCCTCCTTGGCGGTGGACCACCAAATCGTGGATGCGCCCCTGCAAATGCACCATCGAGCGAACGAGACGCCACACCCATCCTCGCTTGTGCATTTGAATGGAAGTGTGGGACCGACGGGCCGATGGCAACGCAAAGCAGGTCCACACCCACACTCTAACGGAAGGTGACCAAGTGGCATGGACGTGCTGCAGGCAGCTGTCAGGGAAGGCCCAGAATTTGGCCAGAGGGCCATTTTTGCAGGAGATGGGTTCTTTGAAAGAAGAACGAACACACACACACACACACACACACACACACACACACACACACACACACACAAATTGTCGCTTTCTCCTCACGGCGAAAACTCAGGGCTCACTTGCCTTCTGGAGGTCTGTGAGGAAGGCTCCCTGCATACACCTTTTTAAACAAAGACTTTCTAGCGGGTCCAGGACCGGACTCGGAGAACTAAAGTTCCAATTCTTGAACTGGGAGGGTGACTCGTTGCGGAAAAAAAACTTCTGTTTCTGAGTGACAGGCAAACAAAATTTGTGCATGTGACGCAGAATGAGCGATGAGCTTCTCTTGGACCCACCATGCAGAGAATCGAGGTGCCACGGACAACGTGGAGTTCACGCATTGCAGCGTGATGCAGAGAGGGTGGTCCTCAAAGAGGCTTTCTTTGAAACGCTGTTGGGTTTCCTGTCAACAGCAAATCAACTCAATTCATTTTCACTTTTGTTCAAGGAATCTGTCAACTCCCCCCCCCCCCCCCCGGTGCACGGTGGAGGGTGGGGGAGACTGGAAGTGCCAGGCGTGCTTCGTTGTTGCAATTTAGCATATGAAACAAAAGCGCGTTTTGTCATTTTTCGGAGTGGAAACGACTGGAAGTAATACGGATGTATACACGTGAACATTTAGATCAAACCCCTTCCCTGGATCCACCAGTCGTGTGTTGTGTGCGTACAGGTTCGTGTGGCTCCGAATTGTCCTCACCACTGGCAGTCGTCTGTGTCATCACAAGATTTGGCGCGCACCTGCAGTTGGAGCTCTTTCGCGTTGGAGGCAGATTCAGCTTAGGAACAACCCAAACAACATGGCCGCCAGCGGGAAAGAAGTTTTGAAAGAAATCTTCTTCTTGGCTGTACAGAGGTGATCTTTGCAATTTGACTTGAAGCACAACAAGTCTACAGCTGACGTGAAGTTTGGGTAAGCTACCTTTCAAGTGCATCCTTTCATTGGGTTTTCTTATGAACAAGAACAGGCTCGCTTTTCCAACTTGTGTTTGGTGTTTTCAGATGAGATCAAGAACGTAGAAATGGAACACTGCCAATGAATCCTCTTTCATTTCAGAACCTCGAGACATGGCTGCAGCCCAGCCCAACAAGCAGCTGCAGGGAGATGAGCCTCCGATGTACCTGCAGAGACCGTCGTCCGCCCGTTCGCAGGACATCACGCACGTGCTCGCTCGCACCTTCAGACAACTCTTCACTCGCGACGCAGTCGGACCCGACACCGTCCAGTACCTCAACACGTCGCGAGGAGGGGACGACGAATACCACGAGAAATACGTGGAGAAGCTGAAGCAGGTAGCGCACAGCTGCAGGGAGAGTTTCTGAAGATAGGCCACGTCTACGGAAGGAAGTGGCAATGGTTTCTCAACGGCTTGCGTCCCTTTCCAGGTGCAGGAGGAGCGAGAGCGGAGGATGGCTGAAGCGGCGATGCTGGAGCGGCACATCATGCAGGCGCAGGCGCGCGCCATGTCCGCCGACGAGAAGGAGCTGAACCGAGTCTCCTCGGGGCTGCCGCACTTCCCGGACCTGGGGCTGCCTCCAGGTGAGACAGGCACACTCTTCTCTCCTCTTTGCAATGCTTGCGTTCAACTGCAGGAACATAAAACGCACTTCATACAAACGCAATGTTTTTTCTGCAGTGCGGTCGCACTTTCGCTCGTGCGTCGATTCGCAGTTGCTGCAGCGGCACAACCTCATCACCCCGGACGACTTCGCGACCGCGCAGCCTCCGGTCGTCCCGGCTCCACGAGGTGAGTCTCTCACCTTCAGATCACCGGGTCAACGAGCCGCCTCTGAAGTTCTGTCCTGACCACGTGGAGTTGTTATTTTGCCAGACTCTACTGTGCCAAACTACGCGCGAGATACGACGTCGAATCAGCAGCGAACAGAGGGGTCCGCGACGAAGGTGCCGAGTCCCCTGCCCAACATCGGTGACACCTTCAGCGAACACACGCTATCGAGAACCAGTCTTTCTGACGTCAGCATTCCCTCTGCCAGAACTCAGCCGGTGAGGACTGCCGTGTCAATGCATGCGTGAGCGTAAGACACACACACACACACACACACACACACACACACACACACACACACACACATCGCTGGCTTGATGTGTATGAAAGCAATGTTGGTGCGACCGCCAAAGAATGCCAAATAAATTCCTACGTTGAACCAATCTTTGGCTTCAATTGTGAACAGCCGCAGACGTCGAAGAGCGAGCTGTGGAAGAAGCAGATGTCTGCGGAGACGAGGGAGTCTGCGCGTCGGGACCTCGCGAATCTCGAGGGTCGCGTCGACTTCATGAGGAACCCGCGCCCCACCGACCCGGCCCGGACGAGGAGGAGGGTCGGGAGAGAAGCGGGCGCTAAGCCGGGCAAGGAGGAGCGGTGGGTGCGCCTCCAGGACGGCGACCGAGGTGCCGCTTGGATATTGTAAAGAAGATTGGATTTTGCTTTGCATGTGGGACAATTGTTCTTTATCCCCGCAGAACGGAGCCCACGGCGACGTTCGTGGCCTCTCCACCCGTTCTTCACTTCTCAGAGTACACCGTTGGCAATGTGTATGAGGTACAGTGTGAAGCAATGAGAGATAAGGTCAAACATTTCTTGTTGAAAATTTGGGAGGTAAATCCTGATCCTTTTGCCCCTTGCAAGAGTTGGTTTTCTTTCCACACCAGCTGACGCTCGAACTGAAGAACGTCTCCTCAGTGCTGCAGCCCGTGAGGGTCATTCCACGGAGAACTCAACACTTCTCCATCGGCCTCGGTACGTCTTGTGTTCTCCAAACCTCTGAAGCAAGTACATTTCATGTCACTTCTGCCAGGGAGTTTATAAGTCTGCTGAATTCGACCTGGAGTTTGTTCAAACACGAATTTCTTGTACGTGCACATGTGTGTGTGTGTGTGTGTGTGTGTGTGTGTGTGTGTGTGCATGCATGTGTGCAGCATGTCCATGGACACTCACACGGAATCTGAGAACGTTTGGTCGCTCTGTCCCTGAAACCCCGTTCCCTCTGCAGGTCAGTTCCCGGGGTCGGACGGGCTGGTCGCCCCGGGGATGAGCTGTGAGTACACGGTCCGCTTCGCGCCCGACTCGCTCGCTGACTACGACGACTGCGTCACGGTGCAGATGCCCAACTCCGCCACCCTGACCGTCCCGATCCGCAGCAGGCGACCCCCGCCTGCGCTCACACGTAAGCATCCAGGGGTCAGGGAGCTTCTGATAACCCCGTGCGAATCTCTCTGCGTCTCACCTGGGGCCAGTCTCCCCTGCCTGCACCGGGGTCCACCCCCCAGGACTGTTTCTTAAACTGTTTGACGCATTGAAGGGAACAAGGAAATGAATGAGCATCTGCAAAAGAGACTGAACTTTGGCCACTGACGTTCCGCCAAAGGTCACAGTACTGTGGGCTCCAGAAAGGTGAAGGTCGAACACACGACAGGCGTTCCTCTCCGACTGTGACGCGGCTTTATTTGGGCTTCAGTTCCTGAGCGGATCGACGTCGGGGAGTGTCTGGTCGGAGGCTGTAAGGTGGTGCGGCTGTGCGTGCGGAACGACGGGGGTCCGGGCCGCTTCTGTATGATGGACACGGCGCTGTGGCCCGCGGCCAACTTCAAGGTGAGATCACAGGGCAGCGAGAGTGCCCCCAGCACGTCAAGTGAGAATCACGCACTTTGATCCTGCATTGCCATGAAACGCGAAAAAGCCCCCAGGAAAACGAAGAACAGGAGAGTTGCAGTCTAATGATAATCAGAGCTGTTTTCACCCTTGCACGAGTGTAAGTTACACCCAAGGTGAAGACTCACCGCAACATTTGTGTGCCTTTTTGTGGTAAAGTTATTCCCACGAAGCGACAGTTTGGGGCAGAAATATGCGCCTTACACACGGGTGAATCCGGTGTAATTGTGTTGCAGAGTGTGGTGGCGGCGGGTTGCGTCTCCCTGTCCGTGTTCGAGGTTCGCCCGGCCATCTTCGAGATACAGCGAGGCGAGCAGGAGACGCTCGAGATCCTCTTCTCCCCGCCGCGCGTCGAGACGTTCAGCGACCAGGTCACCGTCGTCTGCGACAACTGCCAAATCAAACACTTCACCATCACCGGTGAGAATCACCGCTCACAGCTTCTCTGACTGATTCAAAACAAGGAAGAAAGCTGGGTTGTGCCCTTGTAGGGGTGTTTTGTAGTGAATCAAGGAGGATTTTGTCCAAGGGAGACAGCATGGCCTCATGTGAGAGCAACTTTGAGAAAACCCCAGACATAAGGTTGGAAAGTCTTTTTCATGATGATGCAAAACTTGGTCGTCAAGTTCTCGTGGGGCGGGTGGAGCACCCCGCCTGATCTTCCTGTGTGAATTCACCAGCTGCATGGACAGTCTCCAGAGTCGCTTTTCCCGTTCCAGGCACGGGGCAGGTGGCGGGAGTGGAGCTCGGATTGGTGGAGGGTGACGTGGCGCATGCGCGTCCGGGAGATGCGCGCGACGTCTCTGCGCAGCACCTGGTGCGCTTCCCGAGCCTCAACCCGTACACCTACACACAGAGGGCGCTCGAGGTCGTCAACAAGGCGTAAGCATCAACGCTTCCCGGCGGTTGTTGGGAAGACGTAACATTTGGTACAGCTAAGGGGCCTTTGGGTCCAGGATTGGACAGTGCTTGTTATTGTTTGTGGATAATCAGTGGGGTCTGGGACCGGCGCATGGTCTCTCCCTGTGGTTGCGTCGTTCAAAACGAGATTCATGAGCATGATGTGCACGAGCTGAGATAACCACGATCTGATGAGTTGAAGCACTCCGTCCTGACACGCTGCAATCCGTGATCATTTTCTTGGTGCAGTAACGTGGAGGTTCCGTTCAACTGGATCGTCGTGAAGCCGCTGCTGGCGCCGCCGTCGCACCCTGGCGACGAGCAGCAGAACCACGCCATGCAGGTCAGCCCGCCGATCAACGCGCTCACCCAGTCGGAAGCTCCGGATAAGGAAAGGGACTCTTTGGCCGTGACATGAGTCAAGGCTCAAACAAAGACAGTGATCAGGGACCCCGCAAAGACCAGATGTGATCACAGCCAATCATTTTGCTGTTGACGACACAGCTCCAAACAGCGTGTATTTTGACATCACGTGGGTTCCACGTGTTTGTGCAGGAGCGGATTCAGGACGTCGAGACGCCGTTCGTGGTGGAGCCCTCTGCCGGGGTCCTGGCTGCGGGCGCGGCGTCGCGCTTCACGCTCACGTTCGCGCCCCCGGAGGCGCGGGACTACCACAGCGTGCTGCACCTGATCCTGAGGGACGTGCCGCGGCCGCCGGTCCCGGTGGCGCTGCCCGAGGAGGCGCGAGGCGGCGGGGAGGAGGAGGGGGACGTGGCGGAGCTGCTGCTTCCACCCTCAGGTGCCGAGTTCATTTCATGTGTGGGAATTCAAGCCCTGATTTTGGATTGTATGCCGCATACCTTGCGTCCCTGGACAAGTCAGCGGTCCTGTATCGTCGCTCGCTACGCAGTACGCATTGATTTGGGGGACGGGATACACCATGTCATGCGTCACAAGGGACGACGCAACGCGCGATCCATATGGAGGTTCAGCAAACACGTCCGGTCCTTTTCCAACGTGCCCTAATTGCCAGATCAGTGACACAGAAATCATTTGGTCAATTGTCATTGGCTCTTGGGGTGTCTTTGAGAACGTGGTTTGGTATCTGGCGATTGGGACACCGCACGTATGAAATTTAAGACGCGCCAAACCTCCCCAATGTCGCTGTTTTTCCTGTTTCAGAGCCGGGCGGCGTGCAGGACATGACGGCGCTGCAGGTGGCGGTGCAGGGCCGCTGCGAGGCGTTCCGCGTCCTCCTGCAGCCGTACGCCGTCTACATCCCGGGCACCGTGCTCGTTAACACGCCCGTCAAGAGGATGTTCATGGTGAGGCACGTGGGCGGGTGGGCGGGCGGGTGGGTGGGTGCGTGGGCGGGCTGGCGGAAGGGTGGGCGGGTGCATGGGCGGGCTGGTGGAAGAGTGGGCGGGTGGATGGGTGCGCGCTTGGATGGGTGCGCGGGTGGGTACAGGTGGGTAGGTGGGTGGGCAGGCGAGCGACTGGGCGGGGGCGGGTTGGCATACAGGAGGGCTTGTGAGGGGACAGGTGGGTTGAGTGAGTTGGCTGGTTGGAGGATGGGTGGGATGAGTGAGTGTGCGGGCAAGCAGGTGGGAGGACAGGTAGGTGAGGGAGTGGGTTGAACCCAACGCACGACTCATGCTTGTCCCATGATTGGCTTCTGGTTGAACGGTGGGTCAAATCCTGCACCCGACACCAGAGGGCCCGCAGCACGGTGTCTCAGAGCTTGAACTTGTTGCGCAGATGCTGAACGCGAGCAGCTCCCCGGTCGTGTTCGAGTGGGAGCGACACAGCGAGGACTACATCCTGCAGGTGGAGCCCCCCGTCGGAGAACTCAGTATGTTCACGTCTGGGCAGCAAGAGCAGTTCCAAGGAATGGAGAACAGGAGAGTGGTGGGGGGGGGGGGCTCTCAGAAAATCAAGCAACAAAGTGTGACTGATGATTTTGGACACAGGACGGTTCAGGGCCTGCCATCTGCCCCCAACTTCAGTGGATGTGCGCATCTCATTTCATGCGGCAATCGTGTGTGTGTGTGTGTGTGTGTGTTGTTGTATATATGTGTGAAGCCCCAGTAGTGATGTTGTAGTATAGTTTATTGTAGAGTATGAGTTGGAGCTCAGTGGTTTAGGCTACCTTCCTCTATGGTGTCAC
>JAAUXT010128254.1_pt1 | contig 17695 bp, 27 predicted proteins | sample 7278171 | NCBI WGS metagenome assembly JAAUXT01 (sample SAMN14350112, study PRJNA611818) | marine sediment metagenome | isolation source: surface marine sediment (1.8m) | place: French Polynesia: Moorea | collected 2018-08
GTGATCCAAACCACGAGAGCCCTTCTCTCGGTCGTACGGCCCTCACTGTACTGTGAGTGGCCATGAGGTACTCGCCGAGTTGGTAGAGGATTCGTCCCGTCGAGGCAGATGATGCTCCTGCAGCGTTCATAGGCTGGGCCGTTCCACTCCTTTAGGAAAGGGACGACCCAGTGTTTATGTGCGTTTCCCACCATCGCCCATTTTATAATTCACGATGCTTTGACGCTCCGCATCAGAACTTGGTCAGAAGTACGCCACTATAAATTATCCTAGTCAAGGCACCCCCAATTTGCAGGTTATTCACGGCCCCAGCAGAAAACCTTCGCACTCGTTTTGGTGTTGTGCTGATGAAATAGAACCTACTGATTCAAAATTAGTTGCAAAAATCAACAAAGTTGCTTTTGTGGGCTGATCGTTGCAGCGCGATCTCGATTTGCTTGCAGTACTCGCCAACAGCCAGTGCCCCCAAACACCGTACAGCGTGCAAGAGTTCGACGGCGTCTGCTATGAGTTCATCCCGCTCGTCGAGACGTGGGTCCAGGCGGCTGAGAACTGTCTGAAGGCGAACGCGTCGCTGTTGGCGCTGCGGAACTTCAGGGAGGTGCAGTTCGTGTCCTGGCAGCTGCAACAGATGGAGGCCTTTGGCTACTTCTGGGTCTCGTTCTCCAAAAGTTTTCTGAAGACAGGTAAATTTTGTTGCATGTGTTGGGACCTGATGTTGAATGCTGCGCTTCACTGTTTGGATTGCACTGTTGCCTGCACATCTGTTTTCATCTGTTTCACTTGTCCACAGTGCTGCCCAGATTCCAAACATGTGAACCTTGCTATTCGCAGCTTCTTCGTCAGACTCAAAACCCGGAGACGCGGCTGTGAATCCGAACGAGTGTTTCGAGTTTTACCAAGGAAGCAACGGAAAGTGGGTGACGAAGAAAAGCACTTCCTGCACCTTTCTCAATCAGTACATCTGCGTACACAGTGAGTACTCGTTTCCTTGTAGATCCTCCAGGACAGACAGACAATTCAATATTGGTTCGTTTTGTGACGTCTCGTCTCCTATTTCACAGAATCATCCCACATTTCCCTGCTGATAGAAGGCGACGCTCCCGTCGAAGACAACACGTCTGACTCCTCCACTCTCAGCAAAGGTACGCCTGCAGCATCGTTCTTGAATTTTTCGTTGAAGAAAAATGCTTCCTCAACCGCAGCGTTTGAGGAATGAACCCAATCTTGGGCTTTTCTTGCAGCGACAATTCTGGGCCTGGCGATCGGATTGGGTGTCTCCGTGCTGCTCGTTGTCGCTCTGCTTCTCATTGTGGTCTGCGTCAAGAGGTGGGTTGACAAACAACCACATTTCCACGTGATGAAAGTTTTGGAAAACCTCTTAGGAAACCCAGAACGTTGCGTGGGAACTTGATCCAAATGAAAGCAAGACTTCAGGAATCCATGGAAATGTCAGAATCTGTCTCAAACTCAGTCGACTCGTTTATGATTGCCTCATTCTCCGGGAGCCGAACAACGACCTGAAATTTGATGTTGTTCTTTCCTGTTTCAGGTCACGAAGAAGGCAGAAAGAGGCGGAACAGATGGACGGTCAGAACAACGTGTCGTCGCAACCGGCGAACAACGCCCCTGTGTACGGACAGGAGCAGATGCTGTACGACGACGCAGAGAGCGTGATGGCGAACACAGAGGAGATCACGCTGAACCTGCCCGTCCCAGCGTCCTACAGCTACTCACAGGTCAGATACTCTGTCGTCTCTCAGGAAGTGAAGTGAACACTGTCCAAGTGTTGGGGACGCTTTGTGAATTTCGGCGGACGGAGATCCCAGCGCCCTTTATTTCACATTCACTGTTGTTTTTGCAGGTTCGCAAGGATTCCAAGAAAAGCAAGAAGCTGGAGAACACTTTCTACGAAGACACCGTTGATCCGGCGCACCAGACTTACGATGATGTGTATGAGAGCAGCCGCCAAAAGTCCCGGCCCTCCCGCTACAAACTCTCCCCGCAAAACACCTATGAGAATGTCAAAGTCTTGAACTTGGTTGGTTCCTTGAAGAGGAAACTCAAAACTGGCAAAATCAGGCACAATAACTTTTTGGAGGAAGCAGATCGACAGGTGAGATACAAGAAAGACAGTGATAACGCGCATGACGTGGACAAGCCCGTGCCTGCGGCGAGAGGGTCAATGAAGAAGGAATCCAGGAACAGGGTTGGGGCTGTGAAACCCGCAAGGGGTGCGAAACCCAACAACAACAACGTGGAGCCAGGGAGACTGAAGAACCGAACGCCGAGTGAAGCGGAGTTCGTGGAGAACGACCTGTACGAGGACCGCTCCTTCCAGACGTCTCCTGGGCAGAGCTTCGTTCACTCCTCGGGTTTCATGTGAGCAAGAGCCGTGGTCCAGGACCCCACGGAACGGACTAAGCGCCCAGCGCTCACGAACTCGATTGGCCCAAACGCCAATCCCTCTTGCGGATTCAGGGTAGCCCATGAGGCTTGTCCCCCCTCTTTTTGACTCACAAACCACCTCACTTTTTTGTGTTTGCGCCGCATATACTCGTACAGGCAAGATTCCTCCGAGGTTTGGGCCCTCGTAGATCTATGCTTCAGTGCTGGATCCGATGGAGTCGACCATCAGGCATCTGAAGCTGACAAACTCTCACGATTGACTCCAGGATACAGCTGCCGGGACTGCTGAGTGAATGTGCCACAAGAAGGATCCTTTCAAGTTTGTTCGTTGTCCGCCGAATGACTGTGTACTTCCGACACAATTTTGTTGAGGAAACCTGTGAGCTCGATGTCAGGAATACGTACACTCCTCAAAACCAATCGATTTATGTTTGATCTGCTATTCACCAGAATAAACTCTGACAAGAAGAAGATGTTCATTATGTCTATGACTCGTGCCATTCTCCCAACAGATAGGAAGCACCGACCAACCTGAAGAGATCTTATCTCGTTATCTTCTTCCATTCGGTGACATTCTGCACCACAGGTCATCAAAAGTGGAACCTCATTTGATTGTGAAGTGGCTTACATGACTGAGCAACAAGTCAAGCAGAGAAAATGTTTTCAATGTTATCCCAGGATTTTCTGCTCAAATCATGACAATGGGTCTGCGGAAAATTCTTCTTGTGGTGATGATCGTGTCTCAGGTAACATCATGTTTTTCGGCCCGAGTCATTATCTACGTTGAGTCAATTTTTGCTCGGTAACTTCATGATGCAGTCCTGATGAGATCCACCAGAACAGAACTGAACAGAGGTTTGGCATCTCTTTCCCTGTCTTCCTTAAGTTCTGTGCTGGGGTCTGGACACAGCTGGTCAAAACTTCCCCCCTGAAAACAGCTTGGTCAATTGAAACTTTTTTTCCACATTTTGGTCTTCTTCAGAAAAACAGGTGTACGCTGTTTGGTTTGACCCACGGTTTGTTTCAGACAGAGCAGCAGGTTCTACCCAACTCATCAATCCGGTCAAACGGAAGAATCGCGCTGTTCGAAGGTTGGTGCATGTTGCCTTGGAGTCTGCCTTGTGCCGGTGCAAGGACCAGGGCAACAAAAAAAATTCACCAATGTGCTTTTTGTGACAAAATCAAACCAAGATGGTTCATCTCAGCAAGACACACTTCGAGCACAAGAGCAGCAACCAAAGTTTGGTTCTGATTTTGCTTTTTGTTCTGCTTTGCTGTATCCACACGACTGCAACTTGTGTTTCAGATGTTGATTCTGCAGTCGGGTTCATGGACGACGGCAGCGGCAGCGGCGAGTTCAACGAGACCACTGCAGAAACTACAGCAGCGGGAAACACCTGGAGCACCGACTCCAGTGAGGCCTCCACAGAACCCAGCTCCTCAGAATCTCCAGATGAGGAGACAACTTCAGAAGAGCCTGTGACGGTTGTCTCTTCCGAAGGACCCGAAACGTCTACCTTGGACAGTTCCACTGCGGAAAGCACTACACAGGAGTCCACTTCTGAGGAGCCAACCACTGCAACCAACTCGTCTGCAGGTGCCTGCTTGGACACAATTTAAAGTGGACCTGATCTTGGTGTTGGGATCGTTCTCATTGTTCAAGTCAAACTAAATCGAAGACAGTTTGCCTCAGTGGAATGGAACACATTGCAGCTTGCTGGGGGCTCAGACCCTCCGGTTTATTGCGTGGAGAAACGAGGGATGTTTTGGCTGGGTCTGGTTTTCGTGTGTGGCTTAATTAGTTCCTTTCACTTCAGGATCTGTACAACTAAACCACCTCTCGTTCCACAGTATGCAAGCTGGGCCACTTCGGACTGAACTGCGGGTACCGGTGCAACTGCAAGGAGCCGGCGGACGTGTGCGATCCCGTGTACGGAGAGTGCGCCTCGGGGTGCCACCCGGGGTGGTCCGGGCCCGGCTGCATCGTGGGTGAGGACGATCAGGGTCTCTGAAGGCCTCATGCCCAAAAGAAAAATAATATCAGGTTTGGCTTCCCCAATCAGAACCAAGATACGCTCCTGTGCAGGTTCCCATGAAGCGCTTGAGTATTTGAGTGCGACAACAGAGGCTTCTTCGCCTGAAAAAGACATCAGGTTCACACCCACCATTTTTGACTGCATGACTGATCTCGTGCATGTGTTGTCTCAAATCTCTGTGTCTCTCTGTGTCTCTCTGTGTCTCTCTGTGTCTCTCTGTGTCTCTGTGTCTCTCTGTCTCTGTCTCTGTCTCTGTCTGTCTCTGTCTCTCTCTCTCTCATCTCACGCCCACACGATTCGTTCTCTCCATACCTGCCCACCACCACACCAACCTGTCTGCGATCTTAACCATCAACTGAGGGGAACCTTGCACTGTTTCTACAGAGGAGCGTCAGGGCTCTCTGGCGATCGTGGCCGCTCTGTCGGTGTTGCTCGTGCTGTTGCTGCTGCTGTGCGTCGCGCTCTTCCTGCTGCTCGTGCGGAGTCTGGTCGCCGAGGAGAAGCAGCGCTTCCGCCGCTTCCCGGGGGAGTCCGCCAGCGGCGGCGGCGCCGTGTCCTACGAGATCCCCGACATGGTGAGGCTACCGTTGTTGTTGTTGTTGTTGTTGTTGTTGTTGTTGTTGCTGCTGCTGCTGCTGCTGCGGCTGCAGGGTGCCCTCCAAGGTCTCATAGGTCGTCTTTTTGCACCAAGAAGTGCAGCTTTTTGTCCCAAAACACCCGAAACGTATTTCACTAGGATCTGGGCTGATCAAAGTCTTGCCTTTTGTGGGTTCCAGATTCCTTTCTGAGTGAGGGATGAGAAAAGGAGAAAAAAAACCCCAGAAACACCCAGTTCTTCCAAATGAACAGTGAACACGACAACCTGACAGCCACCAGTCTCGACCGTTCTCGCTTTCTCATTTCATGGTCCCTGTATAGGCGTCCGCGTCAGGGTCCCTCCCATCGCAGCGCGCGCAGACCCAGCTGAGTCGGTACATCAAGTCGGCCGTGCCCCGTGTGAAGGAGACGGACATCCAGGTGATGAACGAGGTGATCGGCAAGGGCAAGTTCGGAGACGTCAACCGCGGATTCGTCCGAATGGGAAGCAGGAAAGTTGAAGTCGCTTTCAAGGTTTTGTCTGGTGAGTCACCATTGCAAGCAGCTTCTCTGATGATTTGAAAAACGTTGTGGCGTTCAAGCTTCGAACACGCCCGATCTTACAGTTGGTGGAAAAGGTGTTTGATCACCGAGTCCCTGTTTCGCAGGAAGTGCTTCGGAAGCCGATAAAAACGACTTCGCGTCTCGGCTGAGCATCTGGACATCAGTTGGGGAACACCACAATGTCATCAAGTTCTACGGAGTGTGTGGAGTTGATGGTGAGTGCCATACGTGTGTGAAATTGTGGAAAGTTCCTTGGACTGTAGATCTTCCTGTGTGTGTCCAGCAGCCGCTGCATGGGATCCTCGACAAACGAGTCACTTGAAATACGATTTCGTTTGTTCTTTCAACACGTGCAGCACATTTGCTTGGTATTGGGACTCACCAGATCTCTGGTCAAGTCCCTGAGATCAGACGGAATCATACGCAACGGCGTGCCTCACGCCTTTCGACCATTTGTTGCAGGGCAGCTGTACGCAGCGTTTGAATACGCGCACCACGGCAATCTGAAGGGATTTCTGCGCAAGAACTCGGATCCGGAGTCACAGCGAGACAGCAACTCCACCCGAATGTTCTTCGCTTCGGACACGAGTCCGCTACAAATAGCTCTGGACGTCTCAAACGGGATGCTGTATCTGAGTAACAAAAAGGTGAGGCCGAGGCTCTGGGGGGTCCATGATTCAGGTGGAAGACCACTCGCGGTCAGAGAGCTTTGTCGTGACCCGACCACAAATGAATCTTTGCACCTTGTGCACATGGGAGAGCAAAATTGAAATGATCCAGTGAGACAGCACAAGTGATGTCAAAAGTTGTGCCGCTCTTTCAGATAATTCACGGGAGGTTGCGCGCGCGCTGCATCCTCCTCAGCTCCAGATACACGGCGAAGATCTCCGGGTTCCGGCCCCTCGACAGCCGCCCGCTGCCCCTGCGCTGGGCCGCGCCCGAAGTCATCCAGGACTCCATATACTCATCCAAAAGTGACGTGTGCGTTCAAATACCCTGCAGCTTTGATCGTTTGACCTCTCAAAACGACAAACGTGTTCCCTCATTGTTGGACCCCCACAAAGTTGCCAGAGTCAGTCTTCCAAGGGAGTCGGCCAACTCCATTGAGTCCAGAATCCATTCGTAAGAAGCCAATCTTCCTGCATGTTTCCACGTTGCAGCTGGTCCTTCGGGGTGCTGATGTGGGAGACAGTGACGTTCGGAGCGAAGCCGTATTCGGACGTGGTGCCCGAGGACCTGCCGGCCCTGCTCACCGGCGGACACAGGCTACCCCAGCCCGAGGGGGTCGAGGACGAAATGTGAGCGGCCTCCTGTGCTTCTTGCCTTGAGCCTGCATGTACTGCGCCGAACATCGACTCCTCCATGGCGTTGTTTTCGCGTGTATCTCTCTGTTAAGTCGTGCCCCACTGGATCAAATCAAGTTCAAACGGGGGTATTTGCTCTGCTCGCAGCTACGCGGCGCTGCGGTCGTGCTGGCAGCCCCGCCCCGAGGACCGGCCGTCCTTCCCCGCGCTGAGCGCGCGACTCGAGGGCCTCCTCAACGCCTTCGAGGTGCGTCTCCAGAGCCGGGATCTTGCTCTGCGCAACAAACATCTATCACAAACAATAGGTTGTTCGATCCACGATCAATTTCAGCCATTTGATGCGAGCGCTGATTGGTCAAACTTTGTTGCCACAGGCGAAGGTGGACGATGTGGAGCTGGACCTGGAGGAAGACCTGGGGTCGGGAGCGCAGTTCGGACGCATCGCCTTCGCCAACTCCGCGTTCGACTTCGACGCGTGAAATGAGACACATTCCATTGGAAGATTTTTCATTTCCAAAGTACTTTTCTGAACAAATACACAAGTTTTCGTCCGTTTCTGAGCAATAAAAAGCTCAAAATTATTACGCGTATTGACATTTTACAGTTTTATGTGCACAGCACGTCATTATTTTCCAACGCAGAACCGATTTTTGGGGTGCACCCTGGGAAAAGGCCAGGACATCACGCACTGAACTGTATCCCCCCGATTTGTGTGTGTGTGTGTGTGTGTGTGTGTGTGTGTGTGTGTGTTTTCATGTGGTTATCTATCTTTGCTATGACAATTTTTTTGCACCAAAGTGAGGACAAGACCACGCGCAACTGAACGCTTGAATTTATAAACCAAATGAAACAACCAGTGAATCAGCAAACAAAGACCTTGAAGTAAATATCTGCACAGTTCTACAGGTCAGTCTCTGGCTAAAAGCTGAAAGAACAAACACACTGTACAGTGGGTCATATTGAACAATAAGCTGCTATCCTGTTTCATGGCATTTCCAGCTGACACAATTCCTTTTTCGTGTGTGCGCTCGCAAACGCACATCCACTCCCATCTTCAATGCGTGAAGACTCGGGGGCTAAATCTCTAAATGCACTAAATACACAATGTACAAAAGTTGTAAACCGGGTGTCACACTCATATCACAGATACCAAATCAAACACAGCTTCAAGAAAGTTCTGACCCTTTGAATACGAAGTCCTCGACCGAAGCGAATAGACCAGTCTTGGGATTCAGTTCAAGAACAGCAGACCTATCTACAACCGCTCACAATCACAAAAATATCCACAGTGGTAGCAATGGGTCAGACTCATGGAATGGGAAACATTTATGGCACATTTTGACAGTGAAAAAGCAAGTTTCATCACGTACAAAATACAGAAAAAATGGTACAGGTATTTTCAGAAGTACAGCACCAGCTGCAAGAAAAGATTTACAGTTTGTGTCAGCTGAGAACTTCATATCGTCTCCACGTCCAACTTCACCGTCCCGTGAGAACCCGTTCAGCACATCTGGAACACGAGAACCTCGTGCGGGGTGTAGAAGCCCCACTGCGTCACGACGAGGCGCCCCGCCATGTCCATGTCGAGCGCCATCGGGAAGCAGAGCCCGTCGCTCTTGGTGAGGACGCGCTGCAGGAACTTGCCGTGTGGACTGTAGAGCGACACGCAGTGCCGGTCCCCCTCCGCCACCAGGATGTTGCCGTACGGATCAACGCAGACGCCGCGCGGGCAGCACAAACCGCGGATCTCAAACAGAATCTTGCCGCTTTGGCTGAACACCTGGAAATACATCACAAAGCGTTGTCCAAATCTGTTGAATGAGGACGAAGATTATCCGATGGAGCCTTGGACTGTTTCACTGGGAGAAAAGCCGAACGAAACAACACAAACTTGTTTCATGCAGTGAGATCCAGTTCCTGCCATAAATTTTGGAGGTAAACTGCGGGGAGACTAGTTCGTTGTTTCCACCAACAAAGGACAAACATTTCCACACACACACACACACACACACACACTCACCCTGATCTGGTTGTTGCGCATGTCGGACACGATCAGCTGATCGTCCTCGTTGACGCATGCGAAGTAGGGGCAAGCGATGCGCCGGTCCGACAGGAACTGGAAGCAGAACTTGTGCAGAACTTCTCCAGTTGACGGGTTGTGCACAGAAACGAAGTTCTTCTCTGCGTCCGTCATGATCAAGTTGCCCTGAAACACCAATGGGACGTTGAATTACAGTCACGAGTGAACACGGATACAAACTCCTTCAATGCATCAGTGAAACAACCGGACCATCCAGACCTTGCTGTCGATGGCCAGTCCTGCGGGACACTGGAAGGTGGATTCTCCGATCCGGCGAAGTAGGCGCCAGGTGGGTGAGTACACTTTCACAGACTCCGAGAGCTCATCAGACACGTACCTGAAGTGAACATCTCTCAAAATTACATTTGACTGCAAATATCGCTTATTTCTGCGGAGCTGCAAACTTTGCTCAGGACTTCCAAGTCCGCAGTTACTGTTGGTCTGTGTTCCGCCACGCACACACGCACACACGCACGCACACACACGCACACACACGCACACACGCACGCACACACACACGCACGCACACTTGTTGGGATCGGCGCACGTACCAACACCCGTCGCGCGGAGACAGGCGCGCCCTCCGCGGCTTCACTTCCTCCCGCGCGCAGATGTCCGACAACTCGCCTCGGTCGTTGAATATCTGCCAAGTGAAGGAGGAGAGTGACTGCTGTGCATGGATGAGGTGCACCTTGAGACAGTCCAACCAGGTTTCGCTTCCGATAAGTTGTGCTCACCTGGATTCTGCAGTTGTTCTTGTCGCACACGGCGACCGACCCGTCCGGCATCAGAGTCGCGTCGACGGGACAATCCACGTTTCCAGGTTCCGGGCCGCGACCTGCAGAGAGCATCGGTTCTGACCACTTCTTCTTGGCTAAATTTACGTCATGTTTTTGCAATTTTTTGACGTGTTGTTGTCAAATCCACAGAGCTGAGTCAGAATTGAGTCATTTTGTCGTTTTGATTCATACCTGCTCTCAGCAAAATTAGACACTGGACAAATGAAGCATATCTGATTCAACAAGAAAGTGTTATGAGGTCAGTCGCTCAGTGAACCATCGGCATGCACCCACCAGCAATTTTGTAGAGGAGTTTGAAACTGATTTTGTCAGCTTTGCGCTTGTCCACGTGCACGGGTCTGAATCCAGCATTGGGCGGGGGACGATGGTGGAAGAGTTCGGCCTCGCTGCCCGGGGCCAGCCCCAGCTCCTGCAGGTAGCTCGCCGTGAGGTCGGCGGAGCCGCCCGTCCGACCCGGAGACCGCTTCTCCAGCAGGGGGCGCACCGTGTCCGCGAACTGCTGCAGCGTCTGCAACGGAGCACCAGATCCTCAAGGAAATGAGGCGCACAGGTTCACACACACACACACACGCACACACACTTACACACACACACACACCAACCTGGTATGCGATCTGCAGCTGGTACGGATTCGCCTTGTCCAGCACCTCCTCTATGACGTCGTTTACGCTGCGCAACTCCTCGAGCTGCCCGTACAGGCGATCCTGCTCCGTCGCCAGCTGCGCGAGCGACACGGCGTGGCTATCCCGCAGCAACTCAGCTCTGTAAGTCAGATTTGTGTGGCTTTCAGTTGTATCGATGTCGTTTGTTTTCAATTGCTGACTTCCTGCCCTCCTCAGATATTTTTGACCTGGATCCAATTGAAATATTCTGCTTGCAAACGGGATTGGAGTGGTGAAACCACATTCGATTCTCCTGTCGTGTAAAGCAGTTGCACAGTTTTGGTCTGAATGCGCGCGATTCATTCCCTATTATTGTCGTCGAATGGACAAGAATTTTGCAGTCAGGTGATTACTCGTGTTGATGTTGTAGCACTGTTTGGTCGCGGTGGTGGGACGTGTGTACCTGTTCCCGTTGAGTTGCGCTTTGCCCTTGGGTTGTTTCTCTTCACTGATCGCTTTACACTCGGCGTTCATCGTGTAGTTGACGTGATTCTCCACCAGGTACAGGTTCATCAGTTTACACCTCAGTCTGCTCAACGCCTGCGAGAGAAAACACCGAATTCTCAGAATGGCTTCACGAAGAATGTGATGACTAGTGTTCGAATTCTTTATTAATGCCGTGACGTACATGTTGGCAGCTGAAGGTGACGTCCTTGAGGTCGCGTCTCTTGTGCTCGAGCTGCTCGAAGTCGACGGTGGGCAGCGCGCAGGCGGCGCCGCCGTGCGCGTCCTCCCCGTCCGCCGCCGCCGCCGCGAACCCCGCCGCCGCCCACTCCGCGCTCACCTGCAGTCGTGACACACTACTCATAAACCGACACCTGGAATTCTGACACCCGTTGTTCGTAGAGGTGCAACACCAAGCCTCGAGTCTCATTCTCTTCAATTTTGAAGGTCGAATTTCGCAATTGCGCAATTAAAATGTTGGTTCGTGTACACCTGCAACAAAATGCGCACTTGACAAAAATGATATTCAATCGCTCTCCAACGGCTCAGTTCAAAAACGTACAAATCAGTCAAGAGAAAAATGCATTTGCTGCAATTCTGCTCCAATATCTGCAAATGTCAGGATTGGGCGTCATCGCTATTTCGAGACGCACACGAACGAAACCGGATCTTGCGTCGCGATCGATTTTCTGCACCAGATTTCTCCAGACTGCAGACAATTTAAACTTTCTGTTGACGACATCTGCAAACGAGTTTTCCAAAACAGTGAACTCAACAATGTTTACCTGGTTCAGTAAATCCTTCGTCTTTGCTGTCGTCTGGTCGTTCCTCAGGCCAGCGACCCCTGCCTTGGGGACAGGAAGCATCTCTCTGCAGGAGGGGCATGACAGTCGGTTGCCGTTTTTCAGTTTGTACACTTCATAATGCCTCGTGATACAAGTCTGGCAGAAGCTGTGCAGGCAGGGGAGCACTTTGGCATCCTTGAAAGTGTCGAAACAAATCGAACAGTTGACCAAATCTTCGCCAAAATACCGCACGGGCTGTGTTGACATCTTTGACGCCGCCATGTTTGTTGTGGTTTCAGGGTCAAGGGCGCGACAGCTCAGAGCTGACATCTGGAAATCCGCAATCTCTGTGGCGGGAAAATACTGTGGTTCAAACTCGACAAGAATGGCGCCTGTTGAAGTGAGGGTTCAGATGTTGTTGTGTATTCAAGACAACTGATCAAATCATATGCACCCGTCGTCTGACCAACTGGTGCGTTTGACCTCACCAGTTGGCGTGGTGAGTGTGGGGGGCCCCTCCAGTTGGTGAATCTGGCCTCACCAGTTAATGTGGAGATCTGGCTAGTTTGTACACTGGCACCTCCAGCTGACACGTGAATTTCAAGACAAAGGACAAAACCAAAGCCACCAGGTGGGAGTGGCCAAATCAAAACAGTTTGAACTCGAACCGACCACGCCACTCAGAACGAAGTCTCGGTTGCGTTTGTTCAAAATATATTCTGTATTCTTGAACACACGTCCACAACAATGCAGGCGATTGCTTGCAACGCAACCAACGGAAATCAGAAAATTTCAAAGAATCGGAATGATCTTGTTGGCAGCTGAATCAGCAGTTTTACAGCCCGTCGCGACTCTCGTCCGCGACGCACACGACTCTGTTCTCGCGCCGCGCCCGCTCCGCCAGGAAACACAGCAGGTGGCTCTGCAGAGACTCGTCAGGCCCCGTCGAGATGCGCGACGGGTCGTTCGTCTGCAAGAAGCGACGCCGACACTTGAGCGAATTTCACGGTCGTAGCCACAAAAATTACGATTGAATCGCCTGACTCTCGCTCATTCCGATTTTCTGTCGGAGACAGGACAGAACGTCGGGCTTCAACCGGTACCCTCCCCCCGCATAGGAAGATCAGGTTCAATCTCGAATAGGAACACAGACTTCGCAAACATCTCTGACACTCACACTGACGGCACGAATGAAGGCGTCCGTGGCGTAGAAATCCGACGAGCCGTGGCCCCGCATCTTACTGGACGCCGCGTCCGCGCTGTATTCCAGTTTGTGTGTATCTGAAATAACGACCAGTCACGTACACGTGGAAACCTTGTCACCTTGCGTTTTGCCTTGAGCAGAAGTGGAAACTTCCTCATGTCTGTGATCAAGTTGAAATCGAGTAGTGAACAGAACCTTTGTGTTGGTGCTACTTCCCTGGTGCACATTTGCACAGGTCAAGTCAAAACCAGTTGTGCTGCAAGCTGGTGCTGGGAATGACTTGCGGTGCATTGTAACGTGTACTCACATCCCTGTCCGTCTGTGAAGTCGACGTGACGGACGCGCATCTCGCCCATGTCGCAGCTGATCTCGCCGCGCGTCCCGAACACGCGAATCTGGCGCTCGCAGACGCGCTCCGTGAAGCCGACCATCGAGAAGCTGACCGTCGCGCCGCCCTCGTACTGCAGGTTCACCACCTGTGGGCAAACGACACGTGAATCCTCAGATTCAACTGAGCCAGGCTACTCCCATCCACATTTCTCTTTGCCTGACATTGAAGACAGTGTCCAAAATTGGTAAAAATTGTCTTTGTTCGCCTTGTTCAGTCTGTGTTTTGCATTGTTGTCTGTGTCAACAAGCCCTTGTTTGCCAAGCGAGTTGCGGGTCACACCTGGTTGTCCACGACGTCGTTGTCGCAGTCGTAGACGCAGCGGCCATACGGCCCGGAGCGCAGCGCCGCCGTCAGCGACTCGATGTCCGGAGGGTCGGCGACGCGGTTCACCGGAAACCGCCTCACACCCTGTCAACCAAGAACCAACCACGTTTGAAGTATCAAAATGACGAGTGTCGGTTGTCAATGCTTGAAAGTTGTTTTTCCCTTTCGAGACGAAACAAGTCGCAATCGTTTGCATCGTAAGTCCTACCGATTTGAAAGCGTCAATGTAAATTTTCCTGGCTGAGTACGGGCACTGTTGCTCGACTTCGCAGTCCAGGCATCTTTCAGCGGCTCCAGCGGGCTGAAGTGTAAAACACGGAAGGTCAAGTCACCAGTTTACTCCGGGGAGAGCAGAACAGTCATCGACGAAACAAATCAAAACTGGGTGTGTATTCCTCTTTCCTGACCTTTTGATCTTTCGTGAAGTGTTTTAAACTTCCAAAGGACGAGATAGATTGGCATTTCTGGCTTCCCATCCAGTGTTGAATCAAGTCCAAGTCATGACAAGACTTGGCCAAAAGGGAAAATGTACTCTCGTCCTCGTTTCGCCAATTTCCTCTCACGTAGGAATGGGCGAAGTGCCAGAAACCAACCTGAAAACACAGATGAACTTGTGAACCACAGCACACACCTTCTGTTCCTGTTTGAAGTGCCGCAGACTTCCAAAGGACGACACGCGCTCACATTCCCGCCCCCTCATCCAGAAAGTGATCAAGTCAAGGTCATGGCACGACTTGGTGAGGAGAGAGAAGGAGCTGCCTTCTTCGTTACGCCAGTTCCCTCGGACGAAAGAATGCGCAAAATGCCAGTGACCAACCTGGAACAGGACAAGGCTCACTTCACATTCGTTTTCAAAACAGGAGCATGATCGTGTTGGAGGCCTTCTCCCCATCCAGCATCGCAAGCGCAATTTGGCGAGCGGGGCTCTTCAGGGGATGTTGCAGGTCACTCGCTGCAAATGTCTTGGACAAGGGTCCCTCCTCATACACAGATAAAATATTCAAACGAAACCCACACATGCAGCGTGTGTGGTGACAGACGCATCGGAACTCTCGATCCCCCACGAACCTGCGGCCTCCCTTCGTCCTGCCCAGCAACATTTGTTGAATCTCTCTCTCGCCCACCACCCACCCATCTCACTTGCCCTCACATCGAATTTCCTCTCCTCATTTATCTGCCCACTCCTCCCCACCCTCCACCCTTCCGCCCACCACGCCCGTGTCTCATCCCGTCTGACTGTCAGTGATCCAACTCACCGGCTCAAGAAGCTGGATGTTGACCACATCCCCAATGGCTCCACTGTCGATGATTTCCCTGATCTTGATGGCGTGAGGAGAATAGCGCAGGACGTGACACACCGCCAACATACACCCGTTCTCCTTGCAAGCAGTCACAATTTCTTTGCAGTCTTGGTACGTCACCTGGATGGAAAGAGATCCACTTCGAAGTGAAAATCCCGTTCAATTCGCTTCCATGCGTAAACTGTCGAAGCATTCGGGGTTGGGATCAGGGGACAATACAGTGCTCTGAACAAGAAGTTTGGGAAGAAACACGTCTTTTCTATGGACGACAAAAGAAGTTTGGCAGGTTGTCTGCGTCAAAGTGATGTCTGTACTCACGGCCATCGGTTTCTCCAGAAGGATGTGGTAACCCTTCTTGGCACACAGGACGGCTGGCTCCTGCAACACCAGAGAAAGACAACTCCAGTCAGAGGCGAGGCAAAGATCTCACCGTGTGTCTTTCCTGCAAGGACCACCCCAAATTCTGTCATAGATTCTGTCACCTTGTGCATTCTGTCCGGAGTAGAAATAATGGCGCAATCTGCCAGTTTATCCCTTGCAAGCAGCTCGCGCCAGTCTGAAGCAAATGTACGAAATAGTTCAGATGCTCAGTCAACACAGCCTCACAACAGCCCTTCACTGTCAACTCTCAGTGACACACGCACACTTCGATGGATCCAGGAAGGGTGGGGCATGGGCACCAGCCACCTTGAACCCGTTTCGATACAATTTTTGTGACAGAGGATCAGGTCTTTGGAATGTCAATCAAAATTCACGTAAACTTGGAGTTCCGGCCGCTCAACGTTTGCCCTCCCCACCCCAAATCCAGCAAGAGCACCCGTGTGTGGAGTGCACTGCAAACCTTTGAATGAGTGGTCTTCTGAAATGTTGTGCTCTTTCTTTATTCTGTTCCGCTGAAAGTCACCCGGATCAGCAACACCTACAATCTGCAAAGAAACACGTGAAATTGGAACGTGATTGTTTCCCCATCTCAACCATGGGCGCTCAAATCCTGTAGTTACACAAAGTCACACTTTTCCACGCTCACCTTGAGGCGCTCGGGGAAGTCCTTGGCGTACTGCGCGTAGCCAGTCCCTCGAGCGCCCGCGCCCAGCACAATCGCCGTCACCTGGTTCATCTTTTGCCTGCAGCGAAGAAACACAACGTTGATGAGACTGCGATCTCGATTCGTCCGCCTCAACACGGATCTGCAAAAGTTGGTGAGGCAGCGCTCTTGAAAGCGGAACTTGGCGGAACTCCTCGTATCTGAGGAGTGGTCCTCCCTGACCTTTCCATGGAACAACAACAATATGGTGCGATGGTGCTGATTTTATCGCCTACAGGTAGTATCAGTAATTGGAGGAATGATGTCACCCCGAATGTCTGGCAGACAGGCCAGGAAGTTTTTGGTTTTGGACAGACTTCGGTGGAACGACTGAGACCTGTTGGAGTGAATCCAGAAGGATCAGAACGAAAAGAGAAAAAGACACACCTTCCCACCAGATGCAAATGGATCTGTTTCTTGTCACGCTTCAAAATCTTGGTTTTGCACTTCTGCAATCGTTTTCCTTCAATTTCAGCAACAGCACTGTGCCCTGAAATGTGCACACGTCAGCAGAATGAGTTTTGCATGCTCGTGCCTGCTGCTGGGTCAGTCTCGTTGTGGTTTTTTACGCTGTCCTACTTCGTACGTCCAATGAGCGGGTCGCGTGTCATGTGACCAAGCCGGGTGAGGGAGGCCGTTAGTCCGGCGCCGCCGACCTGCATCCGCTGTGCGCCGTGGTGTCAATGTGGCGTCGCGCTGTGTCATCGGGCCAGAGTAAATATAAGGGAACTGTGCCTTGGAAAACCAAGTTCATTTTTCTGGCTGATTTCTGCTCAATTTACAACGAAAATGCCACCTAAAAGGTCGAAGCTTGCTCGCGCGGGCACCATGCAAGTTACTGCAGCGGTAAGTTTGGCGTGTTTTTGCGCGTTTAGCTTGCAAAATTGGGTGAAATGGTGTGAACAGTTGGCTGGGTTTGGGAAGCAGTGTGAAAAATTACACTGTTCTACGTGGATCGAAACTTCGATTGGCATTTCCAGCTGCACACAGTCCACGCGTTGTTTTACCCACCAGATTCTCAATCTGAATTCGCCGCAAAATTTAAGAAATCAGGTCACGGAAAACGTGAGGGCAAATTGACCCATGTACGGTACGAGCTGCAGAAAACGCCAGAAAAGGTTTTTGATCACAAGCTGAGAATAGACTCTACGCTGAACCTGTCGGAGCGAGAAATTTGGGCAAAACCGCAGCCTCGTCGCGTCCGATCGCACCCGAACTAAGCGTGCCAGTTTCTGTGCGAATTTTGCAGCTTTGAACTTTCACCCAGTGAGACTGTTCAATGTCCGAACGCCAAACCTGGACGGAATACGAGAATGCTTTCACTTCTGGCCGGACTGTGCACGAGCGAATTCTGCTTTGTTCACCCTTCGGCCAAGTCGCTCATGTTGATCGCAGTCCGGCCTGAAGTGAAATCATCCTGGCACGTTTCATCTTCATCTTGTCTGTTTTGCAGGAGGGAACTGGCTACCTGGACCGCACAGTGACCGAGTGGAAGAAACCTTACCTGATGGAGGGAGGGCCGCCTGCGAAAAAACCCAAACTCGCCAAGCATTCCACGATGAAGGGCACAGCCGCGGTGAGTGCTGCACCTCAGGGTTCGAAGATCTTTTGTCTGGTTCCTCACACTTCTTGCCCGGTTGGGGGGGGGGGGGAATTGCAAAAAGTGTGGAATAGGTGTTGTGTAGTTTTGTCTCACTGGTGAGCACAAGCGTAAGTTGTGGGTGGGTAAAC
>JAAUXT010129140.1_pt1 | contig 17694 bp, 20 predicted proteins | sample 7278171 | NCBI WGS metagenome assembly JAAUXT01 (sample SAMN14350112, study PRJNA611818) | marine sediment metagenome | isolation source: surface marine sediment (1.8m) | place: French Polynesia: Moorea | collected 2018-08
GATAAATATGGCAATATCTGCTCACCAACAACTTGGGGATAAATATGGCAATATCTGCTCACCAACAACTTGGGGATAAATATGGCAATATCTGCTCACCAACAACAAGGCTGTTCTCAACAACGGGAAAAATTTTCTTCCAGAGATATGCCAAAGAAACATTCCAACAAAAAGGATTTGCCAGTCTGGTGTTGTTCATTGGCTTCTCAATGTTTGCAATACGTTTAGGCATTTGTTTCAATTCCTGGGCAATTTAAAAACACAAGTGAGAACAAAAAACAAAACCTTCCCTTGACCTGTCCTGCATTTCCTTGGTCTGCAGCATCATCATCAGCTCATTGACTCCAGGGTATCTCTGCAAACTGGGCTTGAATACACTCAATATTTGCCCTCAGACTTCTTATCCACTTCAATATACCAGGCTGTGTCAAAGATCTTGAATGCAACATCAAGTCACTTCAATCAAAACAAGAATTGTTGGTTGGATTTTCCTTGGCTTGTGTTTTGTTGATATATATGTCAGGAAAAAAAGACTTCATTGTGAGACAAGGATGACCCATGGGTCTGGCGTGATTTGCACTCAGCACCCATTATTGCCCAGTCAACCAGAAGATTCTTTTGGACAGTGATTTGAACAAAATCCTTCCTGCCGTACAATGCTACATCAAGCCAAAATCTTTTGACCAAATATGACAAAATTGAGCCCCATTTTCATTGAAAAAGTGTTGTCCATGATGCTTATGTGCTTACCGCTACCTGGTACCCTTCGAGAACCAGGCGCAAATCACCAAAAAGCTACTGATCAAAATGAGAGAGATAAGAAAGAAGGCAAGAGAAAGAAAGTGCGGGTGGGAGAGAAAGGGAGTGTTTGACAGAGAGAAGAGAGTAAAGAGGGTGGGTGAGAGGAAAGATTCAGGAGAGTCAAAGAGAGAAAGTGAGACTGAGACAGAAGCCTGAAGAGAAAGTGAGAGAGACCTGTGAGAAAAAATACAATTGGGAGTTTCCTTGTCCTGCTTGGGATTTTTGTGTACAACTCAAGCATTCATATGGATGTTTTAAACAAAGGGGAGAATGCCTGAAATATCCAGGAGCAGGACACTCTTCAGCCCCATGGACTTCAGCCAGCCTAGACTGAGATAAGGAATCCATTGAAGATGTTGAACTGGTTGAAGCTGAGCACAGGTGAGGTATCAGAACCCTGCTTCATCACCTTCACTGTGTCCCCTGTGAAAAACATCCACAAAGAGGAAGAAACATGAATGCAAGCACTGAGGGTGATGAGATAGAAAAATAATGTCTAAATATAAGCTTCTGTGGAATCTGGTGTTTCTGTAAAAAGTGAGAGAACACCTGTTCTGCCATTGCAGCAAGCCATCACAGGTGGCATGGGAGGGTGTGGTGGTCCTGTAAGGAGTGGGAGGGTGATGTGGTCCTGAAAGGAAGCTCTCATGGTCTTGTGAGGAAGGTGGGGTGGTCTTGTAAAGATAGGGATGGTAGGTCCTGCAGGAAAGTGTGGTGGTTTTGTGTGGAGGAGTGTGGAACAGTGACCCAGTGGGTGGGATACATTTACCTGTTTCCAACTGAACCACAGCACTGCAGCCAAAGGGCACAGCATCTCCATCTCCACTGTCATTCATGTCCCCCTCACTCTTGCAGAGTGTTGTGATGCCATTGAGAGTGATGGAGGCATCAGCCCACTCCCCTTTCTGAGACTGCAGACTGGTGGAGAAGTAGTAGGTTCCAGCCAGGGTGCAGGTGAACACTCCAGTGCCTGGGTTGTAGCTGCAACAGCCACAATGATTCTTCCATGGCACAAAAAGTGAGAGATTTCTCTGACAATGGAAGCCTGAATCAACCAGGAACAAGTCTCTCAATCATCTTGCCTCTTTTCACAACCACAATTTTTGCAGTCACAGGTCTTGATTTGAGAACCAAAAGGCACAGTGACACATTTTGCAAAATTTGGAACAAAGGTTGCTCAGGATCTTCCCAATTGTTTTGGTGATGAGTGTATCAGACGTTGCATATTTGGTTCAACTCACCCATTCCCCACATTGGTGAGATCGTTGTCAAACACATAGGCAGCTCCATTGCTGACGCTGGGAAACGTTGTCATCACTGCATGGAACGCAACTCTCCCTGCAAATACTGGAGAAACTAGACTATCAAGTGGAGGACCAGCCGTGCGCTGCATACCCAGCAGCAAAACACTTTATCACAGAGGTGAGTTCATGAGCTCCCAGCCTTCCAAGAACTGGAAATTTCCAGCTTCCAACGTTGTGCCAGAGGAAAAGGTGGGTCACTGGGAAACTTGGAAATCTGGATAATTCTGGACTGGAAAATTTACAATTTTAAACTTTGAAATAGTCCCCTTCACAACACCAAGTACACTGTTGCTGTTTTGGGGATCAAATTCACTCACTCTGGAGCTGCTGGACAGTGGCATTGAGCACTTCAACCTCAATCTTGAGAGCATCAGTGAGGTTCTTGTACTCCACAATAACCTCAGCCTGCTCCTGGATGAGGTTGACATAATTCTCCAACTTCACCACAAACTCCTGATCCTGCAGCACAGCTACAAACTGCTGCACATCAGTTGTAGCCTGGAGAGGCATGAGCAGAGTGAAGAGGAGGATTACTGGAAAATATACCATCACTGTGACCTCTTTCGTGATGCTGATCTGGAAAGACAAGTGCCGACTGAGATCAATGTTGCAAAAGGGTGCTATTTTGTGTCAAATTACTGGGCCAACCAAGTTTGCAACTGGTTTGTGCAAAGACAGTGCAGTGCCCTGACCCTGGTTTGGTTCTTGCTTGCCTTTTCCAGTGGTTTTTGGAGTTGAATTCACCCCCTTTCTGTTCCCTCAGACACACAAAAGCAGACTCCAATTGGACATTGGAAAGCGTCCAAGCTACATCGTCAGTGAGACTTGTCATTGCTTCATTGTCGCCCAGATCTGCACAATTTCTCGGAGATGGCGCTTTAGTCTGTGTGAGTTGCTCTCTATATGTGAGGTGTGTGAATGTGAGTGTAAATCTCATATGTATGTGATTGTCCCATATGTGTGTGTGTGTGTGTGTGTGTGAGAGAGAGAGAGAGAGAGAGAGATCATGACCCGTAATTTTTATGGTTGGAAACTCAGGCACCAGGAAACATATGGTGTTGCCCATGAAAGTGGGTGAACCTTGAGGTCTTCCTCTGGTTGGTTCATCAGATTCTTACCATCTTGACCCCTTTCCTGTCATTTATTTTCTTACCTGAATGTTTCCTCCCAGATCTAAACTGCATACACTTCAAAAAATCAGGCTTGTGTGTGGAGTAGCAATGACAATGGATTCATCAGCAGAATGTTGCTCTGAATAGGATATAGAACACAAGTATTGTCCAAAGCTTGACAACAAAAGGCCATGAGAAGCTTTGGAAAGACTATTGAGGCCTTCAGTAAAAGCCATAAGGGCAAAATGCCCAGAAACACTGTGGCTGTCAGCTGCAGAGCCAAGTGCAAGTACAATGGGACCTGAAAATTGTATGATGGGGAGAGTGAAGCCTTTTGTTGTAGTCTGATCAGATTCATCTCAGAATGATGCATCAGTTACAAAGCAGTCTCATTTGGTCTCATGGGGATGAATTGAAAGAGGGGCTGTATTGTTTTTGTTTTTCTCAGGGTGTGGGAGCAGTTGTCCTACTGTGTTTGTATCTCATGGTGTGCATGTCATTGCAAAAATATTCTGAAACGATGTCTTTTTCAGTGACTTATTTCACTCACTAAATTTCAGCTGCTTTGAGGCTTGGACACAAATGGATTTGCACCACCAAAAAAACAGGCCCCTGGGCTAACAGTGATTTGAATATGTCATTTATCACACTCACCTTTTGCTTCCTTCCAACTTGTACAAAAAGTGTTTTGCTCCTCTATGTGTAAAAGTCTATTTCCACTTACTTCACTGTTGCTTGTTTGTTCTGTATGAAGATCCTGTACTTGGAACTGGATGCTTCAGACAAGTGTCCAAAAAAGCAAACCCTTGCATGAACTAAATACCAAGATTTAACAAGCTTAATGTGGAGTTATTTACATCTGGTTGTGAGAGGCCATTCCTGGAGAACAGAAAGAAACAACGGATAAAATGGAAGGAAGAAAGAAAATAATGTAAGTAATATCTTCCTCTCTTCCACTTTATGGCCCCACAGATAGTCGGTCAGTGAAGAAGGGAGTGGGGAAAAGGGGATTATGGAAAGATAGAACATCTAACTACCTGTAGGGTGCTTAAAAACTGGGTGCTCTGACAAGAGAGACATCGCACAATGAGAATTGACAGCTTAATGGTGATAGAGATCTATGGAGTCCATTACAGTTCATATGTTGTATTTATTCTGACTAAAATGGTGGAATATTCCCTTTTGCAGATGTACTGCACCTGTTGCACGAGAGAAACACATCAAGGAAGAGAACAACACAAAAGGCAAAGTGCACCATCCATTAAAGTTGACAGGTTGATGCTGCCTTTGTGTTTGATGGGTGGGCCCTTCCAACTGCAGACCTGAACAGGCTTGTGTTCCTTGGTGTTGCAAGCACTGGTGCAAATTGTGACCCAAGATGTGTGACTTTGTCAAAAAGACTTTATTACATTGTCTCCAAAAACACATGCTGAGAACAACACAACTGCTCCTACACCTTGAAACAGCACAACTGCTCCCACATCCGGAGGTACTGCATAGCCACTCCCACAACACACAGCATCTCCCACACCTTGATACAACAGAGATGTTGGTAGACCCTGAGATACAGCAAAAGTACTGGGTGTTCCCACACTCTGAGATACAGCACTGCTGCTCCTACCCAGTGAGATACATGACAACAACACAGTTTCTCCCACGCCCTTAGATACAGCACAACAATACAGGATAAACCACTGGACTCACACCCTGGCAGGCCTCCCCAACCGCTTCTGGTAGCTCTGATGCCATCATTGTGTGAAGTCCCTTTAGGGCGAAGCACTGGTAGTGTTGTATATGGCAGGGTGGATGAAATGTCCCCTGCCCCCTCCCCCTCCCCCAACCCCTGGTGCCCCTCCCCAAACCCCCTCCCCTGCCAGACCCAGCCTCCCCCACCAGACCCCCCTCCCCCGCCGGACCCCCCTGAAGACAGCATGACTGGTGGAAGACAAGGATGACAAGGAAGAATTGATGAACAAGGAAGAATTGACGATATCCGACACCACAAGGGACTTCACACTGCAGTTGCCTTGAGCACTACTTCTTATCCTCTCAGCAACAGCAACAAATTATTGCTGTGATGAGTGTACGGGTTATGAATGGACAAGAAGAGTCAACAATCAAAAATACTCCACAAACAAAAGGTCCGTTTATTTCCATGTCTGTTTGAGGTCTGAGATACAGAAAAAGTGTAGCAGAATAAACTTCTCACTCAAGTCGTCAGAGTACAGCGGCACATCGTCCTGCTCACCATCTTTTCTTGCGTACGTATTCTGTGATGCTCACTCACAAACAATCAAATCTATTCTGTTGCTTTGTCCCAAGACAGGGACAAATTCCCTTTCAGACAGACAAAAACATTTCTTTCAGCACCAACCTTCGCCCTCAGATTTCTGGTCCACATCAGCCAAAGATGTTCATCAACTCACTTCAATCGAAACGAGAATTGTGGGTTGGATTTTCCATGGCTTGTGTGTCAGGGACAAAATGACTTCATTGTCAGATGAAAAGCTACTGATTAAAATGAGAGAGAGAGAAGAAAGAAAGCAACAGAAAATAACTGTTTGATGGAGTCAAGCGAATAGAGAGGGTGGGTGAGATGCAAAAGAGAGAAAAGAGAAAGAGAGAATGAGACAGAGAAGCATGAGCAGAAAGTGAGAGAGTTTTGTGAGAAATAGTATATTTGAGAGTTTCCTTGACAATATTGGGATTCTGTGTGCAATTGGACCATTCCCACTGAGGTTTTGAACAAACCAGAGAATGACTGAAACATTGAGAAGTGAGATACTCTTCAGCCATGAAGACACCTCAGTCAGTCTAAGCTGAGATTCTGAATCCATTGAAGGTGTTGAAGTAGTTATCAGTGTAGACAGGTGAGGTGTCTTGCCCCTGCTTTATCACCTGCACAGTGTCCCCTGTAAAAACATCCACAAAGAGGAAACATGAATGACAGCACTGAGGGTGTGTGAAAAGTATGGGTGGTGACCTAGCTGTCACATGATATCAACAGTAACTTCTGTAGAATGTGGTGTTCTTGTAAAAACTGACAGAACATCTATTCCACCATTGTAGCAGTCTATCAAGGCAGTGTGGTACTTTTGGAGTGGAGGGCTGGGTGGTCCTGCTGAGAAATGGGAGGCTGTGATGACCATGCAAGGAGGGTGGCATGCAAGGAGAGGCAGGTGCTCATGAGAGGAAGGATGTTTGGCTACTTTCTAGAGATGCTTTGATTTACCTGTTTCCAGCTGAACCACAGCACTGCAGCCAAAGGACACAATATCTCCAAGTCCATTGTGGTTCATGTCTCCTTCACTCTTGCAGACTGTTGTGATACCATTCAGTATGACTGAGGCATCAACCCACTGTGCATCATTCTGAGTGTGCAGGGTGTTGGAGAAGAAGTAGGTTCCAGCCAGGGCACATGTGAACACTCCAGTATTGGGGTTGTACCTGCAATATCAACCACAATGAGTTTTCCATGACAGGAATTTCTCTGAGAAATTAGTCTTTGAAAACTTCTTCACACATTTTACAACCACCAGTCTCACAGGAACAGAGATACCTTTTCCAAAAATTCTGAACAAAGTGTCCTCAGGTTTTTCCCAAAAGGTTTGGTGCTGAGTGTGTCAAACTGTTTTTGTTTTTTAACTCACCCATTCCCCTCATTGGTCAGATCATTGTCAAACACATAGGCGGCTCCATCACTGACACTGGGGAAAGAAGTCATGATCGCGTGGAATGCCACCACCTCTGCAAAGACCCCCAGAAATACTTGGATTGAGGTCCAATGTGAACGGGCCAAGGCAGTTTGTGTATTTGTGATGTTTGGTGTGTTAGTAAATGTCAGGAAAGATGGACTAAAAATCCATGAACCAAGCAAATTGCAAAATTATGGAGTTATTCTGTGATTGTTTGCATGGTAACTGTGGTCATTCTAAACCTGCTCTCCACACTACAGTGGGATAGGAATTGGTAACAAACACTAAACCCACCCACTCAATTTTAGTGGATTTAATGTTCAATGCCAACAGTATTCAACATGATGGCAGATGTTGGTGTACTCACCCTCAGTCTGGTTCAGAGCCTGAATGTCCTGGTTCAGTTTGTTTGTCAGATAATCAATCTCTTGTTTCTGCTGCTTCACTGTTGTGTTCAGGCTGGTGATGGTGTTGTTGTGCTCTTCAACAGCTTCATTCAAGGTTTCAATGGTTCGCTTCTGGTTCTCAATGGTGTGGTTGAACACTGCCAATGTGTTCTTGTTCACTTCAATGGTTTTCTTCTGGTCTTCAACTGTTTGATTCAGAGTTTCAATAGTTATTCTCTGCTGGTTCATGGCTTCAACTGCTTCCTGCATGGCAGCTGTGGTATTTGAGGTCACAGCAATAATATGGGCCTGATCAGCTATGATTCCTTCTTGTTGAGCAACAACTTCAGCCAGATCCCTGTTTCTTCTCTCAAAGTCTTGAATATTCACCAGAATGGAATCAGTTCTATCAGTGCTTTGAGCCAACAAAGGCATGACCACCAGGATGAAGATTACTGTGAGGCCAGTCATGATCGACTCAGTTTGTGACAGAACTTCTCTGAAAAATACAATCCAGAGGAAAATGGGGTAGCCTGGATTGAACACTGTTAGGCCGGTTTGCCACTGTCTACAGAGCACAAAGTCCAATACAAGTCCTGTCAAAGTTCTATGATAAATGTGCCAATTGATCTTGGTTTCCTTTGCTGAAAAAACAAACATTCATGTGCATCTGCTTGTGCATATTTGTGTTTGTCTGTGTGAAAGTATGTGTGCACATGAACTACCACTTGATGTCTCAACAGAAGAGAAAATTCTAGTTCAGTTCCTTTCAAAATGGCTGAGCCAGATGCAACAATTTTTGTAGCTGCAACTGTGTGTGAACATGTGTACTGCTATGAGGGTGTGTACATATGTGTGTGTGTGTGTCTCAGAATGTGTGTGTCAGTGTCATCATTGGAAACAGATTGAGGCATCAGACAACAAGTGATATTCCCCATGGCAGCTGGTGCCACCTTTAGGTCTTTGTCTGGCAGGTTGATAACATTCTGACCATTTTGCCCACTTTTCTGTCCTTGATTTTCTGACCTCAATCTTTCCTCCCAGATCCAAACTGCATACACTTCAAAAAATCAGGCTTGTGTGCGGAGTAGCAATGACAATGGATTCATTAGCAGAATGGTGTCCTGAAAAGGATGTAGAACACAAATATTGTCCAAAGCTTGACAACAATAGGCTATGAGAAGTTTTGGAACTAAAGGATGTCAATAGCTTCAGTAAAAGCTAGAAGGGCAAATTGCCCAGAAACATTGTGGCTGTGAGCTGCAGAGCCAAGTGCAGGTACAATGGGGCTTGAAAATTGTATGATGAGGAGAGTGACACTTTGATCAGATTCATCTCATGCATCAGTGACAAAGCAGGCTCAGGCGTCTCAAGGGGATTTTGACAAATTGAAAGAGGGGCTGTGTTGTTCTGTTGTTTTTCATGGTTTGGGATCAGTTGTCCTTCTGTGTAGCGTCTCAGGTTGTTGCATTGCAAGAACATTCTAAACTTCTTCATGTTTCCTATTTTAGCAGCTTCGTTCACTCACTTACTTTCAGCTGCTTTGGGGCATAAGAACACCAAATGGACTCTGCACCCCAAATATTAGCTCCAAGCAACTGAAACACAGCAAGCAAAAATACAGCAACCAAACTGAGTGATACACAGTAACCAACCTATTGTGAATCAAATGCAAATGAATGCACAAATTATCAATTTCAGAAAATATTTCTATACTTTTACTCCATATAATGCAGCCAAATCTACCCAAATTGTCTGCACATTGATACTTTATCACCTAATTGCACACTTGCTACAATCTATGCCAAAAAACTGTTTTGAACAGTTTCCTAAAATCCCAAATTAAGCCCAGCTTTGGCCCCATCTGAAAACCATATACAAATTTTTGAAAACAGAACAACAAATGACACTTGCCAACACCCAATCCAAAATCTACATTTTGTCAATAAACCTCCTTCATCAAATATTTATACTTTCTGAGACATCTCCTACTTTGTTCAGTCAAGTCACAAAATTTAGTGACCCATCCTAAAATGCAAACTTGACAAATTCCGTAATTGTGCATATTCCTTGACCCATACAAATTCACAAAGACCCAAAAGATCCAAATTTGAAACCACTTGACCTTGACGCTGGTGTACACATACATTTGGTACACGCTGTGGGTCAATAAGATACTCACCATCTTGAAAGCTTTCCTGTAATTTTTTTCTCACCTGAATGTTTTCTCCAGGTCCGAACTGCAGATACTGGCAAAGGTCTGGCTTTTTGTGATGTAGGTTGTAGCAACAACAATAGATGTTCTGAATAGGATGTTTGCGCATATCTTGACAACAAAAGGCCATGAGAAGCTCTGGAACATAAGGCTTTTGAGACCTTCAGTAAAAGCCAGAAGGGCAAATTTCCCAGAAACATTGTGTGTGTCAGCTGCAGAGCTAAGTGCAAGTACAATGGGACCAGAAAATTTTATTTTTTCACGGGTCTGATAGTGTTTTTAGCTCACTCCTGCTCACTTTCCCAATTGCACACAGTGTTTTGCTTTTCCGTGTGTGGAAGCAGTGTCCACTCACTCAGCTGTTGCTTGTTTGTCCTATCTAGATCCTGAACTGGGAACTCGATTCTATGTACCAAGTTCAATGCAAGGGTGTGTGACCACACATGCGTATGAGGAACATAGAGACAGAGAGAAAACAAGAGAGTGTCCATGTGTGTGAGAGAAAGAGAAAGAAAGAAAGAAAGAGAGGGAAAGTGAGCCAGCTCAATGAGAAGTGGTGGTTCAGGAAATGGCAAGTGTTGTGGGTCATGTGCTTGATTTTAGTAGCAGGAACCACAGGCAAGTATCCAGATGAACCAAACTCGTGCAAAACCAAACACTAACACTTCATAAAAAGAAAACCTTTTTTGCATCTGGTTGCAAGAGGCCATTACTGGAGATTAGAAAAGAAGGAAAGTGAGAAAGAAAGGAAGGGAAAAAGAAAAATAAAGTAAGAACTCTTCACCCTCTCTTGAACTCTGCCCATCCCCATATGCCCCACAGATAGTCAGTCATTGAGGAAGGGAGTGGGGGAAAGGGATTAGGGAAAGGTAGAACATCAAACTACCACATGTAGTGTGCTACCACTGGGTGCTCTGACAAGAGAGACATCGCACAATGAGAATTGACAGCTTCATGGTGATAGAGATGGAGATCATTGCAGTTCACATGTTGCTTTTATTCTGACTGTACCTGTTGCATGAGAGAAACTCATCAAGGAATAGAACAACACAAAAGGCAAAGTGCACCATCTATTAAAGTTGACAGGTTGATGTTGTCTTTGTGTTTGATGGGTGGGCCCTTCCAACTGCAGTGATGAACAGGCTTGGCCAACTTCAGACTCACAGGCACTGCTGCAAATTGTGAATCAGGGTGTGCAACTTGATACAAGCAATCTCATTGCAGTGTCTCCACGATGACAACAGCTGCTCCAACACCCTGACAATGAACAACACTGTAGGGCAGGCTCTGCTGCAGTACCTTGAGATATAACACAACTGCAGAGCTGCTCCAACACCCTGAGATACTGCATAATTCCACCCACACCCTGAGGTACTGCACAGCTGCACCCACACCCTGAGATGCACAACAGTTCCTCCCTACCCTGAGATATTGCACACTTCATCGCACACCCTCAGGTAGAACACAACACAGTAGCTCCCACCCTGAGACCACAATGTGTTGCACTATGTGTGTTCATAATGCCAGAGGCACTCTTGTTTTGCCTGTGTGAGGCCACTCATGAGCAGTGTGTTTTTTTTGTGTAACAAGGTCAATACGAGCTGGTTCACACAACACAACATAGCAGGTCGCACACATTTGAGATCAAGATTCAAAAAGAACAAATTTGAATTTGCAAACTTTTTGTTTTTTCGTTGCAGGAACTTTACTACCTGTCACATTCCCAATCTCTTCCCCTGAAACTAGAGCTGACCTGTCAGTGGCCAAACTCTTGTTTCTGAAACAACACCACGCGAAAACAAAGAACAGGTCACAACAGGATTCCATCAGGTTGAGCAAAGGCAATGTTGCAAGATGTCAACAGACTACCCAAACACACTGGATCATCACTGTGCAAGGCAGAAAGCTGAACTTTGTTTCAAAACAAATGCATTTTTTTCATAAAAGCTTCTTTCAAAGTGTTGGTTTCCAGTGGAAATATTTTCAGGAAAGGGACACCATTGTGAAGATACCAGGTTATCTAATGCAAGCAATTTTTTGGAAAATGTTACATCAAAAGTCACAATGTTCTCCAACCTCCAAACTAATAGAAAGGCACACTTATTTCAAAACCACATTGCACCAACAGAAACTGTTGTGTAATGAAAGTAAACCGTCTCAAAGTTTGTCCAAGCTTTATTTCTGAAACAAGTGAAGAAACAACATTCAGTGAGCTGTTGGGGTAAAGTGCTTCTTGGAAATGAACAAACAACTTGAGGAACATGGAAGACCATGAGAAGAAAGCTGAGAGGTGCTGGTGGGATTGACCCAACTTTTCCCTGAAAACAGAACATTCACCAAAAGACCAGGGAGAAAACCAGCCAGTGGAGAACAAAGACTCTTCACGACTGCAACTGGACTGACCCAATTGGACATTTGAAAACAATTTGGTGAAGTTGAAGAGAAACAAGAAGAGAAACCTAGTCCGTGGAACATGTAAAACCTGAAGTGGTCCACTCAGTCTGGGATGAGATTTTGAACACAGAGAACACATTGAAGTATTCCCCAGCATTTCCATTGAAGAAAAGAGAGTCATCAGAAGATGCTGTCTTCTTCACTTCCACTGTCTGCCCTGCAAAAACAAAAGACATTGTTTTTTACAGGTTTGGCAGTGAAACTTGGAGCAGTGAATTGATTCAAATTTATCAAGCATAATGAAACTTTGTGCTGTTATCATTTGGTTACAAAGATCCACATTATTGTCCATTGAAAATCAGGCAAGTTGAGGCAGCCTGTGCTGCTCAAATTAAAGACATAACACAACCTTGGTTCAGGAACGCCGCACAGCCACACCCAAGTGCCACAATGCCATTGTTCCCATTCTTACTGTTCCCCCTCGCTCAGGCACAGCTGCTCAATGCCATACTTGGCAATAACAGCTCGAGCAGACTCTCCAAACTGTTACTGTAGGTGGGTGGAGCTGGTGACCAGTAAGGGTACTGCTGAACTCGCCATTGCCAGAGTTGTACCTGAAACAGCCACAAAAAGGACTTCAAGCAGGAAGATATCGTTTCTTCCAACGCGTGCGATCCAGGTTTCACTGGAGAGCTGAGTACCCTGAGAAGGTTCAGATGCGCGGCGCAATGCTGAAGCTGTTCTCAAGGTCAGCCTCTGCTGCTGACAAAAACGCCAGGTGCACCAGTCCTTCCACAGGACTGAAGGAGTGGTCAGTTTGGAATGAACAAATCCAAGCCATTGTACAGGTTATGGGTACTTTGCATGGGGGAACAGCCAGCCATGGAACCAAGTGAGTGACCAAAGATCACTGCGAAGTGTGCAGTAGCGCTCCAGAGTCCGATTAAGCTCAGGCCACACTACTCACTTGTGTTCATATTTGCTCTGTCGATTTGTTCTTGGTCAAGGACAAGGCACCAGGAAGAAAATTAACTCATGTAACTTATTAGTGTGGTGTGGCTTGTGCATGTTCTGCCACACTGACATGGGAATCAACCAATGAGAGGTTCGGTGTGTGTGCGCATGCTCTGTCTGACTGACGCGTGAGTCAACCAATGAGAAGCCGCTTGTGCCTTGTTTTGCGTACATTTAGGTGCATTCTTTGTTCCAAAAATAATGTAAAATTGATCATTTGTGCATCCACTCGTATTCATTTCTATTGCTTGAGTTTCTATGCTTGTGGTTCCTCAAATTACCATGATGTCCATAGAGCTATTTTTGACGCAAAAACACGCAGGAAAATATACGAAAGAAGAGGTTCAGCGTTAGTTGTTCTGCAGAGAGCCAGAAAAGCAAACTAAGATATCCAGGGACACAAAGCAGCTGCTTTCGGTGCGCTGCATCACTTTTGAAATCCCAGATTCTCTCAGTCAATGGCACATGCAACAGAAACCCCAATTGCTCCCTGGGGGATTTTATTTTTTTGATTCCGCTATATACATCGTCCCACACACATTGTTTTCCCTGATGCAGAAACCACTGATCAAATATCTCACAAACATGAGGCACGGCATCCCAAATGTGACAAAACAGCATTAACCTGTCAAGTCTGATTCACAGGACACTCACTGAGCACTTTGCGCCACGCTTTTGCAATTTGTGTGTCTTCAAACTGTTGAAACAAAAACACCACTGTCAATTCTGTCATCTCTTTCACCTGTAGGACGGACACAAAGAAGCAATCTGTTGTTTTGGCTTGAGAATCTGAACAAACAGCCATTGACGTCACAGCTGGTATTTTCCTTTGACCTGGGGGACAGGATCAAGGTTTGAAGTGAAGGTTCCAGTCAATATTATTTTTATGTTTCGATACGTGGCTTGGTTTAGTTTCATTGGAGTCCAGGGGTAGTTCAACGAAAAAACTTTTCAGTTGTCAGTGGACATGACTAAATCCGGTGTCTCTCAAACAAACAACGCAACACTAGAGTGCTGTGACATTTCACTGAACCACTGTGAGTGCCTAATTCAATGAGAACATCGTCATCAGCAGCAGCTGTGAACTTTACGTGAGTGTCAGGACCATCATGACAAAATGTTAATTTGCAATGAAAATTTGATATATTTTGCAGAACATTGGACAACAAGACTATCCTGCAACTGCTGAATGCGCGTGTCTGGTTTGTTGAGTCCACACTGAGAGACAAAGCAACACAAAACCTGCCTCCATCTCAGAGGTGAGTTCCAACCACCAGTTTTGGTGCAGCGGGGTGATGTGGATTTTGGTGAGGCAACTAAGGGAAAATTCGCCCTATTTTGTTGATTCACTTTGGGTTTACCTCAACAGAAAGGAACCCATCTTGTCAGAACTGTTGAGTTGTGCACTACTCTGAAATGTGCTTGTAAACAACAAAACCTGACATTGGAAAAAACATGACCAAACTGCAAAACAACGACACCGTGTCTGTTTTCACACCGATCTGTCAGTAATTGTTCTGTGCCAACAGGAAGATAGAGAAAATATGTCGTGTTGTGTTGTGAACAAGTTCTGAACACGAAGAATGGCATTTTCACTGAAAAAAACACAATTCATATTTCATTGAGTTTCTCTCTCAATCATTGCAGAGCAACCAGTCTTGAGCACAGGTAACTCCAAACAGGATGACTTGTTTGACCACTGTGGTTCTCCCCATGATGTTCCTGGCTGCAGCTGCTGGGGAAGAAACCTGCAACACACAGGTGGTGAAAATCAGGGAGCTGGTCAGACTGATGGAGCAGCAGGCTACCCTCATAGCAGAGTGCAACAAGACCATCATCACTGTGACGCAAAGTGTCCAAGAGTAGAAAGCAAGCACTGAGGCAATGAACCAGACACTCAGAGCCAGGATGGACAGTCTGGAGAAGGGTGAGAATATGGGTGATGCATTAGATGTGAAGCTGATGTTGTGTTCAGAGAATGTCAACATTGTTCACCTCAGATTATGTCAGGGTTCAGAAACTTGTGTCAAACTTGTGGAAAGCCCACCTCTGTTTGGACTTTTGCCATCTTTTTTCACAGATGTGGTGTCCTTCCATGCAGTGGTAGTCTCTGCTGCAACACTTCAGATCAACACAGGAAGCCCTGTCATCTTCAGCCACACTCTGATGAATGCAGGAAATGGGTGAGTTGAGCATGATAGTGACAGGTGAGTTGACCAATGATTGAGATGGGTGAGTTTTAATCAATGATGGAGATGGGTGAGTTGACCAATGATGGAGATGGGTGAGTTGAGCATGATAGAGATGGGTTAGTTTTGAGCACTGGTGTAGATGGATGAGTTGAGCAATGATGGAGATGGGTGAGTTGACCAATCATAAAGATGGGTGAGTTTTGAGGAATGATGGAGATGGGTGAGTTGAGCAATGATGGAGATGGGTGAGTAGAGCAATGATGGAGATGGGTGAGTTGACCAATGATAGAGATGAGTGAGTTACCAATAATGGAGATGGGTGAGATGACCAATGATGGAGATAGGTGAGCTGACCAATGATGGAAATGGGTGAGTTGACTGGTGATGGACATGGATGAGCTGACCAATGCTGGGGTGGATGAGTTGACCAGTAATGGAGATGGGTGAGTTGACCAACCATTAAGATGGGTGAGTTGACCAGTGATGGACATGGTATGTTGACCAGTGATGGACATGAGGGAGTTGACCAATGATGGAAATGGGTGAGTTGACCTCTGTGAAGTCCATGATTTGAGCCTGGTACAGCAAAGGAAAAACATAAACAGGTCATTTGTTCTGGGCTTTGTAGATATGACAGCACAACAGGCATCTTCACAGTTCCCCCTGGTGGAGCTGGTCTGTACCAACTCTCCACCTACGTCACTGTGCAGGCCTTCAGCTATGGCTTCTTTGACCTGATGGCAGGGGATGGAAAAGTCTGCTCTGTGAGGGGAGATCAGAGTGACAATGGACAGGATGATGCAAACACAGCTGCATGCAATGGACTGGCTCATCTGGGGGAAGGTAGGTGTGTGTGTGTGTGAGTGTGTGTGTGTGAGTAAGTGAATGTCTGAGTGAGTGAGAGTGCTGCAGCTGGTGATTTTGCACAGTGGCCTTGCTCAACTGGAGGATGGTGAGTCTCTATCAGTATAACAGTTCATGCACTTCACACTGCAGCTGTATGACCACTGTGAACTTGCTCAACTGGGGAAGGTAAACCCAAGTGCTGGATACATATTACAAACAGTTTACCCCACAATGTTCTTTTGAGAGCAGTTCATTCAAGCTTGATGGGCACAAAAGACGCAAAAGATACTTTTTCTTGTTTGTTGCAGGTGACACAGTCAGGGTGAGGTACGTTTATGGAGAAGACACAACACCTTTTGAGGGAGACTATTTCTCTGGGTTCACAGGGATACGAGTCTGAACATGAGTCTGACCAGTCACCATGGAAACAGCTGTTGTGTGTCAGACCACAATGTGTGTGTTATTCTCTGGGGCAAAAGCCACTGGCATCAGAATTATCTTTGACTTTTCTTCTTGGTTCTTCAATGAAACAAACAAATCAATTGTCTAGTTGCCTGGTGACAAGGACACAAACCCAAGTGCACTGTGTTCTTCAGGTTACACTGTCAGCAGCAGTATTTTATTGTGGGACTAGTTTTCATGTGTGTGTTTTGCAAACACTTGTGTGCTGCAGCTTTTGTCCCATAGTTCAATGCATTTCATCCAATTGTGTTCTCTATTATTTTTATATGTGGGTCTGTCTCACGAGAACATGCAAACTGGTTTTGTTGTCATAGCAACCAGAAAACTCATTGGTGTCCTTTCTTTCCACAATGACAGAGTGCAGTGGTGCCGCCCCCATTTACCACAATAAATTCATTTTCCTCTCTTGTTGCATACCCTCTCAGCATCCAATTATGTGACACTGATAGTTGTTTGGCTGGGTGTGTTTTTTATGTTTTATGACCTTTTTGCACTCATCAAAGTCACCCAGAACCACAACAAGGTTTGTATGGGCACATCATACTGTTGTCACCTCACAATGATACGTACGAGGCTCGTCCACAAAGTAAGTTTCACGTACTTTTTTGAGTACTTTGTGATCGACCGATTTTTTTCAAATTTTGGAGGCGTCATCCGGATAGTCCAAACTAGAAGTTGAGTTTGGTTAGGCAATTTTTATTGCACTTTGTTCATGTCAAAGTAGTTGTGAAATGTACTGTGACCGGTTTGCACTGCGCAAGTGAGTACCAAGTTGTTCTGCAATTGTCACCAAAGTTTTTCATCTGTCCTTGAAGACAACAAGTCAGTGTTGTTTGTCCATCAACCTCGCTCAAAATAGGCTCCCCTAGCCTGGATGCAGCGCCTGTATTGTCGTGTGGAAGAGTTGGCTCTTCCCACGCGCGGAATCCAGCTTTCGGGCGAGGTGCTGAGTACCGATGAAGCGGCTTCAGCGGAGCTGCTCCAAGCTGAAGCTGTGCACCGGGCTCGCAACTCGCACCGCCTATTTAAAGCTGCGCCCATGACACCCTGCGTCTGTCGAGAGCAACAGCTTGAGACAGGAGTGAGTAATAAACGTTTGAAGCGTACGCTTGAGTCTTACTCCACTGCGGCAGTCTGGCTGAGCCGAGGCTGCTCTGTACCGCGGTGCCACACACGGCGGCAGTTGTGTGGATGGGAACCACCGGGACCCGACCCACACACAACATGGAGGTTCTCGAGTGCTAGACCAAGGATCGCCTTGGGATACAGTCGC